>Ga0179592_10000001_pt1 | contig 167616 bp, 219 predicted proteins | sample CZODoug2_1_08_16_FD_148623 | JGI IMG/M metagenome (GOLD analysis project Ga0179592, IMG submission 148623) | Vadose zone soil fungal communities from Angelo Coast Range Reserve, California, USA - CZODoug2_1_08_16fungal (Illumina Assembly) | ecosystem: Environmental > Terrestrial > Soil >...
CAGCCGTTCGACCATCTTCTGCTTAAAGGCTATCGAATATGCTTTGGTCATTATGTCGTCCCTGGGTTCTCAAGATCTCTGAGGATCTATGATAGGAAGGAAGCGACAACTACCTTGACACAGGGGGGGGGTGTCAGCAGTATCCGAAGTGTAAGGGGATTTTGAAGATTTCTTGATCGTCTAGAATTACTCATTATACGGGCCTTGTTTCGGACCATCGTCCCCCAGTCCAGTTATCGGGTCTGTGGCGCCGGGCAATGCCGGAGGCTTATCCAATACCTCATGGGACTCGAAATAGCCAAAGCTACGCTTCGCGTATTCTTGCTCATCGGAAATGTAAGCATAAAAACCGAGCAGATGTCCGATTAACAAGAAGAGAACCAGCAGAGACACTAAACCGCACGATCGAAGCCATCCTTGCTTCCTAGTTCTGTTGCTTCGGATCACCGCTATCAATACCAAAGTAACGAGCGCGGAGGCTATTAACGCAAACGTCCATGAAGCAAACACAGGCTTGGACCCTGTGGCGGGGTGTAGGAGCCAGTTCGTTTCTCCCCACATGCAAGCGACCCCTAACATAAGCAGGATTACGACCAGTGAGACGCGCAGTAACGTTGGCATTTGTTGATCGGGATGGCATTGCCTAACGAAACGATCCCAACGGTTCTGACATGACGCTTTCGGAGGCTCGCCTTTAAACATTAACGAATAACGAAGCGCTGCGGTGTTAATAAGAAATAATGCGGCCCAGGGTAGTAAGGAAATGGTCACCAACGAAAACGATCTCTCAAATTCGATCTTTGCGTGTATTCGCATCAGCTCATCATAGAGAGTCGGCTGGCGCGATGACCAGTTTTTGGCAATGTAATAGAGGTGCTTGATACACTCGGAATCGCCTTTGCCCGTATCCTTCTCTACGTCCGCAAGGCTCTTCGCTAGTTGCTGTGGCAATAGTGAAACTTGGAAATCGCTACAATATTTTTTCAAGATTCCGCTTTTTATATACTCATAAGCGAGATTCGTTTCCTTAATCATAATAGCTGCCGGAATCGAACCAACGTTGTCGTCAGTTGTCTGTCTTTTTCTTTCATAAAATACCGACGCTCTGATTCCCTCTTTGCTCAATGAGCTGGGAAGACAGCCAAACTCCATCCCCTGTGGGGTGCATAATGTTCCGGAAACAAAGCTCGGGATGGATATAACCGGAAAGTTCGCATTGTCAATGAGTCCTTGAAACGCGGACTGGCAGAGTAGACCAGCAATTGTTGCGATGCCGACGAATGCACCGATCTGTATATTTCCGTGGGATTCAGCGGCGGCTTCCGCATCGTTTTGCCCTGCGGCCGAGACAGGATCGAGACCAATTGGCAGCCGGAAAAAGCCAGTTACGGCCCAGCCAGTGCAGAAGTAAAAATACGCTTCAATAATCAGCAGGCCGGTTGATCCCACTAGGAACGCTGAGCCAATTTCCTTGATAACTCCGAAGTCCATTTGTGAGTACTCCTTGTTGTGTCCAAAGGAATCGGATTTCCAGGCCTGACGGACACCACGTCCTGTTTCCAACACTGCCGACGGCGCTGTAAGGGGACATCATCGTCACGCCGTTCGTTAACGACGTTGTCGCACAAAGCATCTGATCTCCGAAGCTTTTCGCTCAGCGTGAATTAGCGGTTATTTTTATTCACTCGAAGTTGTTAAGGATGCGCTCGAGTTTGCTACTCCCAGCCCGTTGGCTACGGCTTTTGATCCGCTTTGTATGCAAGCGCTAGCGCTGCAATGCCTAGTACGACTGCTAGGAACAATCCTGCCACCGAGCGGGCCGCCCCTTCCGATTCTTGAGCGAAATTCGGAAATGCTGCGTCCAAGGCGGTCACGCGTTGCAACATCATCCAGCCGACGAACGCACACGGCGGGATTAATGCGCGAACCGCATCCCATTTCTCTAAGGTTTTCGTACGCCATCTGGGCAATACGTATAACAGAACAGAGATTGCGATCAGTCCCCAAAACGCTATCTCCAGTACATCGGGGGCGCTAATTGTTGTCGAACCGTCTTTGATTTTTGTCGTCACAGAAATTATTGCAGCATGCAGGGCCAACGCCTCCGTGGGAACCAATGCCGCCAGCATATCGACGTATGTCTGTACGCCCGGTGCTTGAGACGCCGTGCTGGTTCCGGGCGCAGCGATATCTCGCTTAGTGGTTAGGGCGGCGTATGCTAATGTGCTCATGCTAGCTCCATTCTCGATTACGTTAGGCAAAACATGCGTCAATCGTCGAAGACATTTTGCGCGCTATTGGAATTTGTAGTTCCAACCAAGCTGCCAAACCTTTACAGAGGACTGATCTGTCGGTACAGATCCACTGGTATACGTAATCAACCAATCGGCATCGCTGTGGGATCCTCTGGCTATCAGCGCGAATGATCGATAGGTTTCTCGAGCAAGCCTGGCCGCTTCGATGGCATGACTGGGATGCACTTGTTGCCAATGATCGATGCTGAAGTCGAATATGATCGCGCGACCTCCATTCGGGAACTGCCCTAGTTGTGAGGCGACGGAGAGCTTTTCGTGGACACGGTTATAGCTTTCCAAGGCTGGATCCACCGCCTTCCGCATCGTGTCCGTCGACGGGTCTACACGGGCAAACTCAAGCACAAGTGTCGGCCATGACCGGGCCTGTCCCTTTACCTGGTTTCGATCTTCCTCACTCATTGTTAGGGGACGCAAGAGAAATCCGGGCCAATCAAATACATTTAGCCAGTAGTATTTATCCGATGCTCGTGGTGTTGGAGAGAACTGCAGGAAGCTGCTAGCTCCGTAAGTATAGTTTTTTGTCGACAGCCGTTGACCACCCTCAAATGCTCCTTTTGCTTGCAAGGAGCCGTATCCAGCGAAATCCCTCGTATCGCCTGCTAGCTGCCATTGTCCTCCCGACGATACGTTGGCAATTATTGCGTCTCCTACGTTAACCTTACTGTCTGCCGCCACCTTTCCGCACGCCTGAATCTGTGCGATTCCCCATGCGGCAGCTGTCGGTGGCTTATCCGGTGGACTTGTTTTAATGATTCTGTCCTGCAGCGATTCCCCGAAAGAAAACGCCTTCTCCGCGTTGTAATCTATTCCTAGCGTGGTTTGCGACTTTCCATCCGTAGACGCGCCGGTTGTACCACCGACCGCAGTCAACAGTTCCGGAGTAACGGAGAAAGTTCCAGTGCCTACCGGAGTCGGGCACGTGGTCGAGTTGCCGGAAGCTGCGGTGCTGTTGGCGGAACCGCTTGTGAGGGAGTCCGCTACAGCAGATTGCGACGCGAGAAGTATTGCTTCCATCACGCAAGCGCCGAGTACATTTCGATTGAAAGTTTTCATCTTTTGCCCTTTGCGAATTCATTCACTTCTTTGAGAGCGCCGCTGATTGAGAATGCGCGACAACTTGCGCGAATTTTGTGGCATAGCTACTGGGTATGGCACTGGAAGTGAAAGAGAAGATTTGACCGAGCTGTTTGGCTATGTCAGAAATGAGTGATTTCGCGGTAGTTAGGAGCGTGGTCAACTTCGTGGTCGCGGCTAACCGAACCTTCTCATCGGCGCTGACCCACTGGGTTCCCAATGTCGCCGCGTACTGTAGGCAATACAATTGCAGGTTCAGCGACGCGGTCGATCCGGCTTGCTGAGACGCCCCAACGTCCACATCATTCCAGTAACCGAGGCTGTTCACTTGGCAATCGCCGACCGTACCCGCGGGCTGGGCCGTCAATTTCCATATAACGAGAAAATGATACGCGTTCATATCTGCGAAATTATTCGGGTCTAACGTTGCCATCGCTGATTACTCCAGTTTTCTGTCAACATCTGTCAGGAACCCGACACGAGCCTTTGCCCTTTATCAATTTTTCAAGCTCGTCCGGTACTTGAAGCTTTTCCTACGTATCAACGGTTGTTTTGTGCGGTTTTGGACATTTATTGGCATTGACACTTACTTCTTATACTTCGCCGATCCCCCAAACAGGACTCGCAGCGCATCCGGGTTCTGGCTGTACGTCGTGTGGGCGGTTAGCGGTCGGGTCGGTGAATGCGATGAGGCTGAGCTTCGGGGGCTGCGGTTCGTCGGAGTGTCTTCCTTGGTGATGCACTCGAGCGTCCGATAGCACGCTCAGCGCGGTCGCCATGCTGGGTGTTTTGGACGCTGTGGAGTTGGTGGTCGGTGCTGCTTGCGTTAGCGCGGGCCTGGCCAGTGCGAGAATCGGCAGCTGATTGGCGAGCATGTAAATCTGTGTGATCGGCGCGACGGCTTCTTCAAAAGCGTCGAGGGAATTCTTGCCATTCCGTTCTGCTTCGACCTTGAGTGCGGAGATGGCGTCGAACGCCATGCGGCTGCCTAGGCTTTCCGTGACGATGACAATTCGCCGGTTGCCATGGCCGTACGTTGGCGGAAAGCTGCAGGTGCCGTTGGTTGGCTTTCCATCAAGCGCGGCACAAATGGCATCCTGCATCGCGGCTTGTATGTCGGCGCCGCGGTAGCCGGCGTAGATGACGGCGTCGGCGAGGCAGTCATTCAGCAGGGACGCCTTGAGATTGCCGTTAATCTTGGCGCGTTTCCAGGCGAACTTGCAGGGCCTGGGAGTATCGGTCGGCAAGTTGTCGTAGGTGAGCTTGGCCTTGTCCGCGTTAGTCGAGTCAGACCAGATGAGGTAGCGACCAGATATCTTGTTTGCGCCTATCTGATATTCGTGGTCGATGATCTGGACTTGGGCTACTGGCGGTTCTGGGTTGGCAGTCATTGATGCGGACGGGAAGTAACTCTTGATCACCTTGTCCCAACCTGCGGTAATCCAGCCGGACTCGTCATGTGTGCAGATGCCGTGTACGAACAGGACGCGGATGTCGGCGCCGGATGTGCCGTGCCACTCGCTGGTGATTCCCGGGAATTGGGCGGCTAGGGGATCGAAGACGGATTTTGAATAGGGGCGGAGGCACCCGGAAAGGGCAACGGTCGAGATCAGCGACACAACAAGCAAACGTACCCACGATAGGGCGCCAGCGCGCGGGCGCACCTGCCGTTGAGGCGAATCCTTCTGGGGCAGCTCGACTTTCTGGGTGGCCGTCCTTGGCCGGTTGCTATCCATAACTTGTGAAGAGCTAAGGCGCGAATGTTGCGTCAAACCACGAAAGTCCGACCGATCTCGAGCAATCTCTAGTTCGCACTGGTTTTCGCATGACGCCGCACCTGTGACCCGCATGAACATCTGCGATCCCTCGTCCTGCCGAGACGATGTGTCCCGGCGGGATCGCAATCTGTAGGGAAGCGAGGCAAAAATCCTGACCGCAGGCTGAGAAATTCATGAAAAGAAACTGACGTAGGCAAATGCCTGATTTCAGTCAGGTTATATATCCGCGCGCGCCGTAGTCCTGCGGATTAGGTTCTGGCATTATCAATGCCGCAGGTAAGCAAGCCGCTCAGGGACTAGGGATGTGACAGAGCAAGCACCAGCAGTTGCGCCACCACCCATGGCAGGCTCCGGTCGTCGCCGCTGGCACTTCGGGCGCGCAATCCTTGACGAGCGCACACTTGAGTTGTTGGTGGATGGCATCGATGCGGAGCTGGAGCGCAAACCCCTCGAAGTATTGATCTATTTGCTGCAGCACGCCGGGGAAGTCTGCACAAAGGATGAGTTATTGGCCGGCCTCTGGCCCGGCCGTATCCTGAGCGAAACAGTCTTAACCAAGTGCATTGGGCGGCTGCGGGACGTCCTCGGCGACGACGATCAGGAGATCATCAAAACTGCCTATGGCTTCGGCTATCGCTTCGTGGCGCCGGTTCGAGTTGAATCGGTGGCGACACCGGAACCGGCGCGATTCGACTTGCGGCCGGGCGTGCATCCGCCCTCTCGACCTTTGTGGAGTTTGGTGGAGCGATTAGGCAGTGGAGGGCATGGCGAGGCATGGAGAGCTCGGCATGATAAGACTAACGAGCAGCATGTCTTCAAATTTGCTCTAGAAGAAGCCGCGTTGGTCGCGCTTAAGCGCGAAATCACCCTGTTTCGGGTCATCAATGACACGCTTGGCGAAAACGCCAAGGTCGTCAAGTTGCTCGATTGGAATCTGGAGCAGATCCCGTATTTTGTTGAAGCCGAATATATTGCAGGTGGAAGCCTCGTTGACTGGGTGGCGGTCCGAGGCGGAGTTACCGGTATACCTTTGTCAGATCGATTGGAGATCGTCGCTAAAATCGCAGAAGCGCTCGCGGCGGTTCACTCGGTCGGTGTCCTGCACAAGGACCTTAAGCCTTCCAATGTGCTGGTCAATCCGTTGGCCGACAATGAGATTGAGATCCTGCTCGGAGACTTTGGCAGCGGCGGGGTGCTGGATGGCAATCGACTCGAGGAGTTGGGGATTACCCGACTTGGCTTCACTAAAACCGTCTCGTCGATCGACAGCAGTTCTGCAACCCCCTTGTACCTGGCTCCGGAAATCCTGGCCGGGCAACCGTTTACGGTTAAAAGCGATATCTATGCGCTCGGCATAATTCTCTACCAGTTCCTGGCGGGCGATTTTCATAAAGTCATGTCGGCGGGTTGGGAACGCGATATCGAGGATGAGCTGCTGCGCGAGGATATTGCGCTCATGGCAGAAGGTAATCCGGCCGAGCGCTTAGGCGACGCCGATGGACTGGCGCGGCGGTTGCGCGCGCTCGATGAGAGGCGACAGCAATTGGTGGCGGAGCGTGAGGCCAAGCTTAAGGCAGAGCGCACGCGCCGGCTTTTGGATCGCGCGAGTGCTCGAAGGTTTGGGCTGGTGGTCGCACTCGTTGTACTTTTGATCGGAACTGCCGTCAGTACGACGCTATATATAAGAGAGCGCGACGCACAGAAACGGACTGCGTTGGCGGCGGCACAATCGCAGGCAGTGACGGAATTTTTGAGCAAGTACGTCTTTGCACCGGTGAGTTCGGATACCGAATCAGTTAAGGGAATGACTGCCTTTGAGCTTCTCAGGCGAGCCAGTGATGAGATTGATAGGCGGTTTGCGGCGCAACCCGAAGTTGCTTCCGAATTACATTTTGTGATCGGGCGGTCATTTCAAGCGTTTTTGGACCCCGCCTTGGCTGTGAATCACTTTAATCGCGCAATGGATTTGGGTGAGCATCTGGACGGAGAGGGGTCGAGATCCGCAATGCGAAGTGCATCGGAGCTCATTCCGATTGACTATGGATTGGGGCAATTGCGGGAACATATGAGTCGGTACTCCGCTGTACTCGCTGCAGGCCAAGAGCGAATAGACGCCAGCGCACGAGAAGTTCTGGATCTGCGATTGAACGCCGCCTGGGGTCACTACCTGTTAGGAGACTGGGCGGCCACGGTCCCGTTATTCCAAAGACTTCTCGCCGATCTTGGCGGTCGAGGGAAAGCGCACGCAGAACTCCTTGGGCGTACTGCGTTTCATTACGGTCAGCTACTGTCGGATCTCGCGCGGCCGGTCGAAGCGCATGAACAATTGCGCGCTGCGATCGATCAACTGACCCTGGCCCTCGGCGGCGAGCACGGAATGGTGGCGGAAGCGCATGCGGCCCTCGGCAAGGCTTTAGCCGACTCCGGCGATTTTTCAAACGCGAAGGTCGAATTAGATCGTGCGCATGAGATAGCGCTGCGATGGTCTCCGGTCCTCTCCTGGACGGAGATCCGCCCGCGGTTTTTCACGGCTTTGATGTTTCTGCAGCAAGATCAACCCGCAAAGGCTGACCCTATTCTGGCTGACATCGTCCGAATTGACGAGGAAAACGAGGCCGCCTATTTAGAGGCTCACAAAGGATCCACCGCTGTTCTGGACCATACCGGTCCGGTTCGCCAGGCTCTCGGAGAGGCTTATGCTAGGGAAGGTCGTCTAGCAGAATCCGTGGCAACTCTTCGTGGCGCCGTCGCTGTGAGTGAGCGTGCCAATGGGCCCTCACATCCACAGGTGATTTCTGCCCGTTTGTCACTCGCGGAATCGTTGCTGGCGGACCGAGACCCAGATGCGAAAAACTTTTTTGCGTCAATTCCAGGCTCCGCTCTGAAAACTCTCCCGGCCGCGCATCCGATTGTCGCGCAATGGGAACGGGTCCGAGGCCTGATCGAATTACGGCAAAACAATGTGAGCGAGGCCCGTGTGGCGCTGCAGCGAGCGTACGAAATCTATCAAACCGTCTATGGATCTGCCAACTGGCGCGCGCTTCGCGCACACGAAGAGCTTAAGGCCGCGAATGCCGGTGCCACAAAATGAGACTGGGTTTCATCCTTACCGCTCGGTGCAACGCGGCATGCACGCACTGTTCTAAGAGCTTCGGGCCGACCCGCACGGAAGAATTGAGTCAGGACCACATTTTCCGACTGATGAACGAAGCGGCGGCGATTGAGGACCAGGAACCGCTTTGCTTCGACATCACCGGTGGAGAAGCATTCCTTAATTTTGAGATGCTGGTTGCTGTGGTAGCCCACGGTGCCACCCTTGGGGCGGAGGCTATTAGTTGCGTAACAAACGCGTTTTGGGCCCGTACCGATGAGATTGCGACTGGCAAGCTCACGCGGTTGAAGAAGGCCGGGCTGACATTACTCGGGGTTAGCGTGAGTCGCTTTCATCAACAATTTGTGCCTCTTCATCGCGCTCAGCGAGCACTTAAAATTGCCGGCGATCTTGGCATTTCCACGGAGTTGAAGGCCGCAGTTACTCGAAGCGATCTGGAACCGCGCGGCCTCGTCTCGCAATGGAAGGGCCAACTGGAGGCCGAGTGGATCAATATGTTCCCGGTGCTGCCACATTTGAGGCGCGAGGTGGAGCTGCCAGAGGCTGAGTACTGCCGTGAACCCGGCCTTCCTTTGCATAAATGTCCTGCTGAGGAGGTCGCGGTCGACTTCAACGGCATCGCAAGAAGTTGCTGCAGTTTGGGCGAAGAGGACACCTTTCTTATCGTGGGTGATGCGAATCGACAGCCGCTCAAGGCCATTTACGACACTTTCCAGAACGCCGGAAAGCAAACAATTCTGCGTGATGCCGGGCCGGTCGCCTTTGCTCAAGGGGCCATCGTGGCGGGTCTTGGTCATCGATTACGAAATGCCTACGCAGGGCCGTGCGATCTATGCATACACATCCGCACCGATCCGCAGCTGCGTCGAGTCGCTGAGGAAATGGCCGCTGTTGTGGTGCAAGGGACACAGTCTTCGAACAAGCCGACGACGGCGGGTAATTTTACAACCATCGCATAGCAGGGAGCACTTATGCCAACGCTTAGTTTGGGGGAATGGATTGATTGTTTGAAAGACGCCGGTGCGAAGATCCCAATAGATCCGCCGGAGCTGGAGGACCCTTGGCTGATGCGAATCGATCGCATTGCTCCGTTTACTACACCTCAACAAAGGAGACGGCCCGGCAAGTACGGTGTTGGTGGCATCCGAGCCGCAGCAAAGCACGTTGTTGTTGCGGGTGAGCTACCGCCTTGGGGGCAAATGGATGACGCCCTTTGGGCGGACATCATGCCTCCCATTCCCTTTGATTGGAGACTGAAGGACGGCGTCGAGCCAAGTCGGAAAGACTGGTGTGAATGGCTCAAGACGATTGCCGAGGGTATAGGCCTACTGGTTTGGCCGGTATACGCGCCGGGCGCGTGGACGGATGCAACGGTTGGACGAATGTTGGACGCGGATTTCGAGCTTTTGGCGCAGTTACGCCACTACATCGGATTTCCAATCGAGGGTGTCAACCCGACGATTGTGCAACACTGGGATTTCTTCGACGATGAGGACGATCGCACTATCGCCTTTGGCACCGGGTATGAACGGTACGACCCAACACTTCCCAGTGAGGTCGTTAAGTGCCTTCCCAATGTTTTGACGACCGGCATTGTTGACAAGGTGGGCAGCCTGGATCTTCAACTTAAGATCATCTTTCAGCGGCCGCGCGCATACCAGGTGGCCTTCCTGCAAGCGCGCGAAGGATTTACTTACCAATCCGCCGCGACGGCGAATAGCCCGTCGCTGGTTAGTGGCCATTGTCTGCAAGGATCGTTGGCTGGTTGTACCGCGTACGCGACGTTTGTCAGGTCAGCAAGCTTGGGTGCGACTTCAGCCAAGGTACTGCAGCAGTTCACGGTAGATGTTGGGGACCGACGGGTGTTCGCCGGCGTGCACTATCCCTCAGATAACCTCGCGTCGTGGTTCACTGCCCTGAATCTAGTTCCTCGCGTTTTCGATGAAGAAGTCGCACCCGACATTAAGGCCTTTCTGTGGGAAGCCATCAATTCAAGGAGCATTGTGTTTGACGCCATTAAGAAGCACATTGTGGCAAACCCGGGTACCTCGCCGTATGAGAAGGTGGTCGAGGTTATGAGAGCCATCTCGGGAGGTTAGTGTCGCGCGGCGCGTTCTAGGTATGTTCGCTCCATGGGATTAGGAATGGGGCGGACGCCGCAAAGCACGACTCGGTGCTGCCGCACCAAGAGAAGAGGGCCTCCAGGGTAGGTGTTACTGGCGTGCCAACATTCGAGCGCAATTTGCGACATGGACGTCGCAACGGATCGAAGAACGCTTCTTTCGAGATCCGGAAGGCGACCCGAAGTCACGCCTTTGGGTCGCCGGTGCCAGGCGAGGACAGGAGCCCGAACAGCCTGGCCAACGAAGAACGGGGAGAATTTCATGTCACCAATAATTCCGATATTACGCGCGCTTATGCAGAACTCTTCCGAGGCGGTGGTTCGAGCACCGGGCAAGCGATATTTAAGCGCACCGCTGCCCATCACCCCATTTGCGAGGGAACATTGGGAATTTGCGTGGCTAAGCATGGCCGCGTATCAGGAAACCGCTGCGGGCCAAAAGCATATTGAGAAAGTGAAAAAAAAGGCGGCCGCTAACAAGGGTGAAGTCATTCCCGATCCCCTGCCACCTTTGACCGCGGGTGGATGGACACAGTGGAAGAATTTCCCCGGAGAGGACTTACTGAAGGAGATCAAGGAATCTCATCTTCGCGTCCAAGTATGGGAAAGGGACGAGCCTCCGGCCGTCGCCGTGACATTTGGCGGAACGGTGTTTAATAACGATGCCGATTGGCGGGCTAATCTTAGGTGGTTCCGCCCTGGAAAGCGCGACGCGTACACGGACGTTGTGCAAACGTTTGCACCAGACTTTCACTATGAACTCAAAAGGCGCTCCCAAAATATGGATCCGCTGCGCCTATCTAAGCTCGATCTTTACTCGACGGGACATTCGCTTGGAGGCGGATTGGCGCAACAATTCGCCTACTCGGTGCCGCTCGATTGCGTGAAACGCGTAAAGGCAGTTTACGCGTTCGACCCGTCGCCGGTGACTGGCTTCTTCAGCGTCATGCGACGCTTAAGGAACGAGAACAAGAAAGGCCTACTTGTAGATCGCATCTACGAGCGCGGTGAGATTCTTGCACTTCTGCGATCCTTGATGAGCCTCTTTTATAGGCCGTCCACAACAAATGCTGCGATTCGTGGCGTACGGTACTGGCTATTCCTTGCATGGAATCCAATCGCGGCGCATTCGATTGTTGAATTGGCCGCGAAAATCGACGAGGCGCGGCGCAAAACATAGAAGTGTCGCTGTCGAGTCGCGCCTTTGAGTCGCCGATGCCGGGCGATGGTGTAGAGAGAGTCTTCGAACAACTATTAGAACAAGGATGCGGAAGATGCGAAAAATGGTATCCGCCCGGTACTGTTTGGCCGTCCTCCTTGTAATTGTTGCCTTGCCCATGACTGCGACCCGCCTCTCGGCTGAGGACACAAAGAAGAAGGCTGGCGCTGCGGATGCACCGAGCAAGGAATACACGTTGCTGGTCAAGGGGCAGGATGCACTCAAAAAGGGCGCGCCGCAGAAAGCCATCACCGAGTATTTTGATCCGCTGATCGAGCACTATGTGGAGGCCTACAAACGAGAGACCAAGCGCATTTATTCAGCGCAAAATCAGGTGCAGATGTTTATGTACATAGCACTCCCTGACGATAGGAAGCTCGGCACCGAGGTAGTCGATGGCACTTGGGCTGATGCTTATCTCATGAAGGCCTTCGCGCTGACGGAATTGGGAAAGCTCAAGGAGGCTCAGCAAGCTCTTGAATCCGCCATTGCCCTGTCGCCCATGAACTCGCAGTACCGCTCGGAGCTTGCCTATACCTATCAAGCTCTGAAGGACTGTGACAAATCGATTGCCACCTATGAACAGGCTGCATCCATGGCGGGACTAGCGTCGGACGACGCGACAAAGACAACGGACTTGACCCGCGCCTGGCGCGGGCAGGGGTATTGTTTGGTTGAGCAGGGAAAGCTCAAGGAAGCCGAAGCAATGTACCGCAAAAGTCTGGCGTTGGATCCCAAAGACGAGAAGGCAAAGGGCGAATTGAACTACATTCGCGGATTGAGGAAGTAAGCTCCAGCTGTGTTTGCGTCTGACCTAACACCGATATAGGGTGTACAAATCAGAAAAAGCCAGGGGATGGGAATGCACACAATAAATCTCCCTCGCCGAGCTATCGGCATGTTGCTCGTCTCAGTTTTGCTGGCTGGGATGACGTGCGGTGTCAGTTCGGCGATTGAGCCGTCCGACGTCGACCTGCTGCTGGCGAACGAGAAAGCATGGGCCAAAGCGCCCGTGGATGGTGATGCCGACCGAATGGCTAACTTCATGGGGGATGAATACTTGGAGCTGGTGTGGGAACCGGTGACGCCGACAACGGCGGCGCACTGGACTGCTACCTCCAAAGAAACATGGGTACAACGGGTGCGACGCCATACTGAAGTCTACAGCGCGGTTGAACTCAAGAATCTCACCGTCCATCTTCAGGGTTTAATGGCAGTCGTGACAGGCGAATACTCGCAAGTCGGTACAAACGACGGCAAGGACAACACCTCGTCAGGCATTTACACCAATACGTGGGTGAAGAGAAAAGGTCGCTGGTTGGTCATACAAAGCGTGTTCCCTTAATCGCGGTCTAGGCCCAAGATAGAGCCGAACATCGGGTAGGAGAGCCGCCGGCCCGAAGGCCGGCGGCGTAGTGCCCGTCAAGTGACGATACGGCCGTTTTCACGCGCTTCGCGGGCGTAGGCGGAGAGGGGTTTGTCAGCGTCGAAATGCTCGTCGCGCTCGATGGGAAGTCCGAGTGGGCCGCGTGCTTCGCGCAGCTCGCGCATACAGACAAAGCCGATCTCTGGAGTTCCCATTCCGAGATCGCAGAGCCCGTAGGCAAAGTCGTCGTTACCGAGCTCGGTTAGCAGCCAGGTGCATTGCGCGTCGGGCGTGAAGAGCTTGACGACGGGCTTGAAGTCGATGTCGGAATGGCCGGCATCGTTATTAGCGATCTGCTTCTGGCAGTTGGCGATGAGTTGTTCGGTTTGTGTTTTGGTGAAGAGTGTCATGTCGAGGTTCCCTCTGTTGGCGGACCGAAGCGGTCCTTTCACCAAACCGAAGGACCGCGGAGGTCCGCGCAGGAACCGAGCGCCACTCGATACGCGCAAAGCTATTAGATCTCAGTCCGGCAAGGCAACGGACGTGACAGCGGCTTGGCGCTGGCGCGGCCGGTGCTTTGAGTCAGACGCCGCGGCGGCGCGGTGCTGGCGCACCAAGAAAAGAAGGTCTCCAGCGAAGGAGCAGTGATCGGTGGGGCGTGATTCGAGCGCTTATTGCGACAGGAAGTCGCAACGGATCGATGGGCGGCCTCGACCGAGATCCGGAAGGCGAGTCGGGCTCGCGCGCCTGACTCGCCGTCGTCGAGCGAGGGCAGGAAGCCCGAACGGCTCGACCGACGGAGAATGCTGGCATCCACGGAGGCGAAACAGTCGTCGAGAGGCAGGGGGACCACCAAATACGAGAACGGTCTCACGCCCCGCGGCGCCGGTGGTCAGTCTATTCGTTTGCGACCTCACTACCAACGCTTGTTGATTCTATTCACATGCAAAAGATCTGTGGGTCGATGGGGAACCCTGAATTGACGGATACTCTGGGAATCTTTTTCTTCTCTTCTTGTCACAGGGGCGAGTTCCAGGGTGGCGAGCGCTTACTTGATAGGTTTCTCAAACAGATGATGCAGATTGCCACCCTTCTGATGAGGACCCAAAAAAGTGATGGTGACTTTCCGGCTGGAGCAGATTTGGCATTTCAGGCGTTCGCGGATTTTTCGCAAAGGAAAGTCCGCGCCTAGGTGGGCGCGCAGTTTGGATAAGCTCAGGCGGGCGGTGTGCAGGCAGGATTGGCAGGAGCAGCCATAGTAGTAGTCGTCGGTGACGTCTTTGAGTATGGCAGTTTCTAGTCGCGCGTATTCCACGCACGGAATGTACAGCCGACGCGTTGTGGATTGCTGGTGTATAAGTTGTACAGTGTTGACAGAACTCGGACACTGTATGAGGCAGATTAGGTTGATCGAATTTGGCGAGGATCATTCGCGAGCATATCGTGCCAGCCAATTTTTTAGTGGAGCCAGACCTGTGAGGCAGACGCGATAAATGCGCCTGCGGCCATCGAGCGATGCCTGCACCAAGCCTGCGCTTTCAAATAGTTTCAGATGCTGGACAATTGCGGTGCGCGAGATGGGTAGGCCTCGAGCGAGTTCGCCTGCAGTCATAGGCGTGCGCGTGAGGCGCTGAAAGATGACTACTCGAAGCGGATGGCCGAACAACGCGAATACACGTAGTACTTCCCTAAGCGTGCTTGCGTTTGCGTGTGATTTAGCCATGTTTAGTGTCAGGCTACGCTAACACATTTGACAAGTTTCTTCAGCGTTGGTCTACTTGCGCGAAGCCTATTCATTGGAGCAAAACGATGATAAATGGGGCGCACATCATCATCTATTCGAAGGATGCCGAAGCCGACAAGAGCTTCATCAAGAATATTCTCAAGTTTGAATACGTAGACGTAAACAAAGGTTGGCTGATCTTTAAGCTCCCGCCTTCGGAGGTTGCGGTTCACCCGTCTGACGAGAATGACTTACACGAGTTCTATCTGATGACGGACAATCTTGATGGCGAAATCAAGATGCTAAAAAAGGAAGGTGTGGCATGCGATTCGGTTACACAACAAGGCTGGGGTCGTTCTACACGCCTCAAACTGCCCGGCGGCGGAAGTCTTGGACTGTACGAGCCGCGCCACGCTAGACCATAGTTACCATAGAGCCGACTAACGATTCACCCAAGATCTGTGGTGCTTCTGAGTTTGCTCGGTCAAGAAATCAGAGGCGAGTCGTTTCACGCCTCTGACTCGCCGGCGTCCGTAACGACATGGCGACGCAAGGAGCCATGTCGAGACCTCCTAAAGCAGTCCGCGCTCCGCGAAGCTCGTGGTATCGCCGCCGGCGACGATGATGTGATCTAAGACGCGGATGTCGACGAGATCCAATGCGTGTTTCAGGCGCTGCGTAATCAGTTCGTCGGCTTGCGAGGGCTCTGCGACTCCGCTCGGATGCGGGTGGGCGAGGATGACGGCGGCCGCGTTTTGCCTCAAGGCTTCCTTGACTACCTCTCGCGGGTGAACGGACGCGCCGTCGATCGTGCCTTGGAACATTTCTTGGTAGCTGATGAGGCGATGGCGTTTGTCGAGGAAGATCACGGCGAAGACTTCTCGTTCGAGTGTCCCTAGTTTGAGGGCGAGATAGTCGCGGGTCGCTTTCGGGCTGCTTAGGCTAGTCCCGCGCCTTACGCGAAGAGACATTTGCGCGCGTGCTGCTGCGATGATTTCTTCAAAAGTGGCTTCGCGAATGGCGGTCGCGGTGCTTTCGTCGGTGGTGTAAAGGATTGTTTTGCTCATGTTCGTCTCCGTGTGGGCGGAATTGCCCGGTGACGGGGACGGCCACGTCGCAGCGCAGCGGTCAAGGCTCGGCGAAGCCGACTCCGTCGAGGAGCGCAGCGGCGCTTCGCCGCGAGCACCGCAGAGCCTTGACCGCGAGAACGACGTGGTAGGCTAAAAGGAACCAGGCAATTCAGGTATGCGTTTGCGACAGGTGAGCCGCATGCCGGCGAACGCCCGAACGAGGACGTTCGGGCCGGTCCGCAAGCGAAACAGGATTGTGAAGCGCAGCGGTAGTGGCCGGACCGTCAGCGGAGCAGGTTAGCGGAGCGCAGCGGACGAACAGCCCGGCCGACAAAGAATACCGCTCGTCCTCGTAACAATCCCGCTTATCCCAGCGCCGTTGTGTTAGAGAGAAATCGCTGCGAAGCTCTCTCCTAGGCTTGATTTCTCAGCCTTCAACGCCGATCACCTTCAGGGGACGAGTGTGAATAGAAGAAACCTGATTAGAACCGCAATGGGTCTCCCGTTGCTGGCTGGCGGTTTGATACAAGGATTGGCGTTCGGCGAATTAAAGACCGGCAATGCGCGTAGCCTCCGATCACGCGTGCGGCCCACTGATCCGGCATGGCCCGGCGCGGCGAGCTGGGCAAAGCTGAAAGAAGATGTGGGAGGCAATCTGATCGACGTGCATTCGCTTTTCGGATCGTGCGCGACCGAGGCGAATGGCACAGCCTGCCTCGACGCGCTCAAGAATATCGGCAACCCCTTCTGGATCGGAGACCAGCCCGCGGGCACTCAAGTTTCGGGATGGCTCGATGCCTGGACGCCCGCGCCGAGTGCCTATGCGATAAAGGCGCGCGACGCAGCCGACGTGGCCGCCGGCGTGAACTTTGCCCGGGAGAATAATCTGAGGCTCGTGGTCAAGGGTGGAGGCCACAGCTATTTAGGCACGTCCAACGCGCCAGACTCCTTGCTCATCTGGACCCGCGCGATGAACCAGGTCACGTTGCATGATGCATTCGTAGGCAAAGGTTGCGAGGGCCGCATCACACCCGTTCCCGCTGTCAGCGCCGAAGCGGGTGCGGTCTGGATGGACCTCTACAATGCTGTAACGATGCAAGGCGGCCGTTATGTGCAGGGCGGCGGCTGTACGGATGTCGGCGTCGCCGGTCTCGTTCAAAGCGGAGGTTTCGGCTCTTTTTCGAAAGGTTTCGGCACGGCGGCGGCGGGACTGATCGAGGCCGAGATCGTCACTTCCGACGGCCAAGTGCGCATCGTCAACGCCTGCAGTGATCCCGACCTTTTCTGGGCAATCAAAGGCGGTGGGGGCGCTACCTTCGGCGTCGTTACTCGACTCACTTTGCGCACCCATGATCTCCCAGAGTTTTTTGGCAGCGCATGGGGAAAAAGCCAAGCGCAGTCGGACGCAGCTTTCGCACGGCTGATCACACAATTCATCAGCTTCTATCGCGAGAAACTGTTTAATTCCCACTGGGGCGAGCAGGTCTCCTTCAGGCCGGATAACACCCTGGAAATCTCGATGGTGTGTCAGGGGCTGGACAACACGCGGGCGAGCGAGGTGTGGCAGCCTTTCTTCGATTGGGTGAACGCGTCGCCCAGAGATTTTACCGCGATGGGGCCGTTTGGCTCCCATGTCGGGAATCCGCGGAGTTGGTGGGAAGTCGAAGGAAACCCCTCGATGATCCGGGATTCGCGCGACGGTGCACCTAAGGACCATGGTTGGTGGCAAGGCGACCAGGAGCAGGTCGGCATGTTTCTCCACGGATTCGAGTCGATTTGGTTGCCGGCGTCTCTCTTGCGGGAAGACCGGCAGAGGCGCCTTGTAGACGCTCTGTTTGCCGCGAGCCGCCACAAGCGGGTTCAGCTCCATATCAACAAGGGACTTGCCGGCGCACCACCTGAGGTCCTTGCGTCCGTACGGCAGACCGCGACCAATCCTGCGGTGGCGGAGGCCTTTGCACTCGCCATTATTGCCGATGGTGAAGCGCCGACTTATTCGGGGCTCGCGCGGCCCACCATCGATCTCGCCGCTGCGCGCCAAGACGCTAGAGCCATTGACCTGGCGACGGCAGAGCTACGCAAGATCATTCCGAACGCGGGTTCCTATGTTTCGGAGAGCAATTACTTCAATCACTCCTGGCAGAACGCATATTGGGGAGAGAATTATTCGAAACTGCGCGCCGTCAAGATGAAATACGATCCCGGCGGGCTATTCATCGTCCACCACGGTGTAGGCAGCGAGGACTGGAGTGCTGACGGCTTTCAGCGGCGGTGAGTGGCCACAACGGGTCGACCCATGCCGCACTAGCGGCCTCGCAAGGACCCAACATAAGACCTGGTAAAATCGAAGAAATAGTGCAGGTGGGCGATTGACTAGGCTGCTTCGGGCGGCAGACGAGCGACGGGAGTCTACCTCGTGAGATTCGACCGTAGCTTTCTGGCAAGCTTCCATTTCGTCGCACAGCTGCTCGGTGTGCTCTGGGTCATGGGTGGAATCTTCTTTCTCGTCTGTGTATTCATACTTCCGGTTGCATGAGCATCAGCAACTAATCGCGCAGCGCGGCCGAGGAAGAGTACTAGAACAGAGAAGACTTGATACGGAAGAAGTGTGTTATGACGAAAGTGCGCGTTGCAGGCTTTTCGATCTCGCTCGATGATTTCGGAGCAGGGCCTGAGCAAAGTCTTGAGAATCCGCTCGGCAAGCGTGGGCTGGAGTTGCACCAGTGGTTCTTCGGCACGCGCACGTTCCGCACAATGACAGGTCAGGGCGGCGGCTCGGACGGCGTTGACGAGGACTTTGCACACCGTTCGATGGATGGATTCGGCGCCTTCATCCTTGGCCGCAATATGTTCGGACCGATCCGCGGTCCCTGGCCGGACGAGAGCTGGAAGGGCTGGTGGGGCGACAATCCACCCTACCATGCACCCACCTTCGTGCTGACGCACCATCCGCGTGATCCCATTGAGATGGAAGGCGGCACCACCTTCATCTTCGTGACCGAGGGTATCGAAGCGGCGTTGAATCAGGCGAAACTCGCCGCCCGTGACCGCGATGTGAAGATCGGCGGTGGGGTCGAGACGGTGCGTCAATATCTTCGCGCCGGCGTAATCGACGAGCTGCATTTCGCCCTGTCGCCGGTCGTGCTCGGGCGAGGCGAGGCGATGTTCGCCGGGATCGACCTGCCGGCGCTCGGCTACCGCGTCACCGAACATCAGGCCACCGAGCAGGCCACCCACATCGTTCTCAACCGATAGGAGTCCGGCATGACCATTCCGGTCTACGAACCCGAACGGTGCGAGCAGCGCTGACTAGCCAGGGGTGAACGACTTTACGGATTCTGACTAAACGTCAGAACGCCGTCGCGAACGAATGACGTAGTAGCGCGGGGTGTTGGCTTTGGTGTAGAGGTTGTGGTGGTAGCGGGCCATCGCGCGAGTTTCGCGAAAGGCGCGCGGGGCGTCTATTCAGTAGTCGAAGGGGCGGGACACTGTATGAAGACGATCGCGCTCGCATTGCGACAGGGTGAACCGCACGGCGGCAAACGCCCGGACAGGATGCCCGGGCCGGCCCACTAGCGAAGCAGGATGCGAAGCGACGCGGTCGCAACGAACGAAGTCCGGGAGCCGTTCAGGGCGGCAGGGAGTCTGCAAAACTTAAACTTTCCCGCAGCACATCTTGCGGATTCGATGCAAATACCATGTGGCTTGCGCCCTGCAGAATCACCAAGCGTCCATTGGGTGCGTCGGACTTGAAACGCGCGGTACGCCGCTCGATCCACCCGTGCTGATAAGCGATATAGGCCTCAGCATTGGCCTGCGCCTCAGGGTCATTCTTATCGTAATTGGCGGGGATGTTGTCTTCAGCACCGATGTAGAGCGCTGGGACCATGATGTGGTGAAAGGCCTTTCGTCCAGCCATGATGCCATTGCCGGCCCAACCCGCCGCGCGACTCTCTGAGGATGGCCGTCCGTCTGGCAGCGTCGCCTGCATTTGGTGAAACTCCGCTTCGGGTAGGTACAGTCTCATGACTCGGTGATACCACTCGCGCAAAGCGGCAAAGCTCTCAAGGTCCGCCGGTTGCGGGTCAACCCAAGGTGGCCGACCTTTCTCTACTCGTACTAGGTTCTCTACAATCCTTTGTACAGTCGGTAAGTCTCGGTCATGAAGCGCCGTCGCCACCGGTCTGGAATCGAACGGGCTTTCGAGTAGTTCGGCCAAGTGCTTCTGCAAGGCCTCGATCTGCTGTCTCCATTCGACATTCCAGTAGAGAGCCTCCTTTTCGGCGGCTGCGTCATAGGAATAGATAGCATCGAGGTAAATGGCACCAGCGATCAGTGTGGGGTAACGCGTAGCGACGTCGCTGACTTCCTGGCCGCCAAAGGAATGGCCCATCAGAATCGGCCTTTTTATATTGAGCATCCGGATGACAGCGACGACATCATCACCCAGCCGATCGGCATCGTAACCATCCCGCGGCTTGGAAGAATCGCCGTAACCGCGGCGAGTCACGCCATACACATGGAAACGCGGCGTCAGCAGAGGCGCAAAATCATCGAACGCATGGGCTGAACCACCGGCACCGGCTATCAAGATTAACGGCCGCCCGGTACCACCCCAATCTAGGGTCTCGATTTCGACCTCAGGTTGCACGGCGACGAAGCGAATCTGATGCGGCGAGGGGTCGTGCCAGTCTTCAGCTCTCGAAACTGAAAGATCCAAGATAGAGGCGACCATCAAGACAAAGATAATAGGGACATTGCGCATCACGACCTCCTTGTTAGCTCACGTCAAGAATTCGGCATATCGCACAGTATGCGTGATATTCCGATGACCCGGTCGAGCGCGATCTGCACATGGCGCCGGGGGTGTTTGCGTTGGATCTTTGCTCGCATTCACAGTGAATCTTGCCCTAATGCACTATCTCGAGATGACAAGACTGCCAACTACCTATATTGCTCTCGGCAGCGCGCTCTTGTTGACGCTGTGGCAGTGTGCGGCATTGACCCCAGCCCGTCGTGCGGCGCGAATGTCACCGATGGAAGCCACGCGAGCAGCAATCGGCTGAGCATTGCAACCTAGACGAGAGCGGGCGCCTCGACGACGAGGCGCCCGAAGTCGCCTTAGGCGACGATGCGCCTAAGCTCGCGGGCCTCCTTGGCGTAAGCGGAGATCGATTTGTCGGCTTCGAAGTGGCGATCACGCTCGACGGGAAGCCCGAGCTTGCCGCGTACGCTGGCGAGTTCGATGAGGCTTACATAGCCGAGCTCTGGCTCGCCCATTCCTAGATCGCAAAGGCCGAAGGCGAGGCCGACGTCGGGATCGAGTTCGGTCAGAAGCCAGGTGCATTGCGCGTCGGGCGTGAAGAGCTTGACGACGGGTTTAAAGTCGAGTGCCGGTTGGTTGTTGTCCATCGCGGCGCGCTGCGCGCGGCCGTTGGCGAGGAGTTTTTCGGTGAGTGCATCGGTGATGAGTTTCATTGAGAGGTTCCTTGTGTAAGCGGACCGAAGCGGTCCGGTCACAACCACCCGGACCGCGTAGGGACGCTCAAGGAATCGATCACACTCATCGCCATTCGAACGCTACTGTCGTGCGAAAGGAGCACCGGCCGTGACAGCGGCTTTGCGCTGGCGCGGCCGGTGCTGGTTAAGAATGTCGCGCGATCTGGCTTGCTACAGGACGTAGCAACGGACTCGAACGCGCTTTGGCTGAGAGTCCGAAAGGTGAGTGCAGGGTGAGCCGCATGCCGGCGAACGCCACTACAGGAGTAGTGGCCGGACCGTTAGCGGAGCAGGATAGCGGAGCGCAGCGGACGAACGGCCTGGCCGACGAAGAAGCTACCTGCCTTTGTCGCGTTCGGTCAGAGAAGCCCTCTGTAGTCTGCGTTCGCCCCGCATGACATACAATATGTAGACGGTGTCGTGGTCATGCCGATAGAAAACCCGGCAGGGCGGTTCAATGATTTGGCGATAGCGCCAGCCCCGCAATTCCTCGGGCTTCGAACCGCTATCGGGATGGGCAATGAGCTGGTCGACGTGTTTGAATATACGTTGAACCAGCTCGCTCGCGGCAGTCGGATCGTCGAGAGCGATGTAATCGGCGATTGCGTCGAGATCGTTGAGTGCCGGCTCAGTCCAGACTACTTCAGCCATCGCGCCATGCGCTTCTTGGCTTTGGCATGAGTGAGTACTCGCCCGTCCTCTACGGCCTTCTCGCCGCGCGCGATCCCTTCAAGGACACCCAAAAGTTTCTGCTGGCGCTCATACGTTTCCACGTCAACGAGGTACGCCGCCGGGAGCCCGTGCTGGGTGATGAGAATCGGCGTGCGGTCGCTCTCCAGGGCGGTTAGTAACTCCGTCGCCTTGCGCTTCAGCGTGGTAACCAGTTCGATACGCATGGAGTGATACTATAGTATCACTCGGTTTTATGCAATCTGGAATGCTGTGAGAAAGCCTTGCGGGCAGGATTATTGCACCTTACTTGGGATTTCGCTTCTTCGGCTCTTCATACTTTTTGAGCAGATCTTCCACGGCTTCCCGCAGATAGGAGGCCATGGGTATGCGTGAACGCTTGGACAATTGTTGAAGTCGTTCGAGCGTTTCCACGGGCAGATAGATGCTCGTTTGGGCTTGACGTCCTTTCTGCGATGCCATACATTGTCTTCTTGTAATTACTAGTAACGTGTGTAGAAGTAACGACTACAGTACGCGAATCGCTTGATTTTGTATAAGCGGCGTCCGTTGATGCGCAAACACCCACGGACGCCTAACCACAGCCATCATTCGAGGTGATGTCATGGCTATCGTCCATTCTACGTCCACCGCCCGGTCTAGCCGAAATCCGGCAAAACCGGGGGTTCGTGGGCGCAAAAAGTCGGCTCGTCGCGTGATCGACGCCCCACCGCGAGGTTCGGACGGGCAGAGTCCGGCCGGAAGCCGGCAGGCTGTGCGAATTGCCGCTCGGCTGCGGGTGTTTTTGGGGTCGGAGCGGGATGCTGTGATCAAGGCGCAATCCTTGGTGGTCTGCGTCACAACCGCCATGCAGATGGAGCATGGCGCTACGGGTCCTTACTATCCGGATATCCTTGGATTGGCGGCGGATATCCTGCGGCAAAGAGTGGTCAATCTGGACGAGCTGCTGCTGGATGGCGTGGTGCCATCCGGATTAGATCAAGTCTGATTGACTCGGCGGTGGCGGTTCAGGTGCCGGTGGCTGAAACCGAGTGACAAAGCTTAGACCTTTTCAAGCCCGCCGGCGCTAGCTGGCAACTTTTTCTCAATGCCGGGGTTATTGTGTTCCGACCATAGCTTTTTCAAGGCCGCAAATACATGTCATCACCGATTCATGTAGAACTTCAGTCGAGTTCAGTCACTTGAAAATACCATTGTCGAAGAGCCGCGTGGTAGCCGCATTGGTGCTGTTAGGCTGGCAGGGCTTGGTATTGGCTACCCCAGTCCAGATCGAGTCCGGTACCCTCCAAGGTGTAGAGGCGGACGGTCTGTCCATCTACAAAGGCGTTCCGTACGCAGCGGCGCCGCTGGGTGATTTGCGCTGGCGAGAGCCTCAAGCGGCAAACTCCTGGAAGGGCGTGCGCAAGGCAAATGCATTTGCTCCTGCGTGCATGCAAACCGGCGTGTCTATGCCGGGAGAAACGCCGCCCGCGGTAAGCGAAGACTGCTTGTATCTCAACATTTGGGCGCCGGTTAGGAGAGCAGATAAGCGGTTGCCTGTGCTCGTATGGATCCACGGCGGTGGGTACACGAACGGATCAGCCGCCATGCCCCTATATTGGGGTGATCGTCTGGCGCAGAAAGGTGTCATTGTTGTCACGATCGCTTACCGCTTAGGGCCTCTGGGATTTCTTGCGCATCCCGAGCTCACGGGCGAATCGAAGCACCACTCATCCGGCAACTACGGTCTGATGGACCAGATCGCCGCGCTTCGATGGGTCCACAAAAACATTGTCGCGTTTGGCGGCGACCCAAATCGCGTAACTATTGCCGGTCAATCCTCGGGATCAATATCGGTCAGTATCCTCATGGCTTCGCCGCCTGCAAAAGGCTTGTTTCAGCGAGCCATAGGGGAGAGCGGCGGTTTGTTTGAGCCGCTCCAATTGGCGCCAAAATTCTTGCTGGCCAATGCCGAAAAGGACGGGGAGAAATTCGCGGCGTTTCTGGGCGCGGCATCAATCAAGGAGTTGCGCCGGTTACCAGCCTCCCGGCTCACCAGCAACGATAGTGGCATCACACATCCGGTCATCGAGCCCTATCTACTTCCACGTTCGCCGTATGAAGTGTTTGTTGCCGGCCAACAAAACGATGTTCCGTTGTTGCTGGGATCGAACGCCGAAGAAGCGCGCGCCATGATCGATGTATCTCCGGTGACGGCTGCGACATTCGAAAGCGGAATTACGCAGAGCTTCGGGCCGTTGCCGCCTGCGCTGATGGCGGCTTATCCTCACGCGACGGACGAGGAGGCGCGGACGGCGCGCCTTGATTTCGAACGCGATCTTCGCTTCAGTTGGGACATGTGGGCGTGGGCAGGACTACAAGCAACAACCGGGCACAACTCTGTTTACTACTACTCGTTTCAGCAGCGACCCCCATTTCCGAAGGATTCGGTGTACGCGGGGTGGGGCGCTAGTCACTTTGCCGAGCTGTGGTATGTGTTCGATCACCTGGATCAGAGTCCTTGGCCTTGGACGGCGGCGGATCGGAACGTGGCAATTGAAGCATCGAACTATTGGGTCAACTTTGCAAGGTCGGGCAATCCGAATGGCGCGGGTCTTCCTCAGTGGCCGGCGTTCGAGAATGCAAAAGGTCGGGTTCAATATCTCGTCGATCCCATCAAAACAGACGGGGTCTTGGCGATCGATAAATTAAGGGTTTTCGATAGCGTTTATTCAAAGGTCCGCGGCAAATCGTCTTCCTCACCGTAGAATGGTCGGATAGGGCAAGGAAAGCCTCGCGATCGTCTTTCCGGCGTTGACGATCAGTCAGCAGTTTCACCGCTCGGCAAGGTTAACAAGTCGTAACCCGCTCGCACGGGGTCAACGCGCGATTCCGGCCCGCGTTCTTTCTATTGAGGGTTTATCAATAGAAGGATCGCCACCATGAGCAAATGGTCATCCGTTGCAGTCCGTGCCGCTCTTGCGGTTGCGGGTGTAGGTGCCAGCGCTTCTGCAGAGACACATCCCTATTTCACTGTGGGGGTCGATGTTCCGGCCGTTGCGGCGGCCTTCGGGCACGCGCCGGTCTATTGCGGTCCTTATTGCTACGACCATGGCCGCTACTGGCGGCGTGACTACGATCGTTACCGATTCGATCGTTTTCCCCGTGAGCGTTGGTATCGCCGCTAGCGCAGGCCAAGCTCGAATCGTTAGAGTTAGATCTTATAAAATCGGCGTCGATTACGAGGCGCCCGAAGGAAAGTAGCAACGGACTCGCGGGGGACCTGCCCAAGAGTCCGGAAGGCGAGTTGGAGTCACGCCTCTAACTCGCCGATGCCGGGCGAGGGTACGGATACCCGAACAGCCCGGCCGACGAAAAAGTTAACTATAGTTAATACATCGGAAACTTGTTCGCGTACTCATTGAGCGGATCATCCAACTTGACGTAATCGCCAGCGCGCAGTACATGGATAGACGGGAGTGTAGATCATGCGGCGTTTAATCTCGTGGCAACTGTCAGCTCTACTCCTCGTCGCAATGGCGGCGGGCGCACTAGACAATTCCAATCAGAGCAGTCAGTCACCAGACAATCCGCCAGACAGCACGACTCCGGCCGGCGCCGGTGCGACTGCGACGACACCGGCACCGGGCACACCTTCAGTCACAGTCACCAGCCAAAAACCGCGCAACGAGCCAACGCTGCCAAAACTTGCGCCGGATAAATTCACGAAGTGCTATGCGACACATAGTACAGCAGGTCCAGGAGAGCTGGACTGGCTGGGCATAAGGATCTGTCAGATGGAGCTCGCGAGGGACACGCGCATCGTCATCGACAAGTGCATCAATCGCGACGGGAAGAGCGCGCCGCCCGCGGCCATTCAGGCATGCACCGAGCTCTTGGACCGCAATACGGTGGAGGGCCAAGAGCGCTTTTATCCGCTTCTGAATCGCGCCAAGGCTTATTTTGTCCAGGGCGACAAGCAGCGTGCTCTCGACGATTTCAATACAGCCGTCAAAATCGCTCCCAAGTACGCGAAGCCTTACTACTACCGCGGGGTTTTCTACGCGGCTCAAATTGATCTCGACGCGGCCTTGCGGGATTTCGACACCGCCTTGAGCCTCAACCCTAAACTGGTCCCGGCGCTGCGTCAGCGGGCGATAATCCACCTGACTCAAAATAATCCCAGCGGCGCACTCGCGGATTTTTCAGAAGCTGTCCATCTGCAACCGAAGTCAGCCGCATTGTGGAGCGACCGAGGTCATCTGCGCATCCTGATACGTGACTTCGATGGTGCCTTGAAAGACGAGGCTGAAGCGATCCGACTTGATCCGAAGCTGGCGCGGGCCTATTTTCTTCGTGGCGCGGCTTTCGGAGATCTTGGTGACTCGCCGAATGCCGTCAGCGATATCACGACTGCAGTGGGACTCGATCCTTCGCTAGACCGTTACGTGTCGACCAAGGGTAAGACCGCTTCGATTACGCTCCCGCCCTTATGAATTCTTCGTCGGTCGAGCTGTCGGGACCTAGGCACCACGACCATCACGCTCGGCCGTATTCGAGGCAATCACAAAATGAGCATGGACTTATTATTCCGAGAAACGTCGCCATCGGATATTGATGGGTTGTTCTCCGTTCGCGCACGCACGAGAGAAAACCCCATCTCGAAAGAGGGACTTGCATCGATCGGTGTAACCGCCGAGTCGATCGCTAGGCAGATGGCCAGCGGTCGGGTAAAGGGCTGGGTGTGTTTGGACTCGTCAACCCTCGTCGGATTCTGTAACGGCGACGCGGAAAGCGGTGAGGTCCTCGTCCTGGCTGTGCTGCCGGACTATGAGCGGAGAGGTATTGGCACCTGCCTTCTCTCCCGCGTAGTGGAATGGCTTCGATCCGTCGACTCCAACACCATTTGGCTCGCGGCTTCACCAGACACTAGCATACGGGCGCATGGTTTTTACCGTTCGCTTGGGTGGCAGCCGAATGGTAAGAGACAGCCAAATGGCGATGAGATTCTGGTACTCGAGTCCGACAAATCCCATTGCAGCAACTGATCGCGCAGCGTGGCGGAGGGCCAGGCTGGTACTCCGCGAAGCCAGGTATGGCGAGAGGCGTGATGTCACCCGAACGAGTGGACCGAACACTAGCGCTGTTTTCGATACTCCACGCGAAGCATGAGCATTTTATTGTCGAGCTTCGCTCGTCTTGCGAGTTCAGCTAATTGCTTGAGAATGGCCAGTCGGCGCTGTGTCCGACCATTGGATTCCCGTGGTTTGGTTTTCGGAGGTGCCATGGTGCCGTACCAATTCTGAGCAATTTCAGCGGCGCGATCTTCCGTCAGAGCCGTCAGCAGAGCACATAGTGCGCTCGAGCACTCGTAGAAGTGGGTGGCGTTGGACAGTCGAAAGTCGGTACCTGCTACACGTCTAAAATAGGCTCTTGGATCGTCCGTTGTCGCGGTCTTGCCGCTGAGGAAGCTGCCACAGTTCGCCAAGAAAGAGGCGTCCAAGCGGAGACTGCTAAATTGAGGGACGTCAGAGGCTATTCCACGCTTGAGAGCTGCGGTGTCGACCGGGGAGTCAGTGAGAAATACCGTTCCGTAGCTCGCGATACGCGGAGATGCCCGCGGACTGGAATTGTTTAACGTTGTCGGGGGCATATTGCCGGTGATCTTGGCAAATTGGCCGCCGCAATTCTACTTGCGTTAGTCGGCGTGACTCCGGGCTCACTTAAACGGCGAAAAGGTCTGTGGCGTGGCGTCGTAGGGATCTCGCTCGGTTAGAATCAAGAGTTGGCGAGTGCCGTTGCGGTTCAAAAAGACAAATGCGTATTCAGAGGCGTTTTCGGCTTCCCATCCTTCGCGCAAGAGTCGGGCGATGGTAGTGGTCATGGCGCTGCGCAGGTCGGTGGTGGGTTCCAGGCCCCGGCATTCGACTATTTGCCACTGCAAGTCGAAGAGAACTATGTATCGTGCGGTTCTACAGTTGGAGTAGACGGCATTCGGGCGGAAAATTGCCGATTTTACATAAGATGTATTATGCGTACAAGTGATTGATTATCCACGTGATTTTGCAAGTATTGTAGCGCTAAACGGAACTTGGTTCAACCTCTCCCATCAAGACTTTTCCCAGACAAACCACCGGACCGTGATCGGAAAATGAACAACAATTCCTGGGTCGCCGGCAGCAAGTAAGACACTGGCCATTCTCGACCATTTCGGATCAGTTATTGGTATTGCGTTTGAAGGAAAGAGTAATTTGGTTGCTCATGAATGAGGTGTTCGGTGGCGACGGCAGAGGAAACGATTGCTCGATCGCAAGAACCAATGACTTCCTCCAATTTGCAGATGCATCACACGCGGATAGCGCGATTGTCTGTATATTGCCGGCCCGCCCTAGATCGATTCGCGCCTGGCAACTAATGACTTCGTCGCGATTGTTCAAGCCCAATATTGAGTTATTCGTCAGCGTTGGCGGCACCTTCCACACCTTTTCTATTCTCTCCTGAACAAGTCGAGCGTATCGGTCTTCATCCGAATCATCATAACGAGTCTCTGCGACTGATTCAGTTTCATCCTGTCGCGCATCTTTGCTATCGTCGATTGAAGATGGAGGTTCAATGCTGTCCAAGATAGATGGAATAGCCACTGCCGCGATGCGAATCGGTAGTAATTCGACGGATACTCTACGATTGATCTCCGCCGCTACAGTTGGCCGAACAATGACCAATTGGATTCTAGAACTGCCACTTGTGGATGCAAACCCCTCGCGGCGCTCTTGGGGATTCGGTGAGGGGTGATATTGTCGGGCCGTACCCAAAAACAGCAATTGAAACAAAATCGCATGCAGAACAGTTGTTCCGACTAGTCCCAATATGATGATTGACCGACGACTATCGGAACCGCGTCGCTGGAACGTCTGCGGCGGAGACGAGTCACCGAAAATTGTGACTTCCATATGGGGTTACGGTGCCTCTTGATGTAATCCTATTTCAGCGCGACCAAAATGTTAACCTCTTGGCGATTGATCGCCGTTGAAGGATGCGTCGGGCGTCCCCCTAGCATGCCTCCCCAAGAACCCACAGAGCCGCTGATATGGAACGACGACCTAGAGCCGCTGCGCTCAACCGGGAACCCAGCGGGCTGGACGCCGCCGCCGAGACCCTTGGCTTCACCGATGCCGCCAGATCGCTGACGCTCAGGCACCGCGACACGCCCCAGCCAAGGACGGATGATCCCGGGCCAGATCCGACCCGAGGTAAACAGCCGCCACTCGCCTATCCTGCCTTGCGTGTCTCGACATGATAAGTAACGAACCCATCTCCCATTTGAGTCGCTAAAACAATGCCGTCCGCGTGCATGCGCATGGCACGATCTGAGATCAAAATATCGCTATAAAAATGTTCCCCGCCTGTCTTCGCGTTTCTTCCCCATACACCCTTCCGGAAGGTGTCTACTAAGACCTTATGAAGCGCACGATAAACCGTGTTTTGTAGATTTTGAAGCCCATCATCCAGCTCCGATTCGTCTACGAGCATGCCGATTTCGCCCATGCGCAACGAACTGTCTATGACTGCTGGGAACCATATTTGAACGACGTCCGCGAGCGTGCGAAGACCGGTTCCACTGATCATCGCTGGGCTGCACACGTAAAACTTCGGATAGGTTGATTTTGTCGCTCGTGCCGATGACGGCTCAATCAAAAACTCGCGGTCACCGCGTTTTTCGGCAACGCAGAGTTTTGTTCCGGCCTTGGAAAGCACCGGCTCCAAAATAGTTTGTAACTCTTCTGGATGACAGAAGAACCTCACACCTTTGCTGTGCCGCCTAGTCATTTTTTGCAATTGTAGGGAGTGAATGCGCATTGACCAGTTGCATTGCGGATGTCTTCTAGTGCCCTTCTCTCACGACTAACCGCCGTTCCATCCTGATTTTGACGCCCGACGTTCTCCCGATAAGGCTTACCGTTCGGATCGCCTGTAGTGATATCCGGCCGCCTGCTTTCCTTGTTGCCGCCAGGGGTGTCCACGGTCTCTTCTGGCTTGTCCCCGCCTGCCACATGTGTGTGCCCCTGGTCCACCAGCTCTCCTATCCGTTCCTTAATCTTGTCCTGATGCTCTTCGCCGCCCCGACTGCCATTCGGATTCGGTGGATCTTTCTTTTCACCATCTTTCGGTGCATCAGCAGCCGGTTTGTCGCTGCTATTACTGATGATTACGTGCGCCCCATATGCCACTGCAGCGGCTGAGCCGACGAAAATCGCAGCGTCCACAAGCGCTCCTACGATAGCACCTGGTACGCAGCCTACCTCCGCGGCAATCAAGCATCCGGCAGCTGTGGCTTCGCCAACATTCCCCGTTGGATCAGTCCTATCGAGCGGATCATTGCCAACGTATGCATAGAGATCAACATCGGATTTGTACCCCACTGGATCCGTCTGCAGAAACCTGCCCATCTGCGGCGAATAGAAGCGCGCCCGGTAGTAGTACAGTCCCAACTCCGGAATCATGGCTTGTCCGGTGTATTGAAACCGTCCCGAATTGCTTGTGCCAGGAGTTCCGTAGGAGTCGTAGTTGTTTGTTGCAACTGTCGCACCCACACTATTCGTTGTGGCGATTGTCGATCCTTGATGATCGGCGTGTAGGTACTGCCGCGTCGCAGCGCCAACCGTGGACCCTTCATACCATACGAGGGGTTCCTCAACACCTGGGCCATGAACATAGCGGCGCAGCAGTGTGCCAGTACTGTTGTATTCAGCGACCAAGCTGTCGCCGTCTGAAAGGAATTGAGTAGTTCCCGCGGTACCCCCGCTAGTCTGGAAAAGGCGCCCTTGGGGATCATATGTCAGGGCGGCCGTGTGTGCGCCGGTAGCGCTAGTCAGCCGATTCTCGCTGTCGTAACCAAACGTTGTTGACCCGTCCGATGTCATATTCCCATTGGGATCATAGGTGGGGGTAACCGCCGTCGGCGAGGCAATCTGGGTGTACTGGTTGAGACCGTTTACGTGGTACGTCGTTAGTGCACCACTTACTGCCGAATATGAATACACCCCGTTGGAGAGCGTGCGCTGCACAATTTGATTCGCCGGATTGTAGGCAAAACTGAATGTTTGGTCGTACGTAACTGCTGCGCCGTCGAGGTCGTGAGTCAATGACGCCAGTCGCGACACGGCATCATAACCATAGCTCGACGTTGCCACGCCACCACCGCGGGTGAGTGTAGAGCGGCGACCTTTATTGTCATAGACGACAGTGGCAAGCGTTGCGGCACCATTTTCCGTAATGCCATTCATCCGATCCAAACCATCATAAGAGTAGACGAAATAACTGCCATCAGGATGCGTAATGTGCGTTCGATTACTATTCGCGTCGTACTGATAGGACAAGCTGCGAGTGACGCTCGCCAGATTCACGGATGTAGAGCTTACCTGACCGAACCCGTCGTACGCCGTCGCAACACCCTGACCAGTAGCGGAGCCGAATAGCGCGGACAATTGTAAGTTTCGGAGGTCGTAGGCGTAGTAAACATCCGCCGCGGAATTACTTGGAAAGTGCTTCAAACTGACGCGGTTCAAGTTATCGTAGCTGTAATTGATGATAGTGCCATCGCGCTTGGTGAGTGACGTGCGATTGCCATTCGCATCGTAACCATACTTCTCAAAGTCGGTTGTACTCACCTGACCCGGTGCCGTTTTCGACGGGAAGTTCCATTGGGAGAGCTGAGCGAGTCCATCGTAGGTCATTGTCGCAAGATTGTTGTTTGCATCCGTGACACTACTAATTTCGTTTCCGTTGTATACGTAGGTAGCGTAGTTCTCTTGAAGGGCGGTTCCATAGGCCTTCTTAACCTGCAATAGATGGATCCTTGCGTCGTACGTGTTGTATGTAATTCGGTCCGGTCCCGCAGTACCTTGAGCTCCCAAAGCGCATGCACTGGCGGGCAATGAAGAAAAGATCGCTGGATTCATTCGGACAGCTGTGCACTGCAAGCGGCCGGAAGTGTCGTAGCTGTACTGAGTCGCCGTGTACGTCGTCCCTGCCGAAGACTCCAATTCACTGGTTTTGCGACCCATCGAATCGTACGTATAAGTCACTACTCTAAAGACCGTAAAGCCATTCCACCCTGCCGGCGCGATCGACTGAGGTTGCCAAGTTGCTAGCTCTCCACTTTCCACTGTCATCAAAAGACCATTGGCGTATGTGTTTCGAACAGCGGCATAGTTGATTGGGCCAGAGCCATCCGGATCCGGCTTGATGACTCCCGTGAGCAAACCTCCGCTGCTGTACCGATAGCCGGTGGTGAATGCGGACGGCGAGGTCTGGGCGTCAATTATGGTCGACCACAGCAACACAATGACGCTCAGCGAAAGCCAACTTCCAATCCGTCTCCGCTCGATACCAGACAGCTGTTTCATGATAATGGTGCTCATGGGCAACTCGTCTGACCGGCTCGGGGTAGCGTTTCGCTGATTTTGTTGCCGCGCTCGTCGTATCCGTAACATGTTCTCAGCGTCTGCCCATCCGCCGTGATTGATGTTCCGCGCAAAAATAGGTTGTTCGGGCCGCTGTTAGGACCGTATTCATACGCTGTGATCACCTCGTCATTGGCGAGCGCGCATCCGATCCCCGATGTCGCGGCTGAACCCTTTCGACATATGCTCTTTTGGGTCATGATCCAAATGGGCGTTGCGGCCTGAACATACGTGCCTGCGGCATTCTTTACCCACGCGTATCGCTGTGCATAGCTAAATCTGGTTTGCGGGCGAATTCCGTTGGCGTCTGGCGGCGCCGTGACCGTCAGTACCCCGCCGTGATTGGGGTCGTAGTTGTAATCTGTTTCGTTGCTCAACGCGTCTTTCACCCAGTGGGGCTTGTTGCACGTGAACGGATTCGAACAAGCGGTATCGTAATTGGCGGAACTTGAGATGGGCGAAAGCGGCGATCCGGATTTTGGAGTATTCGTTACCGCCGTCACATTGCCTCTTGTGTCATACGAATAAGAGATCGAGTTACCTTCGGTCTTATCCGCTCTTGTGACGCGTCCCGTGAAAGACATCGGATCAAACCGATAGCTCGTACCATCGACGGTACCAATACCCACGACCGGAGAATTGAAATACGGCGCTGTTTGGGCTGTCGTACCTCCGGTCGCATCCGTTGGTGAACCGACTCCAAAGCTGGAGGAGTAACTCGAGAACGAGTATGCACCGCCCGGCGAGTACGAGTAGTTCCAGGTCTGCCCATCGCGGATCACACTGTGGATCATGTTGTTAAAGTATGTCGTCGTTACACCATCAGTGCGATAACAAGCGCTATTGCAGTAGTTATAGGTAAGGCTGTCCGCACTGGCGCTCGACGGAAGCTTCACACCGGCTATTCGTGAGTAGATGTCCATCGTATATCTAGTGACGCGTGATTGGGCGTCAGTCACGGTGAACGTGGAAGTTGATCCAGACGTATAAGCGTAAGTGGCAGTCGGCCAGCTGTAGGTCAATGTACAGGTGTCGGCAGCAGGATCACAGTAATCGAAGGCGTTATTTATCGCCGTAATACTAACTGGCATCGACCAACTCGCATAGTTTTGATAGGTCGGCGTCGTGTTGAGCGCATAGTTGTATTTGAGCTGAAGCCCATCATTGCGTGTGACGGACTGTATACGAGTCAGCGTCCTCGATGCGTAGTAAGAGTCCCAGGGAGTAACCGTGACGGTTTTTTGCGAAATCGAGAGCGCTCGCCCATCGGGGTATTTCACCACCGGATTTCCCCAAAAATTGATTGTAGTTCCGTCGCCCTTGGTATAGATGAAGGTGCCTCCCCCGCTGGAAACCCATGTCGATGACCCCTGGTTACAAGGCAGATAAGCGGATCCGCTCGCATAGAAGAGTTCGGCACTACCGCCAAACGCAATGCCTGTCGTGGTCGCGCCTTGAAAATTGCTTCCACAATAGCCATTAGAATCCGTATAAAAATAGCCAAAGTAATTGTCAAAGGGACCATTTGAAATGTTTCCTCCTCCAGCGATAATGATGTTGCCCCCATGGATGCTGTGCTCCATGACGGACCCGCTCGCTCCGATTTGGACATCCGACAACTGAACGAACGGCGAACCGGAAAGGACATCAACGCCGTTAGGGTCTCTCGACAAATACACGGGGGCTTCGAGGGGCGCGGTCTGGGCATCAGTGCGGCTTGGCCACAATGCAACAATCGATGACATCACCATTGAGCTCAGGACAATAACTTCATTGCGAACAGAAACTCTTCCGCGGCGACTACTTTTCGCGTGTGCACGGGCCCTTGTCGCGTTGCTCATTTCATGCATCCCTTGTAGTTCAGATGGTCGATCCGCGTGTGCGGAGCGATTTTCGAAAGATTCAATCGCACCGGATGACATGAACGTTCTCATTATCATGGTGCAATCGTCGACTGTACTTGGGTTCTGTTGCCGGCGGCGTCGTACCCGTACGTTAGGCTAGTGCCGGCCGGATACGCGACATTGGTCAATCGACCCAGGGCATCATACGTGTAGAGTTCCGTCCCACCCGTTAGATTGGTCTGCGCCAACGGATTTATGGTCCCAACCAAAGTATCGGTCACGTAGTTCGTGCCAGCCGAAGTCAGTGCTTCGTAGTACAGGCCCACTCCGTTGGCGTTCCCAGCGAAGGCGCCGGCAATCAGGTGATAGTTGGCAGCCGACAGGTTCACATTGGAAGACAGAGCCGTCGCGGCACTTGGGAAAGTTGTCCCAGTTGGGCTGCCGGTCAGCTCATAGCTCGTGCCACTAGAATTTCTCGACTGCAGAATCACCTTCGAGCCGGAGCTATCGGTCGCAATAATCACGTTGTTGGTTAGGGGAGACCAGTCCACGCCATTGCTCATTCGGCTCCACGTTTGTGCGCTAGTAAATGGGGCCGCACCTCCGTGTGAGAGAACTACGCCATTCATGTTCGGCGGAAAACCCGGCACTGGGAACGGTACGTCGTAGTCGATCATGACGAAAATGGGCTTCGCCTGAACTAGCAGGTCTGCATACCCATCGTTGTTGAAATCGCCGACAAACACGATCGCGTTCTTGGTAGACCACTTAAGCCCCCCAGGTCCCGTGGTGTCGGTCCAACTCTGCACAGGCGCAGCCGTAAAAGTTCCATTGGCATCCGACAGAACTACATAGTTCGTGCCGGCGCTGCTCGTCGCTTGGAAGAATAAATCGGCACGGCCATCGCCGTTGAAATCTCCCGCAACGATGTGGTGCAGATCTGCAGACCAGATTACACCCAAGCTCAAGTTGGGGATCAGCGATTTAGCGACAACAAAGCCGGCGCTGCTCGTCAGCAGAAGATAGCTATCACCGCCCGGGGTATTGCTTTGCAGAAGGATGTCTGCCTTATGGTCTCCGTTGAAATCCGCGACAATGACGTTGTACGCATTGCCGGACCACGTTATTCCCAAATAATTGCTGGGCCAAGATTGCCAAGCCGCTTTGGGCGCCCCTGTGCTATCGGATATCGCAATTCCGCTGGGCATGCCGGGGCTCTTGGCAATGTAAAGAATATCGGACTTGCCGTCCCCATTAAAATCCCCAGAATACAAGTCGTAGTCCTGAGCATTCCATTTCGTCGCTGCGTGGACAACGCCGCCGGAAACCAGCAGAAGGAAGATCCCGAGTACACGCACCGCATTTTTCACGCTTCATTCTCCCTAACCGCACCGCGTTTCTAAACTACTTTTGTATTTCTCAAATCAGGGACCAGACGGCGACAAGATCGCCTGAGTCAACTGCAGTGACCGTCCAGCGTAAGAAGCGAATCGAACGTCCCGATGCCAGCGCATGGAGAGCTTCCACGCGACAGTTGGTATCGCAGTTGTGGATGTTATTGCTGCTTTTAGCATAGTTGGCGCTCTTGTCGCTTGACGATCGCGCGCACTACCAAATGCCAACATAACTCACGCTGCCTTGAGCTAATCCATCTGGAATCCCCAGATACAAGCCCGTGTGTTGAGAGATCGCGGATAGCATCGTCGCCCACGTATTGCGACCATCTTGCGTGGTCGTGTCGAGCCAATAGTTGTAGTTGCCGTACAGCGCCGCGCTGCTGAAGTCGCTCAAGTTTCTAAAGTAAATATGCCCGTCCGGCGTGAGCTGATACTTCAGTTGACTCGTGTCTGGTACGTAGACCCAGGTCTCCGCGAAGGCGGGCCGTATTGTCGGCACGCCTAGCATTACGAGTAGCCCAGCTAGAATCTTGCGTTTCATGTGTTTCATTGTTCTAACGCTCCCATCAAATCCACACGCGCCCCCTCAGCGCATATTCACTCAGCTGTCACATTTCTGCGTTTTCATTGTTTAGTCTCACTCAGTTCTCGGTCACTATTCCTCTTTAGCCAAACCATGCCACCGTCACCGATCCCCCCACCGTCTGACTTGTGACGTAGATCCAAATCGCCTGCTGCGTCTGCATTTTTGCCAACAATGTGGCCCAAGCTGCCTTTCCTGCGTCGGTCGAAATGTCTATCCAGTAGTTGTAACAGCAGCCCAGGACGGTGCTGTCAAAAGTGTTGAGATTGCGGAGGTAAATCTGCGGATTGCCAACCAAATAGGTTATTTGGCTGGCATCGTTGACCTTGAACCAGTAGTCCGCTCGGGCGTCGAGGCTAAATGCGGCGCCGATGAGTAGGAATGCGGCCATCCATGCGCGCAAGCGGTTCGATCGACTTTTCTGTCTGCTCGGCGCGCTAGAAATGTTGCGTGCTGGCAAGCGCTGGAAGGCCAGGGGAGCGAAGTATGAAACTTGTGGGGAGAGAAGCTCACCATCCATTGTGCGATTGAGACGAATCATTGCGATCAGGTCCCTTGAGTAACAATCCATGTCGATCTTCTTATAACTTGAAATTAGCCTCTAACGTTCGGTGCTGTCAACGACTATTTAAACGGGGTCGGATTGAGCGGACGAGCCAATCCGCCGCACAACCGAGCTCGCGATGTTTTCTTGAAGCCTCACTATCACAGAAAGAGCTTTAGACGCTGTCACGGAAACAGGTCGACTCGATACACGAGTGGTAACTGGCCCGCCTGAACGCAGCTGCTGACGCCGAAGCCGACAGTGTGTCCTGATAGGTACGCTGCTAAGACCGTGGCGTAAAGGGTCTTGCCGTCCGGCTGAACAGTTGAGGAGAAATCGATCCAGACCTGATTTCCAGCCGCATTACTACAACCCTCCAAGCTTGGAATGGCCGGACTGAATATCACCCACGCGCCCGTCGCACCTGATGTGCCCGTATAGGTGCCCATAGATGTGATGGTTGACGCGGGCACTTGCGAGATAGCAAGAGCCGCACCAATTGGAGCCAGACTCGCGAAAATCATAACGGCGAGTATTCTCAGCATTTCTCCTTCTCCCTGGAATCCATTTTCCAAGTGTGATATCTGATCTCAATCAACCTACGCGATAGACACGGATATAGCCGCTTCCCCCACAGTTGCCTGCGTTGTCATAACCGATATTGACTGACTCACCGGTAGCGTAGGCTTGAGCTAATCGCGCATACATCCGACTGAAGGTGGCGTCATTCACTACATCGCTCCCCACATAAGTGGGAGGGTCGAGTTCGAAAAATTGAGCGCTGCAGGTTCCGTTTGCGCTCGGCTGATTGCTCAATGCGAATAGCAGCCCCCCGCTCGTGTACGTCATCATCGCTGCGACGGTTCCGCTCAAGTTGGTATTGTAGGTGGCCTGCGAGGCGCTTGAAAATAGCAGAACTATAAGCGTACCCAATAAGCCCAAATAACTACGATGACGCACAGCTAAACCTCTCGTGGTTTGCCTCGTTTCTTTGCTTCGAACATCAATCCATTTTCGACTGATCATGGAGCGCGTCCTTCAGCTCGATCACCAAACAATACCAATCGATCACAGATGACAATGCAGCATCCTGGTGGGCGACTCAGGCACGTGAGCACTTATTCGATCTGAGAAATTGGATTGAAGTGGGATGTTCGCTATTTTTCTTCCCTTAAGCGCGGCCGCAGAGTAATCCTTCCCCTACGCCACAACAATAACGCCGATGAAATCCATTCGTCAATATCTTGCCGAGTAACCCCGACGGATTATTTTAAAACTCGTTTGGCCCGGAATTTGCACGCGAGCACGCGCATGCCTCCTCCTTATCCGGCGCTATCTGTATCGATTTGGTTAATTTGGCAATATCCCGTGCCGTCAATGCCGCTCGTGTAAACAGCCAACTGTTTCGCCGCCGCGTCACCTCGAAACCACAAACCCGTTACAAACGCGCTCATCGCCGTATACTGCGGCGCAATCATCATCCAGCCGTACGGTGTCGCGGAGCAGTTTGTAGGTGGACCTGCGTCCAACATGATCAATACACCAGCGGTGGTGTAAGAAACTCTGGTGATGTGGCCGCTCTGGTAGGTGTCGGCGGCCTGCGCGGAGGAGGCAGCGAGAAAGGAAGCAGCCAGTAGAATCGGCAGATATTTCGACCTGCTTAGAAACTGCAAACTACGGAGAAAGAGAAGTTTGTTCTTAGAAATGCGTTTCATGTGAATCCCTCCACAATGCGGCGGAAGTTACACCAACGGATCGGTGAATGGCAAGTGCAAGAGCAGGTTGCCCCTAGTAGGAAGAGCCGGATGCGGTCCGTGAATTGCCGCCAATGAATGAATTGCCCGCAGCATCTGGCAATGCGAGCATTTAAAATTCACCTCTCAAGTTCGGATAGTGGCCAGGAGCCGAGATGAGTAGTATCGTCTCTGTGTGGCTCAGTCCAACAAGGAAGCCCATCATGAAATACCGGCGGCCGTTTCTCTTGCTTGCGTTGTTTTGGGTGCCCCTGTGTCAGGGCGCTGTTGTTGCCGCCACTGGGACCATCAGTTCACTTAAAAATCTGTCTTTACTTCAGCCAGATGGCAGGCTACAGGGCGTTGTTGTGTTGCAATTGTCTGTGCCGTTAGCGAACGGCTGTAATTGGGCTTGGATCAGCCCCACTGACAAGGGAACGGCAGCCACGGCCTTGGCTGCAAAACTCTCCGGGGCCTCGGTCACAGTCTGGTACGACAGCACAATTGTTTCGCCTTGGGGTGAAGCAGACATATGCGGCATTACTGAGATTGACCTCAACTAGTCGTTTCGCGCTAGTGAGCGTGCAGGGCCGCTGATTTTTTTGCTCCTAATTGATTGTCATCCAGGCGAGCTGGCAGTATGCCCCGACCTAGTTGAAATATAGCGTCACTGTTGATCCGGCGGCTTTCGCGGTCAATATGCTCGCTACGAGCGCAGCATAGCGGCGATACATTGAAACGGAATCTCAACTCATAAGGAGATGTTCATGAAATCATTCGAGCTTTATCGACATGTAGCCGCAGTTGTGGCTTTCTCTTTGGGTGGCTTTCTGACTGCTTTGGCTTTCAGTCAATCTGCTTACGCCACCGACGGCATAAGTTGTACCGGCAGCATCACTACCGTTGGAGTTCACGGCACGAACCGGGTCATGCTGCAGCTGTCGGGTATGAATGCCATTGTGCAAATTTGCGATCTGGGCCAGACCGTCGGGACTACCTTTCCAAACAGTGCTGACCAATGCAAAGCCGACTACAGCACTCTGCTCACGGCATATGCGTTGGGCAAGTCTGTAAACGTGTTCTTCGATAACGTGCAGTCCGGCACAAATTGCACGAATTTCGCGACATGGGAACTGGCCGTGGCTCGCTGGGTGCATCTGGATGGCTGAGAACACCCACGCTCAGCACTGGAAGGCGACTAGGAGTTGAAACGGAATCTCAACATCCATACTGTTCGTTTTCCTATTCTAGGCCCATGGCGAGCGCGTATTTGGCCGCTTTACTGGCCGCGCAGGCACGCGGAGCCACAGTGGAAATATGGGGAACCGCCACGTGTACGGATCAATCCACTTCGGAAACTTTAGATTACTTCCGAGTTGATTGACGACTGCTCGACAATTCTCAATGTAGGTTGGGGCCGTAGTACCAGCCCGTCAGCCACGCCCAGGCTGGATGGGTGGAGCACGTCAAGGAGTCACTGAACGACAAATCTATTTGCGCTCCCGTTGCATGTGCCATCAGTAAGACCGCCAGAATTGACTTGCAAGGCTCAGAGTCAACGCCATTCATGGTGGTTCCTATCGTGCATAGATACACAGCATTTAGCCCTACAGTCGTTGATGTCAATATCACCACACCGTTAGGATCTACACTGACTTGATCCACGGTACCTGTACATGAGTAGTTGGCGAAGGCGGCTTGTGATGCTAGTAGCGCCAGCGTGAGCTGCAGCACGATGGCAAAACGAAACCCGATTTTGCGAGTCATTTTTCATCCCTCCGTTTTCTCAGATGGTGGCATTCAGAGCGCGAAGTCGACGGTATAAAGCCTGCACGTCGCAGTGGTCGTGCCCGGCCAAAGCTGATCATCGTATCCCCACACTATGAGGGGGATTTGTGCGGCGACGGCGGTCAAAAGCTGCGCTACCACGTTCTTTGCTCCTGGGTCGGTCATGCGAACCCAAAACCCGCCGGGACAGGTTGCCGGCGGAGTAGCAACCCAAATGACTACATCCCCGGTACCAAAGTCCGAGTAGGAATAGTAGTGTTTGATAGGGCCGTTCGGTGATCCACCGACCAAAGCGGCGTGTGCCACTCCAGTCGCGACCAGCGCAATACCGAGCGCCAGTAGGTAAGTCCGCAAGCAATTATGTGCGATCCATTTGGCTCTGTTGGTCATTGTGTCTCTCCTTGATTCCGCTGAAAAATAGTGCAGTACAGTCACGGTTCTCCCCTGCAACACCGTGGTCAGAGCAGTACCGTCAAACGATGGAAATGTATCCGATATGGCAATATCCATTGGCGTCTCGGTTCGAGAACACTCGTACGGTCAACCCTTGGGCCTTGGCCATTAGAAGCGCTGCCGCGTAGGCGTTGTAGTTAGAATCCGCCGCATTCAGATAGGCCCAATTGTTGGCATTCCCACACATGGCAACGGGGAGGTAGACTCGAAAGCCAGAAAATGCGCCATCCGTGACATCGATCTGAGTAAGTACGCCGGTGACGTCGCCGTCCCAAGCCCACGAGAGATCAGGCAGAGCTAAAAATCCGGCACACAATAGGAACAGCGCTAATTTACGACGTATGGAGTCCATTTGTCTCTCCCTCACTTAGAATATTAAGGATGCGACAATTCTTTCAACACTGCCCCGCAAACCCGCCGTTTGAAATAATCATACCGCCGCACGCGGCGTCATCGTAGTACACCATCACTTTTTGACCCGTAGCGTAGGCCGATAGTGCCGATGCGAGAAAAGTATTGATGTTGGTCGCGGTAACCCCGAAGGTCCCAATGGTGAACGCAGTGGCGCCTACAACGCCATTGCCGACGGTATAGGGTAGACCCGGAGACAGTGCAACAATCACCTGGCTACCGAAAGCTATATAGTTTGATACGCCCGTCACTGTCTGGCAGCTGGACCATTGTTGGGCCGCTTGACTTGCAAATGGCACCATCAAACTCAAGGCAAGCATCAGTCGTTTCACCATACGCATACAAAACTCCTAAGTGTATCGAAGGTACTAAGAGCCTCAGCTAGCAAATCGCAGTAAGCGACGCGGACCAAACGATGTGCAGCGAATTCCACATTCGCCGTGGAAGCCACCGTTTGCGAGAGCCATTCCATAACAGTTCCTCGTGCTGTTTTCATAAACCACTTAATCTGTCGGCCGCTCGCGAGCGCGGCTAGCCCGGACGCCAGATAAGAATTGAGTGAACTGGCCGTTACCCCATTAGCTCCAATGGCAAACTCCACTCCTCGGCTGGTGTTCGGCGTGCACCCCGGAACGGCAGTTGCGGTTGATAACACGAGCTGGATTGCGTTTCGGCTCTCCTCATTGATTACGGCGGTCACGGTCACGCGGCTAGACTCTACTATCGCGGCATGCGCAGAATGCGGATAGCATTGGGCAGGCGACGACAAGTCCCTTTGACAAGGAACTCATGGACTACTCCTTTTTTGGACCATTTTCTTTTTGTGAACTCGATGCTGATTCCTAACTAACGTCAAAATAATCCAGGGTCTCAGAATAGGATTCATCGGTACACATCCCGGTCGCATAGATGGTCACGGTGGCTCCACGTGCCTGCGCGGCGAGCAATGCCGCCAAATACGCGGCGGCCATGGGTCTAGAATAAGAAAACGAGTAGTAAGGGTGCGTCATTCCACAGGCGGGTCCACCGGTGATTCCGCCCGTCGGATATACGTACACAAGATTACCTGCACTCCATACTAAGACGTGGGCAAGTGTCGTCGTTGTAGGCCCGCTAGCTTGAGCAGACCCAGTGGCAAGCATTCCAGTAAAGGCCAGAGCGAGCACGCTGATGACTCGCCTCGTACAATTGAGCAGATTCATGAATACTTCCTCTTATTGAGTGAAAACTTGGCGACCCGCAATTCTTGCGCGCAGAGTTTGTTGAAATCGGAGACCTTGTAAGAGGGCCTGCGATAGAATGCGGCGATTTGCGCGTCCACCATGCCGCGCATGGCGTTCATGGTTCATTGGGCTAGACAAAAAAGACGGACCGGATCCATTTATATTTAATGGGCCCGTATGACATGAAGGGACATACGTCATGTTCGTTGGCATCGTGACCTGCACGAGACCAGTTGCATTCGCGGTTCCATCATCTTGTACGAGAATGTCAGTTATGGGACTTGTAGTCCAACTATTCGCCGCTATAGCGGACACACTCGCCGCACTCACTGCGATCGCCAAAACGCCCATGACCAGTTTCTTAGCACTCATAACGTGGCTCCGAGCCACTCACTCTCTATGAAAGGGCGAGCGACAGTCAGGCATTGAACAGTCCGCTGCCCTTCGGCTCGGCTACTGCACGACCAAACCATCTATTTGCGCATATCCCCAAACATTACACGTGCCCGTTACCCATAACATCACGCTACGCCCGGTTGCTTGCGCCATCATCAACATGGTGAAGAGCCGAGTAGTCCGATCATCGGTAACAGAAAGATAGTAACCATTCGCAACACTGCACCCACTGGGGTTGCTCGTTGTTGAGACATTTATCAGCACGATTCCAGGGGCAGCTCCGCTCGCCGGTTGCTGGTTGAGATTGGACACTTGCCCAAAATCAGTCCAGTTGGCGGCGGCGTTGCACATGATGGGTAGGACCAACGTACCTGCAAACAAGAAAACTCGGCCCCATGTTTGTTTACGCATTGCGTGTCGTTCCTTACGGACACTGTCCCACATAGCCTCCGTTCGAAATTATATTGGCGAAGCATGTGGCACTGTCGTAGTAGATCATCACTTGGCGCCCCGTGCTGTACGCTGTCAAACTGCCTGCAAGAAAAGTGCTGATGTTCGCCGAAGTCACTCCAAACTGACCCACTGTAATTCCCACGGCACCGGGCATTCCGTTATAGCTGCAGTCGGGGAGTCCCGGTGATAACCCTAGAATTATGAGATTGTCATTGTCGTAGGCCATATAGTTTGAGACGCCTACAATTGTTTGGCAGGCAGACCACTGCTGCGCAGCTTGAATTGTGAATGGCAGCATTAGACTCATCGCCAACATGACGCGTGATAAACTTCGCATGGATCTCTCCTGGTATGTTTTGTTGGAATAGAACTCGGCGCTTCAAGAGGTCGCAGACGGTGGGTGGTAGAGTGAATTCATCAAAGGAACTGCGAAGGCTGATCGCGTAGGACGGGCGGCGTGAGTTCTGCAAGACTTTTGTGAATACTGGCATAACTTCCCTATCTTTGCCGCCACGATGAAGATACGTTGCGATCGCGGCACGCCAAGCCGCTGATACAGTTCCTTGTTGAGATAAAGTACTCTCGCAAGGAATCGGCGTCAACGAGAATAGCGATGCGAATTTTGGATCTCGTCCCCGAGGGTGTGAGCCTCTTTGTTATTGCCCTCACTGAGTCGACGGCAACGTTGTTGCGAATGGATCGAAGCAGTGCGCGTCGGGATTCGAACCACGTGGGGTCCTTTCGAATGTTTTCCCAATAAGATCCGATGACGAAGAAAACGGTTTTAGGATCGATCAGGGTTCCGTAGGATTCGAAGACTCTGCCGCCGATCTTGTTATCAGTGCTAAAAAAATGAATCCAACTCCGACCGTTCGAGGTCATTAGCTCTGGCGTGGGGTCATCGTCGTTGGGCGGGGGTAGGTGCCAAGCGACGCGCAGCGCGCGGTATACCCAAAGTGCGAACTTCGTGGGAATCGAATCCGCAGGCGGATAGGCTCAGGAGGATTGGGATTGCGGCCAGCCGGGCCCATGTTGGTATTTTCGCGGCGTTGGGGTTCGGCTCCGGGGACGGCAATTTCAATTTGCCCGAGGAGCTGGGTCGGAATCTTGAAGCGGCTCAATATCATGAAATTTGCTGTAGTCGATATGGAGGGTGCCGTCTGAGGCTTGTTCGAGGATATCGTGGAAAGTTGAGTTCCATCGAATGTCGGCGCCTCCATATTCGCCCCGGGCCATCAAGGTCTGGCCGGTGTTTTCGTCGGTACCGCTTAAGCTCAGGACAAATACCGTTTTCGAGGTGGATAGCGATTCCGCGGTCTCGGCGCGCAACGGGCTTGCATCGTCGATGACGTGCATGATGGTCCAACCGAGCGCGAACATGGGGAAGTGGGAGCGCAGCAACGGCAGGTCAACGATACGACGAATGCGATAGCCTTCTTGTGTTACCTCGTCACGCAGCATCGCCAAGCGGGCGGAAGCATCTTGAACTACATTCTGGCGCTCATTCGCGGTACGAAATAGTAGTGTCGGCTTGCCGTCGATGGGGCGCACGACTGCGTTTTTGGCGAATAGAAAGCGCGCACGCGGGCGGGAGAATCGGGCGAACATGAGGCCTGTAATGAGTGCCAGTGACATGAGGCCGACGAAAATCTCGATCATGGCGACAGAGTGGCCGTACAAGGTTTGCGGATGCATGTCTCCGTAACCCACGGTTGCGAGAGTTTCTACGCTAAAGAAGAAATCGCCCGCGAATCCCGGAGGACTTAAGTTGGCGATGCATCCCGGCACTGAGTAGTAGAGCAAGCCGAATAGAAGGTCAAAGACGAGAAAAAAGGCGGCCAAAGTGGCGAATAGTCGGGGCCAGCTCACGGTCATGAAATGGTGGAAAAGGTCGTGAAATAGCGGTCGGACGATTCCCTCGGTGACCACTTCGCGTGTGCCCAATTTGAAGACCCGCCGTCCCACCGGCTTGTGTGCAGCGGAAGCTTGGTGTGTGTGGGGTGAACTCTTCGATTGATGTTTGGAGGCCGTCATGCGAGACATCTTAGCTTGAGGCGCGCGGTGAGTGGTTACACATCTTCAGATGTGGTTTTCTCGTGGCCGTAAAAACTTCTCGATTTGTATGGCTGGGTCAATAAGCTCATAAAGGTGGAGCGATGCGGACTCGCTTCCATCCCGGTTGGGACGCCAATTTAAGGAAGCCTGCAAGGTCCGGGAGTTGTTCAATTTCGGAGGCGAGTACTGTCGATTCCGTGACCTGATGCTCGGTAACTGATTTGCTGGCACGGAACTCGCCGGGACGATACGACTTGGTGATTTGCTCGCGGAAAATCTCCCGTTCGCCGATGAGTCCTGACGCGAAACGAGCTGTACCACCACCCTCTGAGGCGGAGCAGCGGAGGATCAGCGTATTGCCGCAATTCTCCACGATCGTTTGTGCTTCGGAGCGGCCATATGAACCAGAAACCTGGGCAATTGATTGCAGGCCAATAATGCAGCGGCCGCCAAATTTGCGGAGTCTGGCGAGGGCGTCTTTAAGGCCGTCGATGGGGCCTAGGGCGTCGAGTTCGTCGATGGCGAACCAGAGGCGTTGGTCGACTTCGCCAGAGGGAGGAGAAGAGCTCATGGTTTCGTAGATGGCGAGTCGCATCCAGGTGCTGACGATGCTTCGGAGTGCGGCGATTTCGTTGGCGCGATAAGGTAAGAATAGAACGCCCTGCCCTGCTCGGACCCAAGAACGGACGGAAAGGCTGGCGCCGGATGTCTGATTGGCGATGTGTTCGAGCGCGGACAGATGGGTGTTGGCGACGGCGCGCACGGCGCCGAAGAAGCGGCCGTTGTCTTGGGCGAGGTAGGGTCCGGCGGGGGTGTCGCCCAGGAGATCGCGGAGATCCTCGACGGGAGTGGTGGATATCAGGCGATAGAGTTCGCCGACGTCGTCGTGCTTCACGCGGTGCAGTTGGCGGAGCAAAGAAGTGAGGAATACGCGGGCGTAGTTGCGCCAGGAGGATTCCGCGCCTTCGGTGTCGGCGATTAGGGAGCGTGCGAGTTGGTCGGCATCGTGGAGTGTGGTCATTTCGCCGAACAGATCCCAGCGGGCGGCTTCGGGGTCGAAAGGATTTAGGATGATGTCGCCGCGGGAAGGATCGTAGAAGGCGTTGACATAGCTGCCGTCGGGGTCGGCGATCACGGCGCGGTCGCCGCGCTCGAGGGCGCCGGTGAGCAGCTCGCGGATGGCGGTGGATTTGCCGGTGCCTGTGGTGCCGATCATTTTGAAGTGTTTGGTTTCGTCCGCTGGCGCGACGGATAGGCCTGCGAGTGTGAGGCCTTGGGGTTTTAGAATCTTGCGGGTGATCTTTGGGGTGTCGTCCAGGATCGTGCCGCGTTTGTGGGTCTTTTTTTCGGGGAGTTTGGCCAGGATTTTGCCGGCTAGGGCGGAGAAGATGGCGATGAAGATCAACCCAAGATAGGGAATCAGATTACTGGCGATGGCCGAAGCCTTTAGGGGGCCGGCCATCGCCGTCCAGAGCAGCACAGCGATGAAAAAGACGGGGATGGCGATCAGCGGAAAGCTGAGCGTGCGGCCGAAAGTGGCGCGGCCGACGATGAGCCCGACCAGGACGGAGAAAGCGCAGTCGGCGAAGCCGATCAGGAGGCCGTTGGTGCCGTGAGTCCAGTTCACTTAAGACTTCGAGTATCGAGTGCGGCTCGGTGCGCTGAGCGTACGCGGGTTATCCGTTCTTCGGCGGCGGCTTGGTCGGATGATCCCATGGCTCTGTAGGAGCGCGTTTGTGCTTCCTTGCTTTGTGCGGTTTCTTAGGCGTCGGCTCGTCAGCAGCCAAACGCAAAGCGAGAATGGATGTATCGACGTTTTTTGGCACGAAATCCGACGTTCGCATTTGACCCATGACCGTGCTGATTGATGCAAGACTTAAGAAAAAGATGAGGAAAACGCCTTGCAATAGCGATTGACCTACCATCCGAGAGCGTTCGTTGCCTTCCATAGTTAGATCCTTGGCAAGTGTTGACCCATGATTTTGATTTCGCTGTTCATCGCTTTGACCAGCGCATCGCTGCTATCGTTGCAACGCTTGAAAATCGCCGCGAGCGCAGAGAGGTCCGTCGCATCCGTCAAGTTGTTGAGGCAGGTTTGCAGTTCGGCGGCGAGCCGACCCACTTCCAGGGAGGTGAAAGTAGATTGAATGAGTGTCACCAGGCCATCGGGTGTGGCCGCAGAGTAAATCTTTTGAGCCGTCGCTTCATAGAACGTACGTTCTTCCTTGAAATTGCGCCCGTCGAGAAACACCGATTCCGGCGTCTTGGCATCGCGTAGCCAGATCTCACGACGCTTGAACACTTGGGCATTGTAGAGAGCCCCGTCCATGTGAAAGGCATACTCTTTCGCGGCGCTGCGACGCTCTTTCATGGCCTCGACCCAGCTTAGGCGTTGAAAATTAAGATCCGAAGCATGTTGTTGCCAAAGCTGCGAGACGATCCCGACTATCAAACCGCCGATGAGCGTAACGACAAACGGTGAATTCAGAAAAGCCACCCAGTCCATGGGCTTGGGGCTGGGTGACGGTTGCGTCGCATCAGAATTGGATTGGATGACGTCCATGTGATCCCGCGTTTTCTTTGAGTTTGCCCTGATTGGAGCCATTGGTCAAAAAAACGGCAGATCAAGGCAAGGGGTTGATTCCAGGTTGCGTTTTGGTGACAAGGAACCGGTTGTGCACAGACTTATGCACCGGGAATGGGGAGAAATCAGTTACTGCTCCGGCGTTCCGGTCGAGTGCGGGCTCTGCGGGTGCTTGAAGAAGGCAATGCCGCGCATCGCGGTCCAAAATCCACCAACTATCGGGACAATAAGAACAATCGCGGCAATTTTTCCGAGTGCCAATTGCCAGGCGACAATCGCCACGCCGACGAGTAGGCCTATCAGGGGTGCCAGCCAAATGCGTTTCCAGGTGCCGATGGCGACCAGGGTCATTGCGATGGTGATGGAGGTGCACAACAAGGCCGTTGGGGTGCTTCCGTCACGTATCAGCAAAATCGCGGCTGCCAGTCCTGACAGAAAGGCGAGGAGCAACCCAACGAAAAATCCCGCGGCAACGGCGCCGGCGGCGGCTTTGCGGTCGGGAATCGTGGACGGGAGAAAGAATTCGGTGAATTTTGGCATGGATGGTCGCACGGTATTTGTTTACGCCAATTTATTTCAGCCGCTCGCGCTGTTGTGACGCCGATGACTGTGGAACAGCCGCAGGCCAAGGCCTGTGAGGCTCCCGAGGATAACAATGCAGGTTACTGCCATGGAGAAGCGTTGGATTGATTCGTAGACGGCGGCGCGATTCTTGTAGTACATGATGGTGTGATCACCGCAAGTTGAATGGAAGACATAGGCGCCGTAGGCGTTGGGCGGCGGCATGCGCCAGATTCTTATTAAACTTCCTTCCTGTTTGCAGGCTTTCAGGCCGCTCGGATTTGACCCATTAATCACAGCCTGGCGTTGATAGAGCACTTGGTCGCCTGCCCGGCATTTAAATTCTAGTGGATAGGTACCAAGTCGATTTGCTTGAATCGGGAGGCGGGGCGGCGGATCGCAGACGTATTGCGTGAGGGAATCGAAAGGTGGGGCGTGTAGCGGAGTGCGCACCAGGAATATGAGAATTCCGAACACGAGAAGTAGCGCCCACAGAATGACGGTCATATTGCCGCCGCGGGGGCGCTTGCGTTCCGGAGGTTCCAAAGCCTCGACAGGCGCTTCGGAAGCAATGACCTCTGAGGGGTGTTGAGCTTTTCGCTGGTCGGGTTCGGTGATAGGCACGGCGATGTCTTGTTGCGCAGACTATTGGCGCAGGCGGGTGATGGGCGCCGCGGCTTCGCCCGTGCTGATGCGCCATTTTCCGGGCTCTATCGTCTCTGGGTCAATTTTCGAGGTTATGACAGCGGATTCCATGATGAGGGCGGCGCTGATGCGGGGATGAAGTACGGCCTTGGACATTCTTATAAACTCCGACGCGACCAGTCCTAAAATGATGGGCCAGTGGATTTCTTGCAGTGGAGCCTCTCGGCGGCGAAACAGTCGATTGATCGGCGGTCGCGTCAAGATATTGATCATTTGTGGCCAGAACTTAAGAAGCGCCGCCAGGGGTTCAAGTTGGGGTGCTACTCCCGGCGGCACGCGTAGCTTGCCGAATTCGGGCGTGCCGACAACGCTTGCGATATGCGCGGCTATTTCGCCGATGTTAGGGAGCTCCTCTTGCTTTGCGCCTGCGGACAGCGCGGCGCCGCCGACCAGGGCGGCCAAGGGCAGTACGCTTCCGGATTCTTGAAAAAGAAATGCGTTGATCGCATCGCCAAATAGGAATATGCCGCCTGTTTTAGGTCGCGCGATGGCGAAACTACGGGGCTTGATAGAGGGTATAGGAGATACGATGGAATTGAGCGCCGCATTCTGGGCTGCGAATCCGGCGAGCGCACCTATCACAGTCATCAGCGTCTCGGTGTGAATGCCGCGTTGAGTCTTGAGGTCCCTCATCAGGCCTACGCCTAAATCGCCGATGGCCCGACTCGCGGTCTTGGTGGAGTCGGGCTGCCAGGGGTAGCTGGTGATGAGGGCAGTTGTTGCCATGCTTCGATTGGTTTTAAGGTTGGTCGTTCATTCTACCGAGCATCACACGCCAGCGGGCGCGTCCAACGCGAGTTGGTCAGCGCGCGCTGGGCTGGTCGCTTGGCCACGTGGCCCCCGCAATTCTTTGGGGTGTGGAGATGGCGCGGACATGGGCGGTGAGTTCCTGGGATTCGACGATGAGGAGAATGGCGCCGGTGTCGGATTTGAATGAGTACGGTTCTTCCCGTGCCACGACGATACCCATTCCAACGTGGATGTTGGTGTTGCGGGGTTCGCCGTGTTCGCTGGTAATAGTGATGCGGCCGTGGACAATTAAGAGTGTGGCGGCGTGGGAAAGTGAAGGTGCGCTGATGGTGGCACCTGGATCAAGGTGAACGCAGCTTATGTGCGTGTCGCCGTGGCCGTCGGCTAGGGGTAAGAAATGGGCGCCTTCGGCGCCTGAGGATTCTAGGGGGTCTGAAGCGCCGTGGGTGAAGTGAATGATGTCCATGTGTACTCTGAGTCCTTTCTTGAAGTGTGCGCCGATAGTGATTGGTGACCAAAGGGCAAGAGTCCGGGGGTCGTCTCATTCCTTATCAGCTTGATATTTCATCCTCGAGAAACCGCTCCCTCAAAACCTCTCGGTCCTTGGGCGGTAAATCCAGATACTGCCAAAGGGATAAGCCAGCGGCCGCGGGTATGCGATTCGCCGACCAAAATGCTCGGGTGGCTCCAATTGCAGCAAAGAGGATGCACAGAAGGAATATGAGGGGAATCCAGTATCGAATTGATGTTTCGGCAATTGCTATGATCCCCGGCGATTTGTGGCCAAGACTAAGATGCACGATGAGGATGAGAGCGGCACAACCGCAGGTGGCGATTGCGATGCATTTTGCGAGCACCTCAGCGATCAGTTTTACGAAAAGGTTCAAGGCCTTGACCATCCTCAACATTTTGTCGCGCGAGTTCGATTCGGCGTCCGTTGTCACTTTATGAATGGGGGATTTACGGGCGGGCCGGTGCAATTCGTATCCGCCTTAGTAACAACAAAGTGAATGTCGTTTGTGGTCTGCGGAATGAGGGCGTAAGAAACAGAGCTAGTGAGCTGGGTTAGTCTCGGGCAGTTTCCTGGTCCCATTTCGATCACGTGCACGGAGGTCACCATCTTATTGGAGGGGTCGGGAAACGTATTTACTGATTCAAAGATGGTCATGTAGCCGCTGCTGGGTTTCACGCCAGACTCGGCAATCAGCAGTATAGATCGCGTGAAATCAATCTTCGGTGGCGGCGGTCGTGATGCTGTGTCGGGTTGCGGTGTTCCCGATAGGGTAGGTTCGAGAGAGCCGGTTTGCCAGAATTGGATCCACTCGTCTTGGGATCTCACGGCGAGATAGTTGCCTATTGATCCTCGCACTCCCGATAAGTGAATGACTTGGAAGTCGACCGAGGTGGCTTGAGCGTCGGCCTTGCCTAAGGCTAACAAGGCGAGGAGGCCGATCAGCAGTCCTTGCCGTATGTCTGCCCTACCCTTTTGGCGCATCGAGTACTTTCCGTGTTTTTCACTGGCGGAGAAGAGTTTCCGCCGATTGCAGCAAAGGGTCAATACATCCGAAAGTCTTCGGCGATCGATTTAGCAGTGACAATTGGGGTCCCTATGACCGGGGCTATCGATTCTTGTCACCGCTCGATTTATCGATGTTCACATTGGGGATTCTGCTTCGCAGGGTTTCAAAAGCCGCAACCGATTGTGGCGAAAATCGAATGGTTTCTTCCTCTGCACCATCGCGCGAGATAACAATGGCGGCTTCTGGAGTGCGCATTCCGCCGTCAAATCGCTGAATCCAATAAACGTTTCGGACTTGCGTGAGCAGCACTGACCTTCTATTGAACAGACTTGCAGTCCTGAGTTCCGACGCGATCAGTGTAACGCGTCGATCGCGCAGAATTCTAACGCACATAAATGTGCTAGCCGCGCCCAACACGAGCAATGCCAAAAGCGAAGAATCAAAATTCTCCAATTGTGCCGTCAAGTCTTTACGATTTGAAACAAAGAACCGCCAAGCTTCATGCGCAAACAATCCGGTAATGCCTAAAAGCAGGACGACTTCACTGATTAGAGTAAACGGTCCGGTAATTGACACTCGGACAGGCGCATTCATTGCGTGTGTACCCAGTTAACGTGGTGACAAGTCCGGCCGTCGTCGGTTGAGCACACGAGTTCCGGCCCTCCTCCGAGCCATCCCTTTGGAAGATAGTAAAAGGACCATGCAGGCGCGAGGCACACTCTCTTGCTTGCAGTGCCGATCGCATCGGGCTTTGCGCACCACGTAGCAGCGCCCAACGTGGCGGTAAAGACATCCAGATGTATCCGGTTTAGATTCGCAAGATTCATCGAGGCGCAGGGAGAGATGTAGCTGGTTTGGCCCTGCTTCGGCAGCTCAGAGAAGCACGTGCAGTTTCTTCAAGGTTTCGTTGGCAGACGCTTGTGCGTCGATCGGAGTGACTTGAACCGCTGCCGTCGCCGCTGCTGCCAAAGCGAGTAAGACACTCAGCAGTTTCTTGAATCTAGGCGCCCTTCCCTTTTCGCGCATCGAGTGACTTCGGTGTTCCTTTGGCCTTCAGAAGTTTGCGCCGACTGCGGTGGGAGGTCAAAACATGCGAGGAACCGCGATAGACTCGACATGGGCGTCCAAATGGAACTAGAAGCTTGGTCGCCAGTCCAAGCAGTTTAGGCCCAAAACGAAGGGATGCAGTTGAGGCGACCCGGTCAGTCGGAGAGGTGGCGTGTCGCTGTTTTTGTTGCGGTGGTCGGACTGCATTTTCTGGTTGTGTTGCTCATCTTCGCTACTGGCAGCATCCGAATTGCGCGTTTGCGCGTCGTCGACAACCCGCTTTCGCTTCTGTCGCTCTCTCAAGAACGCCCTCCTAAGCTTCCGGCTACCTTGCCCGCGTCAATCCCCTCACAGAATCTAAGAAGACGAGAATCCTCACGAGACATCGATCTGCCGCCCAGCGTCGTGGAGCCGGAGCCTAACAACGCCATTACGCTGCCGTTGGACTTGAGCACTGACGCCGGTGCGGCTGCGCGGAGACAATCGGACAAGGAGGAGAGTGAGAGACGCTGGAGAAATCTTGCCGGGCCGTCGGAATCACAGCTCGAGTGGTGGAAGAATAACACCCCGCTCGCTCCTGATCGGCATCTGTTAGGCGATAGTGAGCATGCGGAAGGAGGAGAGCTGATCACGTGGGTGGATGACAAATGCTATTACACGACGCATGGCATTACGACGTTCGGGATGCCGCAGACGAGTCAGGTTTGCAAAGATCCACCTAAGCCGGAGACGGAATTGTTCAAGGACATGCGCAAGGCACTGGATGAGGGCGCGAAGGGGCGAGCGCCGTGAATCTTCGGTCGGGGTACTAATCCGCGTAGGTTTCTTCCACAGAACGGCGTAGTGATTCGTAAACGGTTGCGAAGAAATCGTGTTCTCCGGCGTCAATACGCTTTTTAACTGTGCTGTGCGGCCATCCTGTCACGCGGTTGTTGGGACTGCGGACGGCCAGTTGTCGACCGACTGGATCAGAGACAATGAGCCAGCGGGTCGTCAAATGAAGATTGCAGTATTCGCCAAATCCGGCGCCGGTAAACTCGATAACCCTCTCCGGCGTAAATCGACCTTTGTCTGCTGACAATTGCCAAGCGCTGAAGGTGCGTCCAGTTGCTCCAGACTCCAGAGTTGGGGATTTTGGCCTAAGAACGCTTGCATTAGATGCGGAAGTTCGGCGGCGGCGGCACGAATGTCTTTGAGTGTTGCCTCAGATAGTTCTTCGACAGTCTCAGGGTATGGTTTTATTGTAGAGATCAGGCCTTTGCGTTGGCCGTCTGCCACAAGCTCGTGCCGGATTTGCGCATTCGTGTCGCCGTATGCGGCATTGGACTCTCTCAATCGTCGTCTTGCGGATCGGGTCGAGGGGTCGTCAAAGGGATTGTGATCCTCGAGCCAGTATCGGATTCTTTGCGTGATCGATGGCATCAGAGCTGTTCGAGGGTCCTACAATCTATTTCGCGATTGAAGTATTTCTTCCAGGCGGAGCGTTGCAGGTGGTGGGGGGTCATGGGCGCAGAGATCATTCAATGATGCGTCCACAGTTGATAAATCCCGACTGCGCAAAAGCCGAGGGAAATTAGACATCCAGCGATAAGCGCCCGCACGTTTACCGGCTGACCGGCGTTGCGCTTTCGCCGCGCTGCCAAAAGCTGGCGCAAAAAGAGAAAGAGCGAAAAGACGACGAAAACGATCCAGATTCCATCGCCTTGATAGGGGAGATCGAGGACTACATGTTGGTTTCCTTCCATGATTTGGAGCTAGTTTCCCACCTAATTCTTGGTTGTCTCCTTCGAGATGTCGCGTACCGATATTTCGATACCGGCGAACTTGACGGCTTGGAAGTATAGATCTGGGTGTCCACTAAATGTAACGTCCAGATGAGTCGGAGTAACCCATTTCATCTTCAAATCGATGCTGCCGCCTCTATTGGCTACATTGTCCAACACGTAGGGTCGCGGGATGGGTCCGTCACATGAGAACGCAAGCACTTCGGTGGTGTCGTTGGCACTTCGCGCTCTGGACAAATAAACCATAGTGCCAATTGCCCCTGACCCGAAACCGCCATTTTGAATCGTGGTAGCCGTCGCAACCCAAGCTAAGTCCGGCGAGGGCAACGATTCTTTCCAGACCGCGTGGTCGTCTTTGTTTGTGCAACCCGCAAAACCTAAGACAAGCGACACCAATCCCAGTGCGGACCCAAGAAGGATACTTTTAGAGAAAGCTGAGAGGACGCTTTGGGACATGAGAGTCTGACTATGAGGCTACCAGAATAGCATTCGCAATCCTTTGATGAATGCAGCTAGTCCGACCAAGAAAAAGATTACTCTCTCGGTCTTGGTGGGTGGACGGCTCGGTCCTCGACGAGAGAATGCGCCGCGCACTCCGGTCGCAACAAAACTCATCACCATGAAAAGTAGACCCAGTAATGCAAGGCCGATGGCAGTAAATATATTCACCGTAAGGACTCGTGAGCTACCGCAATGCCGGTGGCGAACCAACAGAGGGCCGGTGTCACCTCTAGTTTTTGACTCATTCACTCGCTCAGACAGTAGACTTACGAATTCCGGAAACTTCGTAAGATCCGACGCCACCATTAGGTCCTCTTCTCCTGAGATCAATCGTATTTGGCAAAACGAAGATGCTCTAGAGACTCCGATTGTGACCTCACTAATATCTCGCAGGGGCACGCTTCTCGTTGTGAGATCGGAAATGGTCAGTTCGTCATTCGAGACGCGCACGGAGTACCTCAATTCCCTAACCGCCATTCCTAGAGCGCCCAGCGAAGCAAGAAGCACGATGCCGGCAGGGAACCCCGTCAGGGGACGTACAGCGGTGTGCAACGAGGTCCAGTTATAGATCAAACCGTATAGGGCTATACAAAACACCCAGAAGAACAGCAGGAAAAGCAAGTAACCAGATAGTCGAGGCTTGCGGAAAACCATTTCGCCGAGCGGTGCGGAATGAGTTTTCTGATGCCCTGCGTTCGCAATTCGCTTCTCCGCGCGCTCGCGAACACTCTCATTACGCTGGGCGAGATACATCATGCTGCCAATGAGGACAGCCACGATGCAAGCCAATACGATGAGAGGCGCAACGTTTGACATGTTTACCCGCCGTGTGCGTTACGCGATGAGTCTATCGCAAGGCACGATGGTCCGCTTCGAGGCAGCATTTTCTGGAGGATTGACGGAGTTCTGACTTCCTGGCTTCTATGGCCGCGGCGGCGACCGCGAATGAGTCCTGTCGACCCCAAGCTGCCCGTGGCGGATGGCAGTCCCCAAGGGGCACATCCGAAGAGGGAGTCGTTCTGTAGCTTGCGCCAGCGCTGACCTGCGCTACTTATGCGCCGCTATATAGGCAGCGCTCAAGGCGTCCACGTCGTGCAACTCAACCGTGAGGGATTGCAAAAATTGCGTCGCGTGCACATCCCATTCTCGATTGTCCCTGGGTACGGAATCGACAAACGCCTTTGGTAGGTCGTTTACGAAAGTGAACGGAACACAGCGAATACGTGTACTTCCTTTGGATTTTTCAGTCGGCGGTTCTATTTGTTTTCGAGTGCACCATATATCGATCCGTTTGGTAGCGAGGTCGAGAGACGGAAGAGGATGGGAGCTCGTGTGATAGGAATGATTGAAGAAGACAACCGGCCCCCACGTATCAGTTGGAATCCAGGTCGTTAGCATTGGTGAGATCACGTCTGCTAAATGCCACCCGCACGGTCCACTCTCGAAATAATCAGGAGCAAAACTGCCTCGATAGACATTGCCGGACTTCGACAGTTGAAGAGGCAGATGAACGTAGAACTGTGCGTCCTGTCTCCATCCGCAACCTGGCGTCATCGAAAGGCTGGAGCCGTCTTGCGGTATCGCGACACCGTAAACCAAGCGAAATTCAGCAGAAAGTCCTTCCGGCACGGTTGCCGTAAACTGCACTATTTGAGTTGGAGACGGATTAACTTGAGGGTAATCCCGGTCACCCGGCTGGAGCGATCGGGTTGCCGGAAGTCCGCTGTGATATTCGCACGCGGATATTAAGAAAATGGCCAGTAATCCTAGGGGTCGAATGATCAAGCAGCACACGGCTTAGGGTACCTTTCAGCAAGCTGCACAAGAATAACACCGAACCGCTGAATGGCTGCTTAGTGCGGGCGATTCTCATGCCGTCAAAGCCTGCTTCTGGCCGTTATGGAACTCCATTATGAGACGGAAGCCGGTTCGGTGACCGCCATGCGTCACGAGTCGACCCCAAGCCGGCAGATTCGACGATCCGCTGCGGAGTAACTAAATTGCGAACTTAGTAGCCGCGCCTTTCGGGCCTCTCAGTCAGCGACGCCATGCGTGTCGTTCTGACTAATCAATCGCACTATTGCGTCCAATCGCCGGTTGTTTCTGATCATGGTGACTGTGATCCAAACGACGGCGAACGCTAAGATCGCAACCACATAAGGAATCGGGTTCGCTCGTGAACTCGGAACACACGCTATCAGCAGCGCCATAAGCAGAGCGAACCAGACTGGAACGATCGCGGTTCCCGTAGGCGTCCGGTACCTTGCGATTGCAGCTAGCGCAGTCTCCCGTCTTTGTGACAGCTGGTTCTCCAAGGCCAAATCCATTTTTGTTCGGGCTTCCATATGTACTCCGGTGATTTAACGACCCAACCATCAGATAGGCGACGCAAATGCCGAATTAATGCAGGACAGTTTCATCCAATGGCATTGGTACGTACCTTGCAATCCGGCTGGTTTCCATAATAATCCCCTTAAGCTTACCCCACGTCGCGAATGGCTGCTTCGGCGCGATGAATTACCGAGGTCCACCGCCCGGTTTTGGCAGCGTAAGCTGCCGGTCAACCTGAACAGCTAGAGATCGTCTTCCGGTCCGCCGCGGTCGTAGTCGCGCTCTCGTTTGAGTTCGAGATCTGGGTATTGGCGCGTTGGAGCGGGAGTGCGCGGAGCATCCTGCTCTGGCGCCGGTGGGTTTTCCTGACGCGCAGCCCAGCGCTCTGCGGCGGCTTGTTGTTTTGGCTCGAGCTCCCTGCTTGAGGAGTTAGCGGGTTCCGCCCCGCGGGCCTCTGCATTTCTCTCCTTCTCCCACCGGCTGACAACGAGACTGGAGACGAGGCCTTGCTCGGATCCGGTCTCGCGTTCCAGGTAATCATGGGCGAGTTCTTTGGGTCGGGCTCTGCTTAGGGTTTCGGTGAATCGGTCGCGGACCGATTCGGGCGTTGCGCCTTTGGCGCGGCCACCGAAATCGTCGCGTGCGTAGAAGACGGCGGCGTTGTCGCGGTGACGTGACAGCGCGACGTAGGCGGTGTGGCGGTCGAAGTGGGTGCTTGCTAGGACGTAGCTGCGATCAACGGTGGTGCCTTGGGCTTTGTGGACGGTGGCGGCGTAGCCGTAGTCTAGGTGTTTGTAGAATTTGGTGTCGACGTGCACGCGGGTGTTGGTGCCGTCGAGTTTGACGGAGAGCACGCCGGATTCGATGCCTTCGACAATCCCTAGGGAGCCGTTCTTCACGCCGAGGTCGCGTTCGTTGCGCAGGAAGCGGATGCGGTCATTCACGGCGAAGGGTTTTTTGCCGGTCTCAGTGGTGATCGTCTGGCTTTTCCCTAGCTGGCCAGTTTGTTGGCGCAGGGCACGGATGTCGTGATTCAAGGCGTTGACGTCGTCGCGGGTGAAGGCCATCACGAGTTGTGAGGCGTTGGGTTCTTGGCGGTGGTCGTGGGCCCAGCGGGCGATGAGTGCTTTGCGGGCGTCCTCGCGGGTTTCGACGGCGATGATGTTGCTGTGTTTTTGATACGCGTTGAGTGCGTCGGTGGTTTTGCCGGAGCTCAAGCTTTGGGTGGCGGTGCGCTGCCATTCATGTTTTTGGCGGCGGACTTCGGTGAGGTTTGAGACGCCGTGGGTGGAGGTGATGCCGCGAAACGCCGCCCCGGCTTCAATGGCCTGCAGTTGTTCGGCGTCGCCGACCAGCAGGACCTTGGCGTGGGCTTTTTCGGCTACGCGTAAAACGTGTTCGAGCTGGCGGGTGCCGAGCATGCCGGCTTCGTCGATGACGAGGACGTCGCGCTTGGTGAGGGGATCGCGACCGCTATTCCAGGCGAGTTCGTAACTGGCGAGCGTGCGGGACTTGATGCTGGCGGCTTGCTGAAGATTATCGACGGCAATGCCGGCGAGCGCGGCACCTTTGACGGTGTAGCCCTCCTTCTCCCAGATCTCGCGCAAGGCTTTTAAGGTGGTGCTCTTGCCGGAGCCGGCTACGCCGGCCAGGGCTTTTAAATCACCCTTAGCAGTGATGTCGATGGCGGCGCGTTGTTGCTCGGGGCTCAAAGAATGTTTGGCAAGGATGCGGGTGCGGTGGCTGGCTTCGACGCCGTGGTTCGTGCGGTGTGCCAGCGTGTCGGCTTTCTCGAGCAGGCTGCGCTCGAGGTTGAACATCTCGCGGGTGGTAAAACGCTGCTTTCCTAAGTCGTCGGTGCCGAGCGGTACCAGGTCGGGTGAGGTAGTGACTTTGAGGTAGGCGGCTTGGAATTGTTCGGCGTCTTGGGTGCGGGTGTTTAGGAATCTGGCGATGTCTTGATGGGAGAAGGTGGCGTTGCTGTGGCTTAAGGCCTTTAGCGCGATGGTGGGGTCGGCGATGATCTCCTTGCCGTTGGCGCCCATGATGCGTTGCTGCTCGGCCACGCGGTCGGCGAGGAACCCGGGGAGGTCGGGGGTTTGCTGGCGTTCCTTGCCGACGCCGATCTTCACGCCGGGCGTTAGGCCTAGGTTCTGTTCGCGGTAGGAGCGGTGATCGATGCGGACGCCTAGACCCGCTTCGATCAGGTGTTGGTTGGTGACATCGGCCCAGCCGCGGCGCCAGTTGAGAAGTTCCTGGGTGGCGTTCCAGCTGCGGTTTTTGGGGCCGAATCCTTCGGGGGTGAGATCGCGGGTGGTCAGCAGGATGTGGGAATGGGGGTTGTTCGGATTGTCGCGGTGGATGCCGATGTCGGCGATCATGCCTCTGGCGACGAACTCGCGATTCACGAAGTCGCGGAGCAGCGCCACTTGTTCCTTGTCCTTGAGCTCGATGGGGAGCCCTACTTCGATTTCGCGCGCGACCTGGGCGTCCTTGCGCGTCTCGGATGCTTCGACCGTGTTCCAGAGGGTGCTTCGGTCGAACACCCAGGAGGGTGCGTCTTCGGGGGCGAGGATTTCGGAATGCTCGACACCTTGCTTGAAGGTGTAGTCGTGGGTGATGCCGGTGGAGGCTTCGTAGAGCTTGGAGGCGGAGCGGTAGGCCGCGCCTGCAACCGCGCTTTGGCCTTGACCGCGTTTTACCAGCTTGGCATGGAAATGATATATCGCCATGCGGTCAAGCTCGTCCGTCTGGTCGAGCCGTTCGGGCATCCCTGCCCTCGCTCGACGACGCCGAGTCAAAGACGTGACTTTGACTCGGCTCCCGGATTCTTCGGCCCCGTCCAGCACGAGCACGACACTCGGCCGAATAATCCGTTGCCCCTTCCAAGGGGCAAGTTTCCATTACGTACGTCTTCAATCGCGATTCCTTCGCCAACGGCCGACAAGCTAGCGGCCAGAAAAAGTGTCGATCCTCCGGCGACGTTCATACGTCGCCTCCGCACACGTCGCGAAGCGACGTATAAGTGCGCTTTACTCTGCACTCTTCTGCCTTTTACTCCTTCTGCGGAGCGCGATGCAAGTGCGAAAGTGGGGTGATTAGGTAGTAAGCCCAGGCGGCTAATGTCCGGAAAGCAGAGCTGACGGAAGCCAGGGGACCGTCGAGGTTGTTCAGCCGCCAGATTAGGAAGCCGCTTTCCGAACGGGGGCCGCCATACCTCGGAGAACTTGCGAGGGTATGTGCCGGGACCCACTAGGCGTCGCTGCTTCGATCGTCCCGGGTCTTAAATCGCTCGATTAAATTGCGGCAGGCGGTCAATACATCGTTTCTAATATCGTCCTCGATCTCGGCGATCTCTTTGTCTTCGCGTGCGAGAGCGACAGGGTTCCAATATTGTCTCGCGCTACCGGTTGGCAGATGGTCGGTCTCGGAGGAGATCAGTCCAAAGATTCGGAATTCGTTGTCCTCGTGCCAGACGGCCACCGCCTGGTGGGAAATCCTGGACATTGCGACCGAGCCTTCGATGATACCGACGGTGCCATCGAGAATGGCTTGGGCGGTGGAGATGATGCGTTGGCGGACATATTCGTCGTGGTTCATGGCGGGAACCGTCACTATAGCCGAATCCATGGAACGGTCGGTCACGGCCAGATTGATAGACTGCTATGTCATGCGACCGGTATTCAAGACTCAAAACCGAGCTGTAACGGCGGCGTTTTTCATCGCGCCGCTATTGCCCAGTATTTTTATTCCGCTGGTTGGCCACTGGACGTTCCCGCCGGATCTAATGGGGACATTACTGGTTTACGTGATCGCCCTTCCCTTAGTCTTCCTTCTTGGGTTGCCTGTGTTCCTACTGTTCTCCAGGATTCGGATATTCAGTTGGTGGGGTTCAATTCTGGGAGGCGCTCTCGGCGGCCTCGCCGTCCTGGCGCTGGTTGGGGGTCGACATAATCTTCACGGTTACCCGCTATTGTTGTTTTTAGGGGTCGGAGCAGGCACGGGGCTGGCATTTTGGGCCGTGGTCGCGTTGGGACCCGAACCGAATCAGTCGACGGCAAAGAACTGGGTGGAAGCTTACCGACCGCGGCGAGGGTGTTAGGGGACCAAGAGAACTCATGCTGCAAAAGTCGTTAATCAGGAGGGTGTTGCTGCAGATGTTGGCCGTGGGCGCTTACTTTGCGCTGGTGGTCATTCTGTATTGGAGGGAGCTGTGGGACGTCGGGGCGGTAGCCATTGTCGTTGGGTTGCTGTTCTTCTTTAAGACGGTGGTGAGTTCGGGGGCGATTTCGATTGCGCATTTGTTTCCGTGGGATCCTAAGGCTGTCGCCAGATCACCCAGCGTTGAGCTCTTAAAGACGGTGAGCTTTTTGGCCGTCGGCATGGGATTGACTATGGACCTGCGCGGGGCCGTTGACCTCTACGTCATTCCGGACCGAATCGTGGATGTGACGATCCTGCTGACGGTGATGTTTGTCTTTGTATCCGGTGCCGCGTGCTGTTTTATCCGATTCATTGCTGCGGTCAAATATTGGGGTCGGTCGTAGCCGCGTACCAAGATTGAGCTTGCGCTAAATTTGAGCTCTTTTTATGGAAAGCCGGCGGGTCAAGGTCGCTCATGGCCGGTATGCTGGCGTTAAGGGTCCAGCTGATCGGTCCTCGGGATAACGCAACGATGATTCTCTTCTCCTCCCGTCGCGCAACGAACCTACACAACGCGGGTGTGGAATGCTCGGAGACGGGCAATGAAGAAGGCGCCATTGAGAATTACACCAAAGCGCTGGCGCTGGATCCGAAGCGGGGGGAGACGCTGTACAACCTTGGGCTGATTTACAAGTACCGGGGCCAATGGCGGGAGTCATTCAATTTCAATGCTAAGGCGCGTGAGTTTCAGCCGGACGATGAGGCGACCTTGTGGAACCTGGCCATTGCGGCGACGGCGCTACGCGACTGGAGTACGGCGCGGGATGTGTGGCGGTCGCTCAAGATCTCCATTGACGCTGGCGAGGGTCCGATCGACGGCAATCCGGGGGCGACGCCGGTGAGACTAAATGCGGATGGTGCGGGTGAACGCGCGGTAGAGGTGGTGTGGGCGCAGCGCGTCTCTCCTGTCACCGCGCAGCTACTCAACATTCCGACCGGGGCGACGGGATTTCGGTATGGCGATGTCGTTCTGCACGATGGGGCACCGGTGGGATATCGGTTGAACGAAGACCGCCAGGAACGCGCGGTGTTCAACGTATTGGAGTTGTTCGAGCCGTCGCGGTTTGGTACGTATGAAGTATCAATCGAAGTTGAATCCGCCGATGGCTTCAAGGAGCTCGAGCGTCTTTGTGAGAACGCAGGCATTGAAATCGAGGACTGGACAGCGAACATGCGGAGTTTATGCAAGGCATGCAGTGAGGGAAGACCCCATGAAGGGCACGATGAGGATCTCAAAGAGCCGGCGCCGTGGAATCCCAAACGGCGAATTGGGTTTGCGGCTGTGAGCCTTGATGCCTTAAATGGTGTTTTGAGACAGTGGGAAGCGAAGCCGGGACGGAGCGTGGCGGAGATGCACAGCACGTTGGCAGCAGGAGCGTAGTGGATTTGCGAATGCCAATGACGCTAAAACAATCCTGGAAGAAACTTTACGCGCCTGGCGCCTTTATGTTGCTGCTCGTTGGGTTGGCGGGCTGTTCCGCGGAGCAGAAGGAGTTAAGTCGACAGAGTTCGCCCAATCAAAAGTTAGTCGCGGTTTTGATGGAGTCGATCACGGGCGGTGCCGGGGGTGCTGTTCACGAGGATATCTATCTCAATGATCAAGGTATCCCACTGAATCTGGATAAGCCGGTCTTCAGTGCTGTCGGTTGCGATCACTTGTCCTTTGAGTGGGTGAATGATTACACGCTGCAGATTCACTACGAGACGGTGTGCGTCATCAATCAGTTTACGAATCGTTGGTCTCGGCCCTCGGATCTGGCAGTGGGGCGGCCAAATCCGGTCGAAATTATCTTGATCCGGCGCTAACGCTATCTCGCCAGACGAGGGACATAAGATATCAGTCACGGAAGAGGATACGAACCATGCCGAAGGTGAGCGAAAGTGAGCGCATAGCGGCGCTTGAGGCGAAGTTAAAGCAGTTAAAGGTCGTGCAGCAGCGCAAGGAGGCGCGGGCGCGCACCGTTGAGGGGCGGCGGACGCGGCGCGAGGAGTTGCGGCGGAAGATTTTGGTGGGGGCCGTGGTTCTAGCGAAGGTTGAGGCGGGAGAAATCGAGGAGAAGACTTTGAAGCAGTGGCTCGATCCAGCAGTGACAAAGGAGGAGGATCGGGCGTTATTTGGATTGGAGTCGAAGCCATGATCCGTGTCTTTCATCAATGGATTGGATGGGCTGTGGTTCTCTGTGCGGTATCGACGAACGCGCCGGCGCAAAAGGTCGATCCCTCTCTCGCGCGCGAGTTTCTTAAAGAGGCATCGATGGTGGATCTCGCGAAGCCAGTCGACGCGTGGGACAAGTCTGTGCGCGAGTTGCTGGGAGGCTCGTCGAGCCCGGCCGTAGCGGTTAAGTCTCTATCGTCTCGGTATCACCTCCCCCCGTCGGTGATTGCGCAGCTGATCGAGCTTTGGGCGCAGACCACCATCCTGTCTTGGAAGGAATCGCCAGACGCCGCCAAGGAGAAGGCGCATCGCTCGCTCGACAGACGATTCATTGCTTTGGCCAAGACCACACAATACGACCCGCTCGTGTTGGCGATCGCGGCGGAAGCCGTCACCTATATCGGTCGATGCAACATCGACACGTATCGAGCGCTGGTAGGCGCCGCTCCCGATGCGGCGACTGCTTGGTCGGTTGCGGCAATTGGATCCTGCGCGAGTTGGCTGCAAGCCTTCAGTGAACTACATCCGGAGAAGGCTGCGGCCGTCGCGGTTCGACTGGCTTTGGATGGGGAACTCTCTCGACCTGAATCACTGGCGCTGAATGAACATTTGGCGGGCCACTTTTTGGGCGACCACGCGAGCTCCGACGACTACCTATTGCTACGCGATTTGTTCGCAGGCCGGCACGTCAAAGAGCTGTTTAATATCGGATTTGTGCAGCAGGGACTCGCTTTCTTCGAGGCGCTTCCTGGCGAGACCCGCCGCGCACTAACGGTGGCGGCTTCCACGAAGGCTTTCTCAGTGAAGGTAGACGCATTGACGATTAGTGATAAGGCGGAGATACCAGATCTGACTGCGGATTTGGCGGCGGCTCGGTTTGTAGTGGGCCATAGTGGCGAATCTTCGGAGATCCGCATCTCAGCAAGCCAATTGGATGCGAGTCGGTCGCAACTCCGCTGCTGGCATGACTATGTACCGAGGGAGGAGAGAGGCAGCGATAATTGCCACACAAAGGAATCCCTTCGCGAAATTGCGCTTTTGAACCTACTCATAATCACGGCGTCCGAAGATCCGTATGACTTTCTTGAGTTCTACTATAGCGATCAGTTTGGCGGAGAGTCCGCGCCGAGTATGGGATCCGTCCTTTGGACGGAAGCGCTCTGTAAGAGATTGGGCAAAGGTCGATACGTTTCCATTTGCGATAAGGCGCGAGACTCTTTGGAGCCCTGGGGCAACGACCATTCGACAAATGAAGAGGAAGTGGCCAGCGAGATGGCCGCATATGCAGCCTTTATGGCGGTCGCGGGTAGAGAGGTTGTCGCCCAGGCCGATGCTTTCGAAAAGACTCTCACGGCAACCTTCGGTCCTAAGCCTATTGCTGCTGGGTCAACCACCCGCAGCGAGTCCATTGATCCGCTGCCCTCGCCTTTCATGGAATTGCCGCTGTCTAAGTCGAGGCGCACAGCTCGAGGCAAGGCAAATGCAGGCAATCCGGCCGCTAAGTGGCCTACGGGATATGCGGCACTACCGACTGGATTCACGCCAGTTCGCGTGCAAGGTTCGGGGAGGCGTGTCGTTGCGATCAGTGTGTCCCAGAATTTTGATCCGTCGGGCGAAGTATCTGCGGGCGGATATTGGGTACATTTATCTCATGACGGCGGCCGCACGTGGGAAGACCCGCTATATACCGGTCTTGCGGAGCGATTCCCGTACATCGTTCGGGAGCACTCGAAGCTGCCGATTCTTGATCGTGACACACTCAACGTCGAGGTTGACGTTGAGCAACTCAATACAGCGTCGATAACCTATCCACCGGTGGCTTTAAGTTCGAAAAGGCACGCAAAGAATCGTTATTTGAAAATCCCGATAGCGACGCTCAAACAGGACTCGGATGGCGATGGGATCACCGATATTGTGGAGAAACATCTATTGCTGGATCCACAGAGTCGCGATAGTGACGGTGATGGAATTTCGGACGGCCAGGATTCTATGCCCAATGTCGCTCACAGCTCGGGTGAAGACCCGACTCACGGTGCCATGGCAGCAGTCATCGAAAAGATGTTTGACGTGCGAATGCGCCCCATCATTGAGGGAATTGATTCCGGTGAAGGAACGGATCGAATCGCCAATGAATTCAAGTTCATTCGGATGGGTCACACCCTGTCGCTGGAGCATCCTGTATTTATCGAAGGGAACGCCGCCGATTTTGCGACCCTAACCCCGAGCCGAGTGGTGCTGGTGTACAGCAAGAAGCAAATGACCCAGCTTCAACATATGACACCGGATTTTCATGCCGTTTCGTTTTCGCCGCTCGTATTGAACGAGGCGAAGGATCGCGGATATCTCATTTGGAGCACTGGATGGGCCGGTGGGACCTTTCGAGTTGTCAGAGAGGACAAGAAATGGAAGGTATTCACGCTGTCGCAGTGGATTTCCTAAAGAGCAGCGCCGCGAAGTGAGTTGTGAGTCACCCGATAATGGAATCCTTAAATGACCAAGCGACGTATCGGTGGGCTCATTCTCCTGATGCTTGTCATTGCTGTTTGGGTGGCTTTGCCTAAGCACGACCGCTCTTCTGTTACCGAGGTAAGTGGACCAGTCGCTGAGACGCAAGCGCACGAGGAGATGGCTCAGTCGGCGAGTGCTCCTATAAAGCCAGTGGCGGCGTCGGACCTGTGGACACGTCCGGATGCAAAGGTGGCGTCGCGCAACGGTCGTCGCCATGGGTTCGCTTGGATCTTGCGGCAGCTTGGGGCAACCGAAGATCAGCTCAATCGGTTGGCGGCTCTGGATATTGCCGGTGTGCTCGCGGAGTTGCAGCAGAAAGCGCAAGCCGGTGATGCGGCGTCGATCAATATTTTAGGCGAGATCGCGCTGCAGAATTGCTATTTGGGACGTGATGATGCAACGGTAGAGAGCTACGTCGCTTCGCAGATTCGGGATGTTCAGGCGGTTCCTGCCATTGACGCCTCTTGGTTTACGGAGGTCCTGCGGGACGAAGAGGACTTCTATAAAAAGGTGCACGCTGCTTGCGCTCAGGTAGATGTGGATGGCGCGATGTCCTTGGTTAAGGCACAAGCAGAGAAAGGTGATGGGGCGAGTTTGTGGTTAGTGTTCAGGGACGCGAACAATATGACGGAGATGCAGCAGCGACTGCGTGAGGCGGCCGCCGCCGGCTTTCCGCAGGCGCAGTTCGAGCTTGCTTGGGCCATTATCGGTGGGCAAGAAGGAGCAGCGGGGACGGGTGTTGGCAATGTCCGCGCCGGAGATATGCTAAAAGAATCCATCGAGCAGTTGCCCCGTTCGGAAACGCAGTTGGCGGTCTGTGAGTATTCAGGTTGCGATGGAGTCGCGGTGGATGTGAATGCCGCCATTAAGCATGCGCGGGAAGCGGCACAGCGCGGCTCACCGGATGCCATTCTGTCCATCGGGCCTCATGTGCCAGCGGGTCAGTTGGATCCGAACGAAGTGACGGCTTGGAGCCTGGTTCAGGCGTCGTTGCAGCAACGCGGATGCGGGGGTAACGGATTTAGTGTCCGGGAGATGAAGGGCGTTACGAGCACTTTAAATGCGAATAACATTTCGGCGAAGGCGCGTGCTTTGGCAGAACAGTATTGGCAAGAATTTGGCACGCAGATGATGTCCAATATTGGATGTACTCCTTGAGATTTCACGGACGCGCATTTGATGCGTCTCCTTGCGACAGGATGTCCTAACGGACGGCAATCCGGAAGGCGAGTTAGAGTCACGCCTCTAACTCGCCGATGCCGGGTGCGGAAGATTCGCAGTCAGTGACGGTGGTGAGCGCCGACGAGAGGCCGAGAGCGCCATGCCCGTCATTTCTGGTCCGCCTGAACGGCCCGGCCCGACGAAGAATACCAGACGAAGAAGCCTGGACATACCGGGATACAAAGCCTCTAATCAGAAAACGCTGTGCATTAAGACAGATTACATTCAGCAAAACAGGGAGACGAATATGAAGAACGGGATCGCATTGTGCTTGCTTGGGGTAATTTCGCTTACGTTTGCCACAGTCGCGCAAGCGCTACCGGCAGATGGGAGTGCGGAGAAGGCAGTAGCGGCGGTGGAAGAGCAGTGGACGCAATCGGAAAGAACCAACAATCCTGATCTGGCCGCGCCATTGTTGGCTGACAAGCTCATCTACATCGACACGGACGGAACGATCAGCACTCGTGCGAAATTCCTGGCCGACGCGAAAGTAACCAAATTTACCAGCGTGGATATTGAGAATCTTCATATCACGGTATTTGGGCATACCGCGGTCGCCACCATGGTATTTAAGGGGAAAGGAACAGACAGCAAGGGCAAGCCCATGGACATCAATGCACGCTGGGCGGATACGTGGGTGAAGATGTCGGACGGTAAATGGCAGTGCGTTCTGTCTCAAGGCTCGGATTTGAAGAAATAGATTAACAACTAATGCTGCGGACAATCGGCCGCCGCGGGAACCGGCGGCCGGGTTCGCAGGTATTTGGACTGGCGTCCGTCTCGGACCGGCCAACTTCGGTCACTTCGATGACGAAAATGCCTTCCCCAATGCGGCCATTCAATTAGAGATTAGAATCGTGGCTTAAGACAACAGAACCAAGGATTGGGGGGCGATTGCAAGTGAACGTATCAGATGATGTCGCGGAGTATAGGGATTGGCTTCTGTCCCTCGTCCCCGCGCCGAAAGCGGGTATTTGGGTCGATTTGGGGTGTGGAGATGGTTCTGACATCCGGCGCCTCGCTTCACGCCAACCGGCGGCAGGGCTTCGCATCGTAGGGATCGACGGCAATCGCAAGGTGATTGAAGAAGCTCAACGCAACGCGCGTGACGACCCGCGGGTAGAGTTTCAAAGTTATTCACTGGGACGAACGCTTCCTTTCGATGACGCTACCGTCGATGTGGCGTACTCCAACAATCTAATCGAGTGCCTTGCTGATGTTCCGTCGTTTATTTCTGAAATCACTCGTGTTCTTCGGCCTGGGGGATTCGTCGTCATGGCCCATTGGGACTGGGACTCCCAGATATTTGATGGTAGTGACAAGAATCGCAATCGTCGGCTCGTGCATGCCTTTTGCGATTGGCAGCAGGACTGGATGGATCATGCCGACGGTTGGATGGGACGACGGCTTTGGTCCCATTTTAATTCAACCGGGCGTTTCGATGGCGTTATTCACACGCGTGTGCTCGTAAATACGGCTTTTTCGCCGCGACACTTTGGTTATGCGAGAGCCCAGGACATGAGGGAGTTGGTCGAAAGAGGCCTTGCGACATCACTCGACGTAGACGCGTTCTTCGCTGAGCAAATGTCGCTTAACGCTAGTGGCCGCTATTTCTATTGCATCACGGGATTTGCGTATGTTGGCTGCGTCCAAACGCATCGTAGTGAGTCGATTCCGACGCCCGTAAGCGGCCAGTCATGAGCGTCTCTTGTGGGGTCAAGCTCGGTCGCTACATGAGTCTGCCAGCAGCAATCAGCGTGGCCATTTGGGGCTTCTTGTTTATCGAGCTGCATTTCCGGTGGTTCCCGTTCGATTCCCCCTGCCCTCTTGAGCCCATACTTTGCTAGATACGAAAGAATTGTCCTCGCGCTATGTCACCTGAAGGGAAACATGTATGAAGACGTACAAGGGAAGTTGTCACTGCAAGGCAGTTCAATTCGAGGCCGATATCGATTTGAATGCGGGGACCCACAAATGCAACTGCTCGATCTGCACCAAGACCAGACACTGGATTGCGATCATCAAGCCGAGCGCCTTTCGGTTGCTCTCGGGGGAACAGGCATTGAGCGACTACCAATTCGGTACCTTGGTAGCGCATCATCTGTTTTGTCGACACTGCGGTGTGCGGTCCTTTCAGCGTGGGTCTGTTGAGCAGCTCGGCGGCGACTATGTCGCGATTCAACTCGCCTCTCTCGATGACGTCGACCCGAAGGAGCTTATTGCGGCGCCGATTAGATACGGCGACGGACGTAACAATGATTATTCGGCGCCGAGCGCCTCACCCCTCGCGCATCGCTCGGGGCCGCCCGGGTCGGGCGTTCGCCAGCGCGTCGCGCTGTCGTGGGGCAAGGTACCTGAGGAAACCAGGCACCTTTGAATAGCGAGGCAGTCACGAACCGCGATGTCATTGAGGTCGGTGCTTTCAGTTGGGCACGGATCCAGCGTCTTTACGATGTGGACGCTGTCGTTCATTGGCAGCGCTGCGAGGCGGAAGGGTTGCAGTGTCCGCAGGAAGTGTTTACGCAGCTGTTTCATGCGGAAGACTCGCATGTGGTTCCGACGGAGAGCGCCGACGTGAGGCCGGGCGGGCCGAGTCTGTCAACTCTTGGATCCGTGAAGGCCGTGGATTGGGGTCGCGTTTCCTGGGAGCTTGCGGAGTTCTCTGGCGTTGCACTTAGGCACATGCGGGTGGAACGCGAATATCAACATGCCTTGGATGAGGCTAGAGATCGGGCGACGCAGTTTGGTATTGTGGATGAGAGAGAAGAAGTCGTGAATCATTGGAGGGATGCGAAGAGTTGGGTCGTGCCTCCGGTGGTGGTTTCCGGGGATCTGTTGGGAGGGGGCGCAGGGTTTGAGCTGTTGGTCGGGTATACCAGACTGGGGAATCTGTTGGGGATGCTGGATAGAGAGGAAGTCCCTGAGAGTCAGCAGCATCTTGTTTGGGTTGGGCGAGCAATCTCGTGAAGCACAGGAAAACGGAGCCGGAAGCTGACGAATAAGATGGCAATAGATCGATGAAGGGCGGCGCGCAATCTGGGTCGCGGTTGGCGGTTGTGCTTACCGTCATTGCGGGCTTTGTTGCGCTCGCGTCAGTGACGGCTCAAGTTCTTTGGCTGACGACCACACAATTTAGCAATTGTGCCATCGAGATCGCGAATCGGCGACAGGCGGGATTCTGTGTTTATGTGCCTGCACTCAATTGGCTATTTGGGTACGGGCCCGTCATTTCCGCTGTGACCTCGCTAGTCATCTTAGTAAGGAGGCGGCAACCGTGGCATTCGTCGCCGATTGCTCCAGTGGTGGTATTTTGGCTGAGCGCGGCCCTACTTGGGAATGCAGCGATTTGGTTGAGCCTAGACAAAATGCTGAGCCATACTTAGGAGAACTTTCCAATGTTGGGGTAGTGGCGGCTTCGGCATGCGGTTTGCCGGGGTCGCAGCATGACAGCCCCGCGAAGATTCGCGATCGGCAAGGGCGCTAAGAGATGGTCGCGTTGCCAATTGGTTTGCTTAGGTTGGCATTTTCATGTAGCGGCGGTGGTCTTCGTTCTGTGGCGGACGCGGCTGCTACAGTAAGGCAAGTTCTAGCAGCAGAAAGCTCCGTTTTTCTCTTACGTAGGTGTGCCATGGCCAATCTCTACCCGACGTTTTCCAACCGAGACCCGTTAGCCGCTGCGTTTTGGACTATCGGTGGTACGGTCGGACTTATCACCTTTGCCACGGCCACGACGCCGTGGATTTTGTGGCCAGTCGTTTTCGCGTGGCTCTATGTGACGATCGCTCGCAATGTCATCCGAGGCAGGCGCCTCAACAAGAAGGGCTATTTCAGCGGCCGGCGATTACGCGAGTATTGGATTTATGAAGAGATGCAGGGCCACGGCGTAGCGGCGCTGATTCTTCCGGTTGACAATACCGAGCCGGGACATTGGGAGCTTTTTATTCCCACAGATACTGTGTGGCGAACTACGGTACCGTCTTGGGCATGGGAGCGGCGAGTGGAGATTGCCGCCAAAATTGCGGAGGCGTGGAAGCCGAAGGATTTCCATTTGCCGGAAGACCTAAAGGAGAAGTCGGCTGTGAATTGATTGGCCAAAACGATAACATTGAACTTGGCAAGGAAAGCTTCCTAACTCTCCACCCTCGAGCTTAAGCAAACATGGCTACGGACGGCGACATTGATTTTACCGCCTATACGCGGGAGCAGCTAGATAGCGCCATCACGCGCATTGACCGTCAGCGCTATCCGATCAATGCGCAAAATCTCATTGCGGAATATCAGCAGCGACTGGTAGCGGAACGTCAGGCTGTGGAGCTCGCGGCTAAAGCAGGGACGGTGGCGCCGCCCGACCGCATGTTGAGTGCTTCTCGAGCATTCGCGGTGACGTTCGAGCCGACTGCGAACCTTACTAATTGGATGGGTCCGTCGCGGAATGACTTCCATCTGGTGGGTTCGGGGACCATTCGGGTGGATGATGCGCTTGTCCGCGTTACCGGTCGTCGTTTTGGCGTTTTCATTGGGTTACCCGTGGTGGATACGGATGAGCTCGGGCGGCAATTCGTCGTCAACGTGGAGACTCAAGGAGCGGTGGTCCGGTTTGAGCTGCGTGTCCCGGGGGAGAAGATCCAAGGCGTCACGGTGTGGCTGCGAAATGCGACGGAAGCGGAGACTCTGGCGGGATTATTGCCGGTCGAGCGCACGCCTGATTTCACACCACAGCTTGCGCGTCATGTGGAATTCGAGCAGTCGCTTATTGCGCAGTCGCCGAAGACACCTGTTACCTATGGATTGGTCATTCTCTGCGTTTGCGTGTACGTGACGACGGCTTTTGGAACCAACCACGTATTCGGATTCGATGGTCGCTCACTGATTAGTGTGGGGTCAAATTTTGGGCCGTACACCACCGATGGCGATTGGTGGCGGCTGCTAACATCCATGTTTCTGCACGTGGGGGTCATTCATCTGGCGTTCAATATGTGGGCGCTGTCTTCTTTTGGCCCCGTGGTCGAACGACTGTACGGCAGTGTTTCCTATGCGCTGATTTACTTGGTTGCGGGGATCGCGGGCAGTATGGCGAGTGTCAGCTGGAGTCCCGCGATCAATAGCGTCGGGGCGTCGGGTGCCATATTTGGCTTACTAGGCGCCTTGATCGCAACTCAGATGCGCAGCGATGGAAGCGTCCCTAACAGCGTATTGCGGCCCTTGAGGAATTCGTCATTGATATTTACAGGCTGCGCACTGTTGGCGGGGCTTTTGAGCAGTGAAGTCGACAACGCGGCTCATTTGGGGGGTGTGGCGGCGGGATTCTTGATGGGCCTCGCGTTGTCGCGCCCGATCACGGGTCTGCGCTTGAGTACCGGACAATTCCTTCGGCGTCTGGGGTTGGCAGTGGTAGTGAGCGGCTTAGTATTGGGGATCGGCGTCGCTGTTGCCGAAGACGCATCTAAGCGTCTCACCGGAGAAGGGCTGTATGCGGCTACGGTGCACTGGTTTAGGCCTGGGGAACACCGCGCGTTGCTCAGGTGGCGCGAGCTCGGCCGTCTTGCGAAAGTCAACAAGTGGAACGGCGTGACTTCTGGGAATCGAATAGAGACGGATTTGGTCCCGTTCTGGAAAGAGGCGGATGTGCGACTTGCTATGGTGAGTCTACCTAAAACGTCGTCCGCCTATGACAGTCTGCAATTGTTGCGCTCGGTAACACATGATCGCCTGCATGCCTACGAACTACTGGCCAAAGGATTGCGGCAGGACGATGGCGACAAAATAGTTGATGATGCGTTAGAGGAGCTGAAGAGCATTGATGATCGAATTAACGAGCGCAGCAAGGCACAGTAGAGCCAGCCTAAATCAGGTTGGAGCATCGTAGCGGGCAGTATCGCCTAGGACGGGTTGCCACTCCTTGAAGGGTTTCGAGGCAGGCCAATCCCATGCGTAGCTGGTGGCTTTGCTACGACGCTGGGAGCCGGAGCACTTGGCATCGCTCGCCGCATCCGGCGAAAAGCCAATGGTTCCCATTGGCGAATGGCAAGCAGCAGGCCGATGCCGTCTTTTTCGGAGAGGGGCGCGGGAATGGACTGTTCGTGCAGCGAGACGAGTTTGCTGCGGAGGCGTCGCAGTTCCACCTTGAGTTCGGCCTGTGCAGGGCGCGTTAGCATGCCATTGGCGAAGTCGAGGGATTCCTCCTGCCGGTTGAACGGACCTTCGAGGAAATCGCTCAGTCCTTGTTTTGAGAAATAGTTCCTGATCGGGCCATCGGGGATCCAGTCGAAATCTCGTTTCGCTCGGCGTCGAATCCGATCTCCTGGCAGCAGTTCTATGATCCCCATTCGATCGAGGATTCTCAAGCGCTTTACGGCCTCGAGCATTGTGATCTGATAGACGTCGGTAATGTCGCTTAAGGACCAGTGATTTAGGGAACAGACTGCGGCGAGCAGTAGCTTGTCGTCCGAGATGAGTTGCGATTCTTGCTCGCGGGTCAGTGTCGCGAGCGGCGGCAATGATGAGGTCGATTCCTGCAGGAGCTCGGCTAGCGTGAATCCTAAGAGCTGGCTGACCTGCGCGAGCCTGGTCACGGTGAAGCGTTCGCTGGCGAAGACGCGTTTGACGCTGGCTTCCGAGAGCTTCAGCGCGTGGCCTACGTCTTGATAGGTTAGCGATTGGGCCTTGAGCTGCCGTTTGATGGTCGCGACGAGTTGGACAATTTCTGTGGACATGGTATCACTTTTCGATACTTATGGCGCCATTGTAGGCCACTTGTCAGCTAAAGTCGCGTAATCCGTTACCAGGCAGGAAGATTGCCCAGGTCGTAAACAGAGAGGGACTGGCAATGCTTGGGATCATTTTGACAGTGTTTGCGGGTTGTTTCGTTCTGGAGCGGATCGTGCCGGGCTGGGAAATCCCCAAGGTCAGGACTTGGCCGCTGCGGGTATTACTGATCAACGGCGTGCAAATGGGCGTCGTAGTTCTCGCCGGCTACAGCTGGGAGCATTGGCTGTCGTCGTGGTCGGTGTTTCATCTGTCGCAGCACGTGGACCGCGTCGCCGGCGGCCTCATTGCGTACTCCATTGCGACGTTCATGTTCTATTGGTGGCATCGCTGGCGTCATGAAGTCGATTTTCTATGGCGCGGTTTCCATCAGATTCACCATAGCCCGCAGCGCATTGAGGTCATCACCTCGTTCTACAAGCACCCGGTGGAGATGGTGATGAACTCCATCATCGGCAGTCTCTTGGTGTACACGCTGCTGGGATTGTCGCCGGCGGCCGGTGCGGTCTACACGCTCTGCACGGCGCTCGGGGAGTTTTTCTATCACACCAGTGTGCGCACTCCCCGTTGGGCGGGGTTCTTCTTTCAACGGCCGGAAATGCATCGGATCCATCATCAGTATGGACGCCACAAGAACAACTACGGGGACATCGTGTGGTGGGACATGTTGTTTGGGACTTATGAGAATCCGAAGGAGTGGACGCACACGTGCGGATTTGATGATGCGAAGGAGCAGCAGCTACTCAAGATGCTGGCGTTTAAGGATGTGCATCAAGAAGCACTGCGCGCCGCGAGTGTGCGGGAATGATTTCGATCGTACTGTTGGGAGCACAGTTGTGATTGGAGTTTTTGGTCGCGTAGCGCTAAAGATGATGCTGGTAGTTGCACTAGCTGTTGCTTGGCTAGCCTATTCTGTCTCGGTCACCTTCGAGAATTGGCCCTGGACTGTCCGCCATACGTATCGCTCCGGAAGCTTCGAGGGTGTAACCATCGGATCGACCAAGGCGGATGCCTTGGAACAGATCCTCGTGCGCCAGAGGCAATGCGCTCTCGATTCAGTGGTGTTGATTGATGATGCCGGCGTGCTTGTTGCCCAGGAACGTGCCGGCGGCCCGCTGACAGCCGACGCTGTTCAGCGCATTGGGCATGCGGACCATTGGCACATGCGATCACCCGTGTGCGGCGCTCACGCTATGAAAGCCTTCTGCAGTATGGAGTTATATTTTTCGCAAGACAGACTGCTTCGCATTGTCTACGTGAGCTACTTCGGTCCGACGGATCTATGAAGGACCCTAACCAGGTGCACCAAGCGGCTTGCAGTCAGCTTCCATCGTGTTGGCGTGTCATTCCGAGCATGGGTTGCCACTCCTTAAACGACTTTCGAGCACTTGGATGCCAGGGATAGGAGCCATCCCGATCGGGCCATATTACTTGGTACAGGGGAAATTGACGCTTCCGGTAAAACCAAAGTGCGAAGCCAACGTAGTCGGAGTAGTAGCGGGTGTTGACTTCGAGAAAGTGGCACTTCAGGCCAAGGAGCAGGTGGCCATCCGGGTTGGTGAGGTTGGGTGGATCGTTTAATTCGATGTCGTCGGCGAGAGATTTGAGCATTGCATGCGAGGTCGCGCGTGATCGGCCGATGATGATCAGTTCGGGGTGGTCCCAGGTTTCGTATAGGCCGATGGTGAATGTCCATGGGGGACAACCATTGTCTTCAATGATGTTTACCGCGTGCCAACCGAACTCGGAGATGTTTGCGAGGACTATTTTCTCAGGTTCGTCCTTTGCGATGCGTTGTGGATTTTTCATGCCCTGCCCTCTCGCATTTTGGTTGGTGGGCAATTAGAGGCGGGGTCTGGTAAGGATATCGAGGGGAGAAAGGCGTGGGAGAGAATAGAAATGGAGGGTCGGCTTCGAGCCAATGTTCGGTGAACCGGCCCTTGATGATCGTGGTAAAGCCGTTCACGGAAGCTTTAGGCCCAATCTCTTTTGTGGCGGAGGAGCTATCATTCCTTTTAAATGATCACGATTCGCATAGCGACGATCGAAGACGCTCCGGGGCTCGCGCGTATGCACGTTGCATCGTGGCGCGAGACTTATGCCGGCATTCTGCCGGACGCGGTGTTATCGGCGCTGTCCGTTGAGGGACGCACAGCGATGTGGGGCCGGATATTGCGTGATCCAGAGAAGGCAGATTCTACGGTCGTTCATCTCGTCGAGGATGGGGACAGGATTGTGGGTTTCGGTTCTTGCGGATCGCAACGTTCTGAGACGCTCAAAAACAAAGGCTATGACGGTGAAATCGGTGCCATTTATGTGTTGCGAGCCTTTCAGCGTCACGGTGTGGGCGCGCGACTCATGTCTACCATGGCGTTTGACTTGACGTCTCGAGGCTTCAATGCGGCAAGCCTGTGGGTTCTGCGGGAAAATGCGGTGGCTCGGGTGTTCTATGAGCGGTTCAGTGGCCAGGTGATTGAAGAGAGAGAGGATGTTCGCGGCGGAGCCACTCTCGTCGAGGTGGCTTACGGTTGGGCGAACTTAAAGATGTTTGAAGGGCGGTAACATCGAGTTCGACAAAGCGAGGGAGCGCAGTGAAAGAAATGGGATCGGCTTCAGGGTTGACGGAATTGTGGAAAAGCGGGCGAAATAACTGGCGCCATTTCATGTGGGCGTGGTTGTTTCCGATCTTGCCGTATCTATCGTTTGTGGGTGAATCGCTGTATGGGCAAGTCCGAAGTAGAAATGCAATATGGATCGAAGGCGGTTCTGTCTGTGTGCTGGTGCTGGCGGGCGTTGTGTCGAGCGCGCCTTATCGGCGGCGCAAGGCAACGGTAGGTCAGACGTTATTCTGGATTCTGTTGGTGCCCGCAGCTATTTTCTTCTTGCTGGCGTTGTTGCCGTTTAGATTTCCCATCACGATAACGGACATAGCAACTGGGACGAATGCGGGTTGGATGAAGCCGTGAAAACGCCGTGCATCGTTTGGTGCTGCTGGTCGCGTGTGGCACGCGCTGAGGACTGGGTCGTGTTGCGAGAGCCGCCATTGAGATACTTGAGTCGGGGATACGTCGAGCCGAGGTTAGAGTCGACTGCTTGAGTCGACGCATCGCGGCCGAAAAGTTCGCAGGTAAGGTCTTAAGTTTCACCATCTGGACCAGCTCGTACGCCTGCGATAAACAAATGAGCCGGGAGGACTCGATGGAAACACATTGGATCGATGGGTCCGTGCAGACCTTAGACCTGTCAAAAAACCCCAAGTGGTACCCCGCGCCAGCGAATAAAGCAGCGGATCCAAGTTTCGAGTTCGTATGTTGATGGAAACCTAAGTAAGGTACTGGATGGCCTCGTGTCCGGCGGTTCACGGCCAGAAGCGGTCATCACCCCCGCCCCCTTCGATTTCCATAAAGCGGACGCAGAAGTGCATCTCGAGGAGCGCGTTGTCCCTCTTGGAACATCTCGGCTAACATTGAAGGTGGACCACCCAATGTGAGCCGTTCACATTTCAAGGAAGAACTGATGATACTGACCCGCCGCAGTTTCCTCAGCGCTGCTGCCGCCGGCGTTTCTAGTCCTATATGGGCTAATGCCATCACGGCGCGTGTTTCGGATTCCCAGTTGCTCACCGATATTGAACATCGCACTTTTAACTTTTACTGGGAGCATACGAACCATAGCAACGGCCTGATGGCAGATCGTTGGTCGACGCCGTCCTCTTGCAGCATCACGGGGACAGGCTTCGCTCTAACTGCGTGGCCCATCGGAGTTGAGCGCGGTTGGATCACCCGCGATCAGGCACGAGATATGACGCTGCGAACGCTGCGGTTCTTTGAGCAATTGCCGCAGGGCGAGCAGCGCTCTGGCACCGCGGGGTATCGTGGCTTCTATTACCACCTTATCGATATGGAGACCGGACTGCGGTTGGGCCATTGGGAACTTTCAACCGTTGATACCACCTGGCTGCAAATGGGCATGGTGTTTGCGCAAGGCTGGTTCGATCAGGAGGATGAGAAGGAAATAGAAATCCGCGCAGTCGCCCAGCGTCTACTGGATCGCACTGAATGGGATTGGATGCAGGCCAACAGCAAGGGCGGCAAAGGTATCTCGATGGGCTGGTCCCCGGAGAGCGGCTTTATTGATCGAAATTGGGATGGCTATAACGAGGGCATGGCGCTCTATTTCCTTGCGCTCGGCTCACGGTCTCACCCGGTCAAGGATGGCGCGTACGAGGCTTGGACCGCGCCCTTCTCAGAATACTGGCGCGGCGAAGGTGCAAACCGCTACCTCTCCTTTGGGCCTCACTTTGCGCATCAATACGGGGCCGTGTGGATCGACTATCGCGCCATTTTTGATGCGACCATGCGCACGGCCGGTTTTGACTATTTCGAGAATAGCCGTCGCGCCACCTATGCCCAGCGCAACTATGCCATTGCCAACCCCATGGGTTGGGATGGCTATTCCAAGGACATCTGGGGGCTGAGCGCCTGCGATGGACCAGGTGATCTAGTCATCAATTTCAAAGGCACACCAACGCAGTTTTATGGCTATATGCCCTATGGGCCGCAGGGCATGCCCGATGCGGAGGACCATGGCACCCTTGCCCCGACCGCCGCGGTAGCCTCGATTCCCTTTACACCCGAGATTTGCATCCCGGCGGCCCGAGCCTTACGCAATTTCCAAGATGGACGGCTTTACGGCACGTACGGTTTTTTCGATGCGTTCAACCCTAGTTTCCGTGATACCCATGTCAGCCTTAGGTCAGGCAGCGTTGATGCGCGCTTGGGGTGGGTTGATAGTGATTGTCTCAGCGATAATCAAGGGCCGATCCTAGGCATGATCGCCAATTACAAAACGGGGATCATCTGGAACGCTACCCGCAAAGTGCCCACTCTGGTGCGTGGATTGCAGCGAGCAGGCTTTACCGGCGGTTGGTTGAACAGGGTATAAGTTTTGCGGTGTGGAATACCGGATCGGCCAGTGAACGGCCGCTTCGCCCGGTATTGACCGGCAGGTAACGGGAAGACTCAACTTCGCCTTCGGGTCGAGAAGCGACCCCCGGATCAACACTCGACGCTCGCCAGGTACAATTGCTGGTGAAAAGCTGCCGTTTAGAGGGTGAACGTACTTCAGCCAGAATGGAAACATCGCCGAGCCAACTAGATAAGTCCAAAGGAGAGACTCATTGATTGAGCGGACCTGGGCAAACGAGTTTGCCAAAGAATGGATCGACGCATGGAATTCTCACGATTTGAATCGAATTCTGTCGCACTATGTTGACGAATTCGAAATGTCCTCGCCGTTTATCATTGAGCTAACGAAAAACCCTAGTGGCGTTTTGCGTGGGAAGGCAGCAATTCGAGAATATTGGGCCATCGGGCTTGCGGCAATTCCGCCGCTCAAATTTGAACTGATCGACGTTCACGTCGGAATCAACACAATTGGTATTTTGTATCGAAGTATTGGACGTCGGCGAGTGATCGAAATGCTTACTTTCAACGAAGATAAGGAAGTCATTCGCGGCGGCGGCCTCTACGGAGGACCTGCCTAAAAGGTGATTGCGCCTCAAATCGGGCCGCACTGGAGCGGCCATTCGTGATCGGCGGCATCGGGTCGCGACCTGCCTGATTGGCTCTTGCCGCTCAGCGGCACTATCAATCTCTCGGTGTCGAAGGCGTATCCGTTTGGGGAAGTGGCTTGGCCACCCACTTAGGCGTAGATCGTCTGAGTTATCTCAATGAATAGAGGTGGGGAATGTTGCCATGTCGTTCCATGGGATCTAGGAGAATCGTGTGGATCGCAATGTCTTTTGCGTTTGGCGTGAGCGAACTCGCGAGTGCTGCGGGGGTCGACTGCACGCAGATCGACGCGGTGAAGTATGCGCTCATCAGTGCGGGCAAGATTCTCGCGAAGCCCTGATAATCCGCGATAACCCAAATCGGCAACGACGTTCGATCACTCAGCGTAGCCGAGTGCTGTCCGGGTTGCGCGCTTCTTCATCCCTTCGCGTCGGGTAGTATTGTTTCTTGTGCTCAAGCTCGTAGAACAAAAGACCGTGGATACCAAGGACATCCTTTTTGGGAATCCGGCGTTTCCAGATGCGGTCGAATGCGTCGTCGAGCGTGTCTGTCGGGCCACGCGCGATGACCTCATCGATGAATGCTACGTCTTCGCCCGCGGGAAAAATCATGGCGAATTCTTCGTCCGTCGCGGCGAAGATATCGTAAGCCGCGTTTAGAGCGCCATCTATGACTTGTATGTTCTTCATCTGAGGCCCCAAGTTATCTGCGCATTGATCGTCTTTGATAGGCTGACTTCCGATACCGCACGATGTGGATGTCGTTCTGCCAATCTTCGTATCCCAGAAGAGCACCTCCCGCGCAGGCTGTTCAGTCCAGGTCTTATTTGTCGGGTCGAGCTGTTCGGGCAGCGTAAATTGGGGTGCCTTTTCCTTTAGCGCATGCCGGTTAGTTGCCGTTTTCGCATTCCTCACTTTCCCGTTTGGAATTTCCTAACGCGGAGATTTACATTCCGCCGGTAGTACTTATACGGGGAATACTCTGGAAACGCCCTGCCCTGCTTCGGTGGCGCGCCGTGATTCCAGTTGCTGTTTGAGGCGATCGATTTCCATGGCCCAGTGATCTTGGTGGGCGCGCTCGCGGTATTCGGCGAGTTCGGCGCGCTTCAAGTTTTCTGCCGCGGTTGCTTCGGCTATTCGCAGTCGGCGCTGGAGTTCAGCGACGTCGGCTGGTAACACGGCGGCTGCGACCGCGATCTGGATCTTCTCTGTTTCTTCGCGCCACAGGTCAAACACCCTTTCCGTTTTGCCAACGGCGCCGAAACGGTCTTTGAGCTCGCGACGCAATTGGCGGCCGCTCAGATTTGGGTCGCGCGCTACAAGTTCGCGGCAGGTGGCGCGAATTTGGAATTCGGAGAGACGGCAATTCATGGGCTACACCCTACTCCGTTTCGATGCGAAGGGGAACACGTTCCCTTTGGCATGGCGCAGTGCAGGACCGGAAGTCTGGGAGACTAGCGTTTAAGCGTAACTAATTGAAATAGAAGGCAATCATTTCTCATTATGTTTCACGAAATGTTCCACGGAGGGGTTCGTCACGCCGTCCATGGCTAATCGGCCCAGCCCGGCCGTCAGTGGCCGGTCGTTCCGCCGGTTCAACGCGACATTGAGTCGCGTCGAATATGCATCCGGCCTCACCCTCGCGTCGGCACTCGCCGCCTGCACCGAGAGAATCGCTTCCGGTCCACGAGATGTTCCACGGCGCAAGCCGTGCATCTATACTCGGCTATTCCCGTAACTCCCGTCCCCGATTTGCTCGGCGCTCGAGTCCTCGGCCGCCGGTCCTTCAACGTCATTCGCCGAAGGCCGCGAATACGTCGCGGATAAGATGCGATCTGCTTCCGCTGCTTCGTCTCTGGTCGGTGTTTCCTGCGTGCTCGAATTGCGTTCCTTCCGCATTGAAAGCTCCTGCAACCGCGCCTTCACCGCCTCCTCCACGAACGCTGACAAATCCCCCTTGCGTCCCGCCTCGCCCAAATACCGCCGCGCCCGCCGATCGATGTCACTCGATACGGTCAACGTCCACCGAGCTGATTGCTTCATCGCCCCTCCTCAGGCCTTATTCTATCGCGTCCTGCCTCGACACTTCTACTCATCGATTTCCGTTTTTCCTTTTACTATCAATAACTTGACCTAGTTTCGTTACGAAACTTGGCCTCACCCCAGGTCCTTCAGCAGCTTGTCAATTGCCGCCAGCAAGCCCTCGCGATCCGATTCGCGCAACCCCTTCGGAAACGCCAAAGTAACCTTACCCTTGGGATTCCGAATCGCCGTCATTCGCGTCGACGGTCCAACGTTATACTCCCGCTTCAGCGGTTCGATCCGCTTCGACCGATCCAGGCTGGCCGCCAAAAATTTAAGGACTGCAGCTGCCGGCCGACCGCCCTCCCCCCGCGCCGCCCAGTTCTGCGCCGCCTTGACTACGACTTCCTTCGCCCCGGACCGCTCCATCATGACGGCCAGCTGGTAAGCCGCCTCGACCGGTACCACGCTCTTATCCGCAAACAGCTGCGCCACGGCCGCGACTTTCAGCAGCTGCGCCGCTTTCAGCAGCTTTGCCACCTGCCCCTTCGACACCCCGAACGCCTCCGCCATCGCGTCTTGGGTCGAGAAGATCTTGGCGTCCAGCTGCTGCTGAAACGACAGCGCACGCTCCATCGGCGTGATGTCCTGCCGGTCCGCGTTTTCGATATGCATCAGCACCGCCGCCTTTGCATCGTCCGCATCGGTCAAGCGCACTTTGAGCTTGGTATGCGTAAATTCAGCCGCAAACCGGCGCCGCAATCCATAGATCAATTCGAAGTCGAAATCCGCGTCCCCGACCAACTTTCGCCCCAAGGCCGGCTCCATCTGTCCGTCCCTCGGCATCGAATCAATCAGGTCCTGGCAGGCCTCCTTGGTGTACCAAGCGCTGGTTCGATTGTGGAATTTCCACGGCCGACAGCGCTTCGGATCCACCGAAAACACATTGGTGCGCTCGGCCATCGGCGCGGTCCGACCCGTCAGCGCCAGCTCCGCCGCCGGCGCCTTGGGCCCCGTCAGTGAGGTCTCATAGGGCGACGGATCGCCCTTCTCTTTGATCTGCTTCGCCACTTCGGACAAGTTCATGCCACCGAATAGTTTGCTTGCCATCACGCAATCCCCTTCTCATGCAACATCGCCCGCTTCGACGGCCACTCGCGCAAGATACGCAGCTCGATCTCGCCGAACACCCCGTCCAGCATCTCCAGCACCTTGCGATTGGGCTTCGGCTGCTCATACGACCCCAAGTACTGCACCGCCGAATTGATAATCTCGGACGATTGAAAAAACACATGCTGCAGAATGCCGTCGCCGAAGCAGGCCTGCATCACCTCGAAGAACTGCTTGTGACTCACCAACCGCTGATCGAACAACGTGGTCAGCACCGAGATCCAGCGATATTCCTTACCCGCATCTATTTGGCTGATGTAATTGCGCACCATGCGGAAGAATTGCACCGTGCTGGTAAAGTCGTACATGCGCGGTGCCGTCGGCACCAACAGCCCATCGGCCGCCAGCAGCACATTGATCGAAATCAAACCCAGCGCCGGCGGCGAATCGAGCAGCACCACATCGTAGTGTTGCGATACCGTCTGGATGCCGAACTTGAGTTCGGAAAAGAATTCCAGCCGCTTCGCCCGATCGTCCTGCTCCGCCAAATGCGCCGCGATCGCCATCTCTGCCTCGTACAAGGCCAGGCACGACGGAATCAAATCAATGTTCGGCCAGTAGGTCTTACGCACCGCATACACCAAGGTGCTCTCGCTGCTGTCAAGATACGGCAGCAGCGTTTGTTCCTGAGTCACCTGTGCATCCGGCATGTAGCCGAACATCGAGGTGGTCGTCGCCTGACTGTCCGTGTCGACCACCAATACCCGGTATCCTTTCAGAGCCAGGTAATGCGCAAAATTCACGCAGGTGGTCGACTTGCCCACGCCGCCTTTGAAGTTCTGGCAGGCAATGGTTATTGGCGGATCGGAATCAGCTCGCTGCGGCAAAGTTCCAAAATGCGCGCGGAACGCTTGAACCTGCTCTAAGGTATATCCCACCCGACGATTATTGATCGGATTGCGTTGCAGCGATTCCAAGCCCAACTCGCCTTCAGCGCGTGCAAGGGTGGTACGATCACGCCCTACCATGTCCGCCGCCTCGGACGGAGAAAATAGACGATTGAGTTGCTTATGTTGGTGGGGATCGTTGCCCCTTTCGTGCATCCTTTGCAGGAAGTTCTCGGAACTTGCCAAGATATCGTCTAGCTTGTCTAAGGCACGGATCGCTGGCACACTTCACTCCACGAAGGGAACGCGTCCCACGGATATGGATAGGAATTTACCAGAAATGCGCGCGGAAGGCTTGAGAAGGTGAGGGCGGAAACGCCAAAACTCGATTCGCCGAGAGTCAAAGCCTCGATCATCGACCGCCGCATCGAAAAGTACGCGTCCCAAGGATTAACGCGCGCCGCCATCCTCGAGCAATTGCTGGAGCACGGCTGGCCGTTGGAACAACTGAAATCGCGATTTTCGGCATTTCCCGACAGCGCCTTTGTGTACCCGGCAGCAGCAAACAAACCGCTAACTTTTCGGGTTTCCGCGGCTCCAACAGTTTTGCCCTCCGTCCCAACTCCAGCCATCGATCGCGCTAAAATCAATGCGGTGTCGGCGGCGGAGGGCATCTCCTTTCAATACGTGCCCCTCATCCAATGTTCGTTTCCGCATGCGGATCCAAAGCACGCGAGCACGTTCACCCGTAAGAATGGCTGGTTGGAATTAACTCTGGGCACGACTCGTCCCGAGGACGGCTTGCCGTACGGCGTGCCTGCGAGACTGCTCACTATTTATTGCACCTCCGAAGCGGTACGCACCAATTCACCGGAGATTTATTTAGGCGATTCGGTACATGATTTCTTGCGCCGCTTGGATGTACCGATTACACGCGGCGCGCGCGGATCTTTAAGCGTCTATGCCAATCAGCTGCTGCGCTTGATTCACAGTACTTTAAGCATCGATGAAAATATTCGTGACGGGGCAGGGCGGCAAGGTCTGCACATGCGCCAGGCCTTATTCGTTGAAGAGGCGCGACTTTGGTGGGAGCACCCCGAGCACTCAAAGAATCGCAAAGGGGCGGGGCGCAGGATCGGCAACGGCTCATCACTGATGCTATCCAGCGTGTTATTTCATTCCATACTCGAGCGCTCCGCGCCGCTGGCAACCTCCGCCATCAAGCAACTGCGTAAGAGCCCGATGGACCTGGACGTCTACGCCTGGCTCGTGCATCGACTGTTCCATTTGCACAAACCCAGCATGGTGAGTTGGGAACAGCTCTCCAACCAGTTCGGCCATAACTACCGCGAACCCAGGACTTTTCGCCGCTTCTTCTTGGATTCACTAAAGCGTGTCTCCGCGGTCTACCCGGAGGCAAAATTAAACATCGGCGCGTCGGGCGTTCTGTTGTTGCCGTCGCGTCCGCACCTCGCGACGAACAAAGCGCCAGTTAAGCGTTAGGTTCTCAAGGTCTTGTGAACTCGTGATTCGCCTCGCCGATGCTTCGGACTTATCAGCCCTGACCTCGCTCATCGAGCGTTACTGGGAATTCGAACGCATCCCTGGATTCGATGCTTCTCGCATCACCACTTTACTCAATGAACTTTTCCGTTCGCCGGATCGAGGCCAGACTTGGATCGCGCGAATCGACGGCCGCTCGGTTGGCTATTTGCTCGCTGTCTATCTCTTCAGCTTGGAACACGGCGGACTGATGGCGGAGATCGATGAGTTCTTTGTGGTGCCTGAACAGCGCTCGCTCAAAATCGGCACCGCTTTGCTCGACGCCGCAACGGCTGCGATGGCGGAGCGTGGAATCACGCACGTGCAGCTGCAACTTAAGGGTAGCAACTCGAGCGGCCAACGCTTCTACGAGCAACATGGGTTTGAGCTTTCCGCCTACGGGTTGCTGCACAAGTCCTTGCCGCGATGACCCGAGACCGTTACATCTCTCCCGCTGCGCAGCCTCATTTCCATGTAGTCTCCGCAGAAATACAGGCGAAAACAGTGAATTACGACGAGAGCAGGGCAGGGCGTCGCAACTCTCCCGTTTTTTGTATAACTCTTTGATTTAATTAATATTATAATTCATGCCGCAGCAAGTCGCGTCGCAACCCTCCCGCAAAAGCGTGGCATCACTTCCCCAAAACCGTTGCAACACTCACCAATAGGCGTTGCATCTCTCCACGGAAGTGCCATTTACGCGTTTCAATTCAACGCCTTGCGCGATGCCCCTGTATTCTCTCCTGTAGTACCTATAAATCCTTCTTAAACACGCCAAGTCGAAAGCCAAAAACCACGCAAGAGAACTCTGATCACGCGTGTTACTTCTGGTTCTCCGTCGGCGAATGAGCTCGTGTTGCACGTGCCTTGCGACAGGGATGTCGCAACGGATCGATGGGCGGCTTCGACCGAGATCCGGGAGGCGAGTCGGGCTCGCGCGCCTGACTCGCCGTTGTTGAGCGAGGGCAGGGTGAGTCGCACGCGACGAACGCCACTACATGGGTGAGCAACACTGTGGCGAACGCCCGAACGAGGACGTTCGGGCCGGTCCGCAAGCGAAACAGGATTGTGAAGCGCAGCGGTAGTGGCCGGACCGTTAGCGGAGTAGGACTGCGCAGCGAAACGGCCGAACAGCTCAACCAGACGAAGAAGACCCATGCTGCTTGAGCCATGCGTGCAGCCATTCCTTCAAATCCCGTTGCAATGGTTTGTGAAGTCCTTTATCGATTTGTTTGCCCAGCCGGATGCCATAGCGGCCTTTACGGGCGGACAATTCGAACAGCACCTTCTTGCCGCTCTTGATCGATTCCGAGGTCCTTTTCGATCGCTTCTTCTTTGGCGCGGTTGTCAGCAGTTCTTTAAACACCGCTTCAGGTGAGGGTGCCGGAATTCGTTTGGCAAGGTCTGCAGCCAGCGCTTTCAATTCGGATCCGCGTGTCTCGCAGGCTGCGGTTAGCTCGGTGCTCCATCGCAGTGACAACAGGCGCGGATCGCGAAACGCGGCGAAGAGGTAATCGGGTAGGGAGGCCAGGGCAATGTAGCGCCCAACGTTTTGCTTGGATTGGCCTGTCTCGGCGGCGATGGCTTCCTGAGTGGGAAAGATGCCGGCGTCGAGCCAGTGCCGGAACATCATTCCGGTCTCGTGAGCGGAGAGAGGTTCTCGAGCGTCATTTTCGCGATGCATCTTGCGCACGAGATCGAGGGTGTCGCAGGCGGCCGGGTCCACCATGGAAATGATGGGAAAGCCGTGGTTGGTTGATGCGTCGAGTGCCAGGCAGGCGGCATGGCGCCGGTGGCCTGAAACAATTTCAAATTCGAAGGGCAGGGCGTCCTTAACCGGTCGAACACGGATCGGCGTGTCTTGCCCGCGGGCGGCAATGCTCTTGGTGAGCTTGATGAATTTTGGATCGTGAATGAGCAGCGAGAGATCGCTGCGGTTGCGATACTTGGTGGCGCGAATCGTCTTCGGATCAATTCGAACCAGCAATAAACCCTGAGACTTGGCCTCATCGTAATGCTTGGCGCGGAGCGCGACTTGCTCCGCATCGAGGGTGGCGCTGGGATGCTCGGCGTGTTCCATGGTGGTTTAGAAAAGCCTGCGGAAGTGTAACCGGTGTGAGTGTTGTCCGTCCGTGTGGCAATCTGCCGTGCCGCTGCGCGAATCAGTCACTTGTCGTTGTATCGTCCCGACTGCGGAGCCCTGCCGAATAGATGTCGTTTAACCTTCGCTGGCCGCAGGCGTGAAAGCTAGGGTATATAAGGAAGTTATCTAAGTTTATCAATGTATATGGAGTTTATCGGCTAATGCAGTAAACTCACTCAATATGGACCCAATGCAAAATCCCTTTTCCCCCGGAGCCGGATCGCCGCCGCCGGAATTGGCTGGCCGCGCACCGCTACTCGACCAGGCACGCATTACTTTAGGAAGGGTCAAGGCGGGTCGCCCCGAACGAAGTTTCCTGCTGGTTGGCCTGCGTGGTGTGGGTAAGACCGTGCTTCTCAATAAAATTAGAGAACTGGCCGTGGAGCTCGACTATCGCGCCGTACTCATCGAGGCGCATGAAGGCAAGGCACTGGCGGAGCTTCTGATGCCAGCACTGCGCCAGCTGCTCATTTCGCTAGATCGTATGGCGACGATCAGCCAGAAAGCGAAGCGGGGCCTGCGCGTTTTGCGAAGCTTCTTCAACGGCGTGAAGCTCAAGTATCACGACATTGAAATTGGGCTCGATGTCGATCCAGAACCAGGGGTTGCCGATAGCGGCAACTTAGAGGCGGATCTCGCGGAAGTGTTTATGGCGTTGGGTGAGGCAGCCGCAGAGCGGCAAACTGCGATCGCGCTCATCATCGATGAAATGCAATATCTGAGTGAGGAAGAACTCAGCGCGCTCATCATGGCTGTGCATCAAATTTCGCAGCGACAATTGCCTTTGCTGGTGGTCGGCGCTGGATTGCCGCAGTTGGTTGCGCTGGCCGGCCGCTCCAAATCATATGCGGAGCGATTGTTTCAATTTCCTGAGGTGGGTGCCTTGCAGCCGGCAGATGCGGCGGATGCCGTGCAAGAGCCTGTGCAGGAGCAGGGAGTGGAATTCACACCTGAGGCGCTGCAGGAAGTCATTACTCAGACGAAAGGTTACCCGTACTTCCTGCAGGAATGGGGCTATCAAGTGTGGAACTTGGCCACTCACTCGCCCATCGGCATCGATGTCGTTCGACGGGCAACAGATGAATCGATACGACGCTTGGACGCCAATTTTTTTCGAGTTCGATTCGATCGCTTGACGCCGCGGGAAAAAGATTACTTGCGAGCGCTGGCCGATCTCGGGGATACGGCGCAGCGATCCGGAGATATTGCCGAGGAGCTGCACGTGAAGGTGCAGAGCATTGCGCCGGTGCGCAATGGGCTCATCAAAAAGGGCATGATTTATAGCCCGGCGCACGGGGACACAGCTTTTACGGTGCCGCTGTTTTCGGAGTTCATGAAACGTATCATGCCGGCGAGATCTAAAACGAACTAGTTGCTTCGTAGAAGCGGCTTCGCGATTAAGATAGGTCGAATCGGGCGCTTGCCTAAATGAAAGTCACACGCGTGTGACCTAGAGAAACGCGAAATTTGGCCAACACACACGCGTGTGTCGAGCGTGGTTTGTGTCGTAAGGTGGAGGTATCACGCGTGCTACCTTGGCACTTCCGGGCTAGGGCCTCCGTATGTACAAAGGAGATCGCATGCCATCCGACGAGACTGCGAAAAGCCAGCCATTTACGCCTCAGGAGCACGAGCGAATTCGCGCGCACATTCGTGCTCGCGGTATGACCTTCGAAGTGTTCCTGCCTGAAGCGATCGCGAACTGGTTGCGGGAGAAACTTGCGGCCGGTGTGTTCAAAGATCCCGACGAGGCGGCTTTTGTCGCATTTCAGGATATGCGCGAACTCGATCGGCACCCGTCAATTCGTCGAGAGTTGTTGAAGGCGATGATTGATGCGAGAGCGGCGGATCCGGCCCAGGGGATCTCGATGGAGGAATTGCGCGCCAAATATCGGGCGCAAATACGGGAGTATGCGAACACGGAGCTGCCGAATGATTCGGAGTGATGGAGTTGGGTTAGGGGGCAAATCCAGGCCCTAGGATGCGGTGGATTATGGCCAATTGCCGTACTATACAAGTTGTATAGTTTAAAGTAGAATCCGATCCATGAAGCAAGCCAGCAAACCTAAAGAGCGAGTTGAGAAGCCGCTGACCGTTCGGCCGGCGCTGTCGCGGGCGGCGGCGCAGTTCGTCGAGAAGCATCCGAATGAGGTGACGGGGATTGTGGCGAATGCCTTGGAAGCGGCGGCACTCGAGGCGGCCGCCGTGGAAACGGGGTTGGTGGTTGCCAAAGACCGGGTGTTGCCGGAGGCGTTGCGTCGGTTGGTGGTTTCCCGGGGCGCTGATTCTGGTGAGGGTAGGGTGCTTAGCATCAGTGAGGCGGCGGAAATGCTGGAGGTCACGCGGGTGACGGTGTATGCGTGGATCGAGTCCAAGCGCTTGTTGGCCTGGCGTGCGACTCGGCGGGGAGTGCTGATTCCTGCGGAGCAGATTATGGGTGTGGGTGAGGTGGTGCCGGGGATTGCCGAAGTGTTGGCCGTGATCCCGGACCCGGAAGCTGCGTGGGATTTCTTGAGTGAGGAATCGGCGTTCGTCGATCCGGAAAATTCGGTGCGCCCGATTGAAGCTTTGCGGCAAGGGAACGTAGATGCCGTCGTAGCTGCGGCGCATTCTTTCCTTGAAGCGTTCAGCTAACCGATAAAAATGCGACGATATCCGCGCGAGCGCATTGAAGCGCGGCTGCATTTGTTTGCGATCGACGGCGCGCATCGGGTGTTCGGGGTGTCACGCATGCCGTTGCGGCTGCAATCGTCGCCTTCGCGGTTCTGCGATGGGAAGTCCGGGTTGGCGGTGATGTACGCGTCGTTGTCATTCGAGACCTGCATAGTCGAGACGTTGGTGCGGGATCGATTCACGCATCGCTTGAAGCGTGAGCTGCCGTTGGCGGCAGTGCTGGCGCGGGGCTACGCGCGGATTTCGACGCAACCGGATCAAGAGCTCAATTTATTGGACTTGCGAGATAGCGGATGCGTGGATATCGGCGCGCCGACCGATGCGGTTCGCGCGCGGCATTTCGCGGCGGGGCAGGCGCTCGGAAAAGCGGTGTATGAGGAGCATAAAGACGTTGACGGATTCATCTATGCGTCGAGGCTCACCGGGGATGACTGCGTCGCGGTGTTTGATCGGGCGGTGGGGAAATTGAAAGTGGACCAGGCGTGCGAATTAAAGGATCACGCGGAACTGCCGGCGGTATTGGAGCGGAACAAGGTGGTACTGGTTGAGTAGACGGGACATACAATCGATAGCGTAACGGCGGGCCATCGCACCTTCCGGGACGCTGTGAATCCATTGCGCTGCGCTGTCCTGCTTCGCGCAAGCCCAGGGCGGCCATCAGTGGCCGCCTGTTCGACGCATGCATCTCACCCCTGGACGCTGCGAACAAAACTTTGTGTTTTGTACGCCCCGTCCGATGCGATGGCCCGCCGTTACGCCAGCGAGCGCGTGCCGCACGCGTCGTCAGCGAACCTTGGGTCCGCTCGGTGAGTGCCACAAGCTCAATGTGGCTCGTGATATCGGCGTCTGGTGTAATATTGAAACCTTGCGGTTCGCTTTGACGTTTCGACATGGAGGGTTCAGATGATCGCTCGCAAAACAGCGCGGATCAGCGCGGGGCTACTGGGCCTGCTCTCAGAGGGCCTCCTATCAACTGCTTATTTTATTGAAACCACATCGCGGCCAGCGATCCTCTCTTTGATGATTTTGACCGGCGTCATCATGGTGATTCTGGTGGCGCGGAAGTAGCGAATATGATTAGACGGTATTTTTTGTCGGCTAATTAGTTGTTAGACGGCAGTAAACGTCATGACCAGTACAGACCTTTGGAGTCATCTCTCGGCCCAAGATTGGGCGACCTTTGCGCGCTCATGGCTAGCGGAATTGCAAGGGGCGCCAAATGAGCACGGCCGTGAGTACGGCCAAAAGGTCGTGCTAATGAACTTCACGGCAACTGCCGAGCAGCAATGGACCTTCATCCAAGTTGCAGTCGAACATGCTCGGTCTGACGATGAGCTGGGTGCCATTGCCGCTGGCCCGTTGGAACATCTGCTTGGTCGCCACGGTGATGAGTACATCGGTTCCGTCGAAAGTCTTGCTAGCGCTAGCGTTTCTTTTGCGCGAACTCTAACCGGCATGAATCAGTACATGATGAGCGAGTCGACGTGGGCGCGTGTTCAGAGGATGCAACAGGCAGTCGTTGCGCCATTATGGTCGTCAGAAAATTAGGTGGTGCCGTCTAACCAACGGTTCGAGCGATCGCGGGGTCGCATGTTACTCGGCCTGGCCTCGCCCCTGCGGGGCCGACCTAAAGGTCGTTCTACACCGCGGCGGTGTAGTCGGTAAGCCAAGGAGGGGATCGATCATCGGGATAAATCAGCTTCGTTTTCTGTCGGCGCATCTGCGCGCCGCTCAACTTCATCGTTAGATGACCTAAATAAATGGCGCGCATCTGGTCAGAACCGTATAGTTCCCAACGCCACCGCGCACCTATGCCCAGTGCAATGGGAGGCGGCGTGGCACGGGATCGACACTACCGCAATCCCACCTTGGAGCCACACCGCGTAGCTCTAGTTCAGGTGTGCGGATTTACGTTTACCTTTCACACGGTCGCGGAAGTGCGCGCTTGCCTCGATTACTATCTGCGCAAAATTCATCCCTCGAGTCGGTCAGCGGCGGCAGCAAGTGCTGTTCGCAGCCGCGAAGTAAGCTGGCGCTGGGAGGTTGAGCGCTGGTACGAACGGCTTCCCCTTTATTTACGAAAGGAATCCAAGCGTCTGCGGGTGATTTGTGCCCTTCAGAAGGCGCTTGAACGAATGGACACGCACGGTTCGTCTCACAAGCGGTTCGAGCGATCGCGGGTTGAGTTGAAAAACAAGGAAGGAAAATAAATGGAATTCGACAAATCTGGAGTGTTCATTCGTCGCTTTCGTTGGCTGAGTAATCGTTAAGGCGCATTGGACTTTACGATGCCATCGCGTCTGCGCCCCGAGCAATTGTCGGATGGATTACCCCGCAGCTGGGCGGGACGAATCGGATTCTTCGTGCTGCTTCTCCTGTTTTGGTTCGCCTTGCAATTTCCGCTAATTCCGACGACGGCTGTAGGTTTCGCTGTAAACGTAGCTTTCGCAGTCCTTGTTATGGGCTATGGAGTGCTAGCCTTCCGCGCGATTGTTTGGCTCAGCGAAACCGGACTAGGTCGAAAGATTAAAGATGCTCTCGGATTCATCCTCGCCGCTTCCGTGGGCGTCGCAATATTTCTTGCGGCATACGTTTCGCGCGATTTCGTTTCTACGAACTTCGGTTTCCACCACGTACGCGAGCTTTTTCACTGATGCGCTCTAACAATCGAGGGATCGCGGATTTGCTGGAGCTTGCCACAAGGAAGTGGCAACGGACTCGATGTAGCTTTGGACGAGAGTCCGGGAGGGGAGTTAGAGTTACGCCCCTAACTCGCCGTGGCCGGGCGAGGGTAGGGATATCCGAACGGCCCGGCCAGACGAAGAATGGCCAAGGAGGGAGTCGATGATTGGGATAAATCAGCTTCGTTTGTCGTCGGCGCAACCGCGCGTCGCTCAATCTCATCGTTAGAGGTCTCAATGCGCGCCGCAGTACAGCTCGCCATTTGCACTGTGCTTAGCAGTATTCTTACAGGTTGCGTGTTGTGGTTCCACGAGTACGCGCAGATTGTTGGGCCTCTGCCTGCATATGGTGGCGAATATCGAATCCGGATACAGAAAGTGACCCACGAGCCGGCCGTCAATGCTCACGCGCTTGCGATAAGCAATGAGCCATCCGATGTGGACATTCGGCTCCCACACTATCCTGCCGGTGTGGAGTCGTTCCCGGCAGCCACCGTGAGTGTGGTCAATCCAGAGTTCGGGCAAGAGCTGCGGGCCGGGTCAGTTGTGGTGGATAGGACAAAGAAGCGCGTAATCATAGATTTCACGACGGATGCTGGTCCCTCGCCTCTGAACGGCTCATACCCGCTGCATCGTGATTTCAGTCCTTGGGGAGAGTAGTGATGCTCTCGAATTACGCGTTTAAGTGGTCGGATGTGCGAGGGCTCGAGCGCCGAGCGGACGCTGGCGCTGGCGAGGAAGAACCCAAATGAGCGGTCAGCGTAAACCTCTAACAATCGGTTTCGAGCGATCGCGGGGAATAGAAAAGAATTCAAATGAAGAATAAGGGAGCTTGGTGTCTAGAAGCTATTGGTTAAATGTCAGATATCTACATTCTGCGGGAGTTCGAGAGCGTGTCTCTGGCCATCATGCCAAGGCCTCGCGCCGGCGATTGGTTGGAGGACGAGATTGCGTCGTGGCGTTCTGCAGAAATCCGTACCGTAGTTTCTTTACTCGAGGCGCAGGAGATCGCAGAACTTGGCCTGGGCGATGAGCCGCGTTTCTGCTCAGAGAACGGCTTGATTTCATCTCTTTTCCGATCGCGGACCGCGGTGTGCCGACGTCCTACGGTGCGCTCAATCAACTCATTTTGCCGTTGGTGCCGAAGGTCAAGGTGGTCATATGGTCGCGGTACATTGCCGCGCTGGAATCGGGCGCTCTGCGGTTGTCGCGGCAGCCATACTTCTCCGTCCGGCGTACCATATCCTGAAGTATTTCCAGCTCTTGGCCGAGCGCGAGGCGTCTCGGTTCCTGACACCGATGCGCAGGTGGCTTGGGTTCAAGCCTACGCTAAGATGGGCCTCTGACAATCGACTCGAGTGAACATACGTGTGACAGACAAGGAGGTTGAAAGCGATTTGGCAAGTGACCTTCATCTACGCGAAAGAGCACGCCGACTAATTCTTAGTTGTTGGGCAAACCCGTAGAACATGCCGATCAACCTCGAAAATGTGTTTGGTGGGTATACGCGCGAAGAGCTACAGGAGGCGCTTCGCTCCATCGATCCTGAGAAAAATCCCGAGGATTATGCTGCCGTTAAGGCGGAGCTTGCGCGGGCATTACCGGCCTTTGTGGGTGAGTCGTGCCTGGACGTTGCGGGACTGCGCAAGCTGGACGCGGTCGTGCAGCCTTCAACGGAATCCAAGGCGTTTTCCATTGTGGCCGCGCTCGGCGCGACGGGTTATCTGGTGTGGCGCTTGCTGAATGATAGCTACGAGACCCCGGTGAGTTATTGGGGACATGCGGCGCTGGTAATGGGTGTGGCAGTTGTACTTTGGGTAAGCGCGCTATGGAAGACCACCGTCAACTCGTATCGCTTTGCAGGCGGCACCATTCGTTGCGTGCGATTGGGTGAGACTGCATGGGAGCAGTCATTAAGCGACCTGGTTTGGGTGGAGGAGGTCAGGGGCCGGTACGACACGTGCCTAGTCTTTCATTGGCCGACGTCGACTCGACGGGTTGAACTTGAGTTGTCGGACTTCGATAAATACGGTTTTGTTGCGAACTGACTGAATGTGAGGTTTATGCGATCGCGAGGTAACAAGGAAGTAAAACAATGATAATCGAGGGAGAATCAAATCATGTGTCGGCGAATTAATTAGTAAATGGCACAGTGGCTCTCCGCTCAATACCGCGCCTTTTATGATATACCGCGATTGATTGTGACGCGCTCTGACCTTGGAACGTTTCTGTTCTACTCCCGGTTTGAGGAAACTGCCGACGAGTAGGCGGGGTGTTACGAGGTGTATCGGATGCCGTCGCTTTCTGATGGCGAATTGGCAGGCTCATGGGAGGGCCTTGAGCTGCGCGCATTGGAGCGTCTATCCGACCTGCCGGTCAGGGACTTTCCGTTCGACGTCGCGCGGCGCGCGTTCCTGGACTACGATTCGATCTTGCCTCGGCTCGTGGGTGGTGGGCAATCCGCTGCAGGCGACGCCTAGCAATCGGTTCAAAGCAGTACAGAGTCGGAATGCCCAAGGAGGGTGCGACAAGGAGTCGGTGATGCTGTATGAGAGATTGAGATCGCGAGGCCCACTTTCTGTGGATGTCGCTGGTAGTTAGGCGCCTCAGTGTTCTGGAAAATTGCTCTAGTGCTTGCCGTGATAGTCGGGGGCCCATTGCTCGCAAGCTTGACCACCTTGGTGGGTTGCTTCGGACCGACACCCATCTTTGGAGTCATGTGTGGCCACAACGCCGTCTATCCGTTGGTTCTCGCAACTTTTATCGGTTGGGCGCTCCTCGGTGTACTCGCGATTGTGATGACCCGCAATAGGGGCCGCCGGTCAGGCAAAGAGGAGAAATGAGTTCGCTCAAGCCCAAACCGGAAACCCAAGAGGCCGTCGTTCGAATTGGCTGTGGTGCGTTGGTGGGCTTGTTGGTCGGTGCCGCGATCGTCGTGGGTACGATGAGTCTTTGGGCCAATTCCGTAGTGGCGTTCGCAGGTGTGGTCGGTCTGTCAGTTGTCGTTTGTGCCCTGCTCGGGTGGCGGTTCGGTGATCGATTCTTTCATTCCGTGCACAAATGGATAGGATGGTTTCGCTAGAGTTTATTCACTTGCAGCGGTAGGCGACACCGCCGTAGCCGGTGTTGAAGACAGTGTTGGCATTGAGGCCGAGCGCTTCATTTTTTGCAATTCGCGGATCAGGAACGTTGATGCTGCTCGCGGGAATGTTGCCGACAGGGGCGCAACCGGAGACGTCGGCGGGATTGGTCGTGATCTTTATTTGATCGGCGCCGGGAGCGAGAGTTACCGCGGATTCGATGACGCAGCCGCCCGAAGTCGCAGCCAGGATGAGAATAAGAGAGCTGCGTACCAAGAACATCATCGCTGCCTCCTTGCTTTAATTCGATCCCTGGCGGAAATTCTAATCGGAGGCGTGGAGAGAATGGAAGGAGCGGGCGCGTAACTGCGACGTTGCTCAAGGTCAGCCAAGAGCCAAGGTCTTCACGCGACTCCGTGAAACCACACGTGTGTGTCGAAGTGGTTTCCTTTGAACCTGACAAACTCGCCGGTGCCTTTGATGTAGACGGCGCACCAATAAGAGTCTCCGCCGTCCAAGACGGTGACGGCAGTGTGGCGCCATTTCGAACCGTCCCCGGCGAGGAAGGGAGACTCATGAAACCCGTTGACGAAGATCGCGGCGCGCGTGCCAAGGCGACCTGAGGCGTATTGGCGGTAGTAGTCGCGCGGCACCGCGCTTGAACCGCTGTTGCGTAGGTCTGCGGCCAGAAGCGGGGCTAGCTGGCGTTCAACTCTGCCGATTTCAATCGGCGTGAGTGTCGACTGCGTTGCGCTTGATGTGCCGCCGCAAGCGGCTGCGATCATTTTGCCTTCGGAGCCGCTCAAGATGACCCCGAGGGTAGGATCAAATAACTGAGCGGACTCTTCGGCGGTAGTCGCCGCTGCAAAGCTTGTCGCAAAGGCGCAGATGATCAATAGAACTGGCCGGAGCTTGAGCATACTGTCATTCAGTGCCGGAGATCGTGGTTGAGACTGTTCTCGCGAAGCAAGCACGCTGCACGCAGTATTCTCGAGCGGTCATCGGTTCAGCCGAGTATAGCGGGAGCGATGATCCATCTACTGAATCCAAAATAACTCGCCGGAGTCGAAGTCAGGGGTTGGGGTACCTTTGGTGAGATGCGAGCCGTCGACGTCCACGACAATGAGGTTTCGGCTGTAAATACACGGAAAGTGGCCTGTCTGCAGCTTAAACCCAATAGCAGCATAGTTACACTTGGAATCAGCTTCAACCCGGAGCGCGAATCGTCGGCCATCGGGGGACCAGGCGAAATTGCGAACGGAGAGATCCTGGCCCATGCCGAGTAGCTTTTGGAATTCGACGGGTTTGGTGCCGGTGCCGTCGGCGTTGACGAGATAAATCTTAGGGATCGGCGAGCCCATCAAGAACGCCAGGCGCTTGCCGCTCGGATCCCAGCGGATCTCCTGAATGAAGTCTGCGACACTACCGGATTTTGATGGGGGTCCTGGATGAAACGACCAGAGCGTTTTACCATTGAGATCTGAAAGTACCAGATTACTGTCTGAGTCGGTGTGCGCAATGGCTGTCCCATCGGGGCGCCAGGTGGGTCTCAAAACAAACCCGTCTCGCCAGATGCTCACCGGAGACGAACCTTGAGTCTTTTGGATCATGAGATCGTTGTATAGCTTTCCCCTCTTGTCCTCTTGAGTCTCACTCATGTCTCGGGTGTAGAGCAAATAAGCGACCTGCTGCGCGTTGGGGGACAGTGCATAGGCAGTCATGCCGTCAAGGGGTTTAAGCCCTCCGGGCATGTTCAAGTGCAGCTCGACGGTTGTCCCATCACGCGATACTAAGTGTATTGAGTTTTGTGTGGCGTACAGTAGCTGACCTCTCGGCGCCCAGTCGACATATGCACCAAATTGCCCGGCCGGTACCTCACGCAATACGTTACCGAGAATGTCCCACCGGGTTTCTGAATGTGTCGTGAGGTTGAAAACGCCAATTTCGTTAGGAACACCCGTTGTGTTCTTGTTTCGCACCTCGAGAATGATTTGACCGTGTGGCGGAAGCGCTTTGATCGAGGCTAGATGCTTCTCCGGCGGGATCGGCCAGCCGTCGGGGGTCAATGCTTCTGAGCGAGCCGATTGGTCGGTTGGAGTGGCTTTAGTTGGCGGAGCTGTTGTGACCGTAGCTGCTGTAGCGGGGGCCTGAGCGATGGCAAAATTGGCGACCGGGCAATTGAGGTAGTTAGTCAGTAATAGCGCCCAACTCGCTTGAGCATTGAAGTTCGCCTCGAGCGGCGTCGGTGGCGCTTGGTTGGCGAGCGCGCTCTGCACCGCGCCCATGCCGTGGTTAACCATGTAGGCGGGAAAGTAGGTTGGCGGCCCGATCTTTCTCACCTGGTCGCACAGCGCTACATGCCTCGGCTGGTCGGCCGCTTCTTCCTTTAGCGTTGACTCGAAACGAGGGTGCGTCTCTGGCGGCATTCTTTGAAACAGGTCCATGATTAGAATTTGACGTGCTTGTCCCGCAGTCTTGTCGGTGACGCGCAGCGAATCAAAGGCACTGTCCATACCAGCAAGGGCGAATAGGGCCACCGCGTCGGCGTCGCGATGGTTCTCCAAGCAGTCATTGAGGGCTCCATAGAGTTCCATGGGTGTGGGACTGCCGGAGATTTGATCCAGTCGCACGCACGGGCGATTTGGGTGCAGTTGTGCTTCCATCGCGTCAGTAGCGGGGCGAGATGTCGGAGCGGGTGTATTGTTGTTTGGGCGACCGCTGCCGACTTGCTGGCCGTTAAGAAACGCGATCAACTCTGGGTTTTTGAGGCGCTCGGCGCAGGGCATGGCGCTTTCACCGCGGGAAGTTGCGCCGCTAATGTCGATCCCGTGCGCAACGACGACTTGCAGCGTTCCTTTGGGATCCTTGCCGCTGTTATTGCAAACGAGCCACTGCGCGAGCCGCGAACCGCTTAGCTTCGCCTTTTTGTTAGCTCCGTGCGCCAATAAAAACTCGGCCATTGCAGGGGTTTGAGCGAGCATCAACGGGATCACATCTGAACCGGGCGTCATATTGTCGATGTCGGCGCCGTCTGCCAGCAGCAGCTCGAGCATTTGCTTGCGCTCTTCGAAGCGCTCGGGGCCGAGAATGGTGAAGCGTAGCGCCTCGTCTTTCAATTTGGCCGGAATATCGTGCACCAATTCGTCGTGCCCGACAATTGGGCGCAGGGCGTCGACATCGCCTCGCATGGCGATTGCATTCAAGTTAGTCGAGGTGGGCGTCGGCACATGAATCAGCAATGCTCGAACGATGTCGGGATGGTTGTGCGCCGTCGCTGCGGACAGCGCTGTTTCTCGGTGGCCGTCGGCCGTTAATACATCGGCACCATGGTCTAACAGCACTTGCGCCGTGCGGCCGCTGCCGTTTAAGGCCGCGAGAATTAACGGAGTGGTGCCTAAGGGTCCATGGAAGTTAACTTCGGCGCCGTGCGCAAGCAGCAGTTGCGCTACGTCTGCGGCATCGGCGATGGCCGCGCGATGCAGGGCGGTCAAACCCCTGTTCTGACCTTGATTCTGCATGGCATCGACGTGTGCGCCGTGGTCGAGCAAGAACCGCGCGACCGGCACTTGATTTTGTTCGGCGGCGTAATCGAGCAGCGCCTCGTCCGTGCCAGGACGGTCGTTGATGTCGGTTCCCGGCGAGGACAGATACTTCTGGAGTCGGTCAATCGAGCCGCTCTTCACCAGTTCCTGAAGGTTTGCCGCGGCAGTCGCGCCCGCGGGGCCTTGAAGGATAGGCTTAGGGATTGGGATCGGGGCAACCGGTTTCATATCCTCAAGATGGAGGGCTCGGCGGCATTGATTGCTGATCTCCACCATTTTCGCGATACGGACGTTCGGGTCTGGCAGCGGATGGCCCTGGGATTGGATCCAGCTGTTGAAATCATTGGTGCTGCAAAGATTGGCCATGCGCTCGCGCTCGGAGTTAAGTCTGGCGGCGGCGATCATCGCGGCCGACATGGGTGCGTTCGGTGTTGGGGCGGGTGCTTGCGGGATTGGAGTTCCCGAGGTTTGAGGAACTATGGCGCGGCAAGTCTGAAGCGCCTCGCGCAACTTGGCATCCGTCTGTCCGGGTGTGGGCTTCGGATTTTGCGTGTGATACCAAGTATCGTAGTTCGCTCGCGCGCACATCGACACCATCTGTTCATGCGCTTGGTTGAGCTCGGCGTTGCCCGGCGCTGGGGATCGCGTCGTGGAGTTGGGCGTCGAGTGTAGCGGCTCAGGTGTCACCTGAATGGCCTGCGCATTGGTGTCGCACGGCTGGTCTGAATAGGCGGTGCTGCCGTCTTTTGCTGTGCATTTGTAAACGGCGGCGTAGGTGGTCGTGTTAAGAGCCAGTAGAAGAAGAAAGCCGCTGGTTCGAAGATGGCCCTGAAGGCGATTGTCGCTGTGAGACCGACTCTGTTGGATTGGCATAGTTAGTCCACGTCCTTGTTCTGCGGTCGCCTTCCTTTGAGCGACGGTAGGATCATCGCGCGCTTTAGATCCTCAGCGTGTGACGCTTATCACAGGGTTTGCCGCACAAAGGCGAGGCAAACCGAAAAACTGTTTCAAGGCAGCCTATGCCAATCATTTCACCTGTCGAGGCGGCTGTACCGATAGACGGGGAGCGAGCGAAGGAAGGATCCCGGCTCGATTTTCGACTCTCGTGTCCTCTTGGGCTTGGGTGGACCATCGGCGTCGGCTGGGAAGCGGACTTCAGGCGTTTCGCTGTGGCGGCCGGTGGCGTAGATGATGGGGAGCTCGGCGGAGATCTGGATGCGGCCTCGGCCTTTGGAGTCGAGGCGGGCGTAGAGAACGTTGGCGCGGATGTTTTGGTAGTGGTAGCGGACCAGGGCGAGGTCGGTCTCGCGTCGGTCGAGAGTGCTCAAGCGTTCGCGGTCGGTGATGGCCGCCGGCGAGGCGATGTTGGAGAGCATGTCGGCGATCTCGTCGATGGTCTTGCGATAGACCGAGCGGGTGTTGGCTCGCGTGTAGGTCACCGTGGCGGGTGGGGCGTCGAGGATTGGGATCTTGCGGTAGGCGGCGTGTACGTTGAGATCGCTGCGTTGAATGTTGCGCAGGATGACGCGAAGCGCTGGGATCGCTTTGGTGGTGGAGCTGCCCTTCTCGGGTACGCGAACTCGTACGCGCTGTAGGGGTGCGAACAGTGCCTTGAGTTCAGCCTTCGCGGCGTTGACCGCTTGCGCTCGCTTCAGTACTTCGGCTTGGACGCCGATGACTCCTAGGCAGACGACGGAATCGGTGATCTCGTCGTCCATTTCGTAGTTGATGGCGGAGTAGGCCTCGCAGGCGCGGCGAATGGCGCTGCGCTCTGTGGTTGTACCGTCGATGTTTGCTGTGACGGGGCGGTGGGAGAGGGCGTCGGTCAGGCGCTCGATCGCGGTCTCTACGCTCAAGAGGGCTTTGGCGATTTCGGGGCGGTGTGCGGAGATGTCCATTGTGAGGAGTTTATACATACACCGTACGGGAAGGTCAAAGGTCGCTCTCCTTTTTTTGAAGACGGTTTTTGGAGGCGGGGAAAGGTTGAGATAGTAGGGTTGGTTGTACGGTGTATGTATAAGCGTAAGCTGAGGATCGCCTGAATTGCCGCGGAAATGAGCGGTGCGCACTTCCCAGAAGCGGGACGAATGGTAGAAGTCTTAGCATCTGACTAAGTTGGAGTCGCGAGATGAAACGAATGCTTTTCGTGTTCATGGCATATCTGGCGCTCGCCGGGTGCGGCCTCGGTGAAACTGCGGTGTCGGCCGCTGCCGGCGCTGGCGCGCAAGCGAACCAAGCCCAGGAGGCGCTCCGAACTGAGGCGCGCGTGAAGCAGCAGCTCGACGCTGCGGCAGCGCTCGAGGCGCAGCAGCGACAGGCTGCTGAGGCCAGCTCGCAGTAGCATTCAACCACCTTCAAGCAGGCCAGGATGGACAGGGACAGCATAACGCGCAGCGAAGCGTTAATGCGGGTTAGTTGCATCCGGCATGATCTGACAATGCTGACAACCGACAATAATTTTTCGCTGGCGGCGGAGCACTGCTCGCTTAAGGTGAGGAGGCCGCTGCGCTAGGGTAAAGGCCTGCTGTATTGGATGGCAATTCGGGAGTGCGCCATACTTCAGCTTTGTGCAAGGGATTTTGACATGGAAAATGGCAGGAAATTGAAGGCAGAGGCGGTCACCTTGGCCCTGATAGTGCTTAGTGCGGGCTGCACCGACCTTAAACCCATGGAAGCGCGAATTGACGAGCTGCAGAGCCAAGTCAACAAACTGCAGGCCGATCTCGCTAAATCGGCGAGCAATGCTGCGGCGGCCAACAAGACCACGGCGGCGTCTGCGGCGGCGGCTTCCAGCGACGCGAAGCAGGCCTTGTCGATCGGCGAGGCCAATACCGCAGCCATCGACAAACTCAACGCGAAGATCGATCAGATGTTCAGGAAGCGGCCGGCGGAATAGGTGTTCGTCGTCTGGCCAGGCCGTTCGGGCGGACCAGAAATGACGGGCATGGCGCTCTCGGCCTCTCGTCGGCACTCACCACCGTCACTGACTGCGAATCTTCCGCACCTGGCACCGGCGAGTTAGAGACGTGACTCTAACTCGCCTCACGGATTTCGAGCGAAGGTGCTCTTTAATCCGTTGCCACATCCATGTGGCAAATAGACAAGCGCGCGCATCGCGCCACTGAAATGAAAAGCTGCGACACACGCCACCGGCGCATTAAAGATGGACTGCTGCAGAGTGAATCCGAAGTAAGCTTGGAATAGCGAGCTACTAGCAATGGAGTAGCATTGAAACTGCGCAATTTGAGTCTAGTGAAGTTCAAACGCCTCGCAATTGCCTGCTTGTCGAAGATGACAAATTGCCAGAAGCGGTAAGACAATGCCGCATAAGTTTTCTTTGACGGATGTAACAATGAAAATTGACACGTTTGCCCGAGCTCTGCTGCACATCTCACTTGGCGTGTTGATGGCGTTCGCGCCATTGGCGGCATCGGCGGCTAAGCAAGCCCCCGAACCGGGGGTCATTGGCGAGAAATTCCAGATCGAGTCCAAGGTGCTGGCGGAGACACGGACGTATGTCGTTTATACCCCCGATTCCTATAAGAGCGGGAAAGATGCCTATCCCGTGCTCGTACTGCAGGACGCGGAGAATAGCTTCGCGCATACGCGGGCCGCGGTCCATTTGCTATCGGGCAACGGTCGCATCCCAGCGATGATCATCGTTGGCATCAATAATACCGATCGCGCACGCGACATGACGCCCACCAAGCCCGCCACGGGGTTTGGCGACATGCCCTGGAGAGGAGGGGTGGGGGGAGCGGACAAGTTCCTGTCCTTCATTGCCGATGAGCTCCTGCCCACCATCGATCGCAACTATCGGACCCGTCCTTATCGCGTGCTGATCGGTCATTCGCTCGGGGGGTTGTTTGCGGTTTATGCACTGATCAACCGACCGGAGGTCTTCAAGGGCTATGTCGTCATCAGTCCGTCGTTGTGGTGGGACGACCAAGTCCTGGTCAAGGCGGCGCAGCCGTTTTTCGCCGCTCACAAAGATCTGCGTGCCGATCTCTACATGAGCATGGCAGATGAAGGCGACGCGATGCTGGGCGGCGCGTGGAAGCTCTCCGCCGTGCTCGAAGAGAGCAAGCTCGCCAATGTGCGCTGGCAGTTCAAGCGCTTCCCTGAGGAGGAGCATGGCACCATTCCCTATATCAGCACTTACGAGGGACTTCAGGCGATCTTCGCCGGGTATCGGATCGCGAATCCCATCGCATTGTTCGAGGAGGGAGGTCTGCCGGCTTTCGAACGACACTACGCGGACGTGTCCAAGCGCTTAGGGTATACCGTTCCGGTGCCCGCGCGAGCGTATGGCGACGCCTTGTCGGCGCTGTCGAATCGCGAGCGCTTTGCTGAGGCCGAGGAAATTGGCAAGAAAATGGTGCAGCAGGATCCCAAGAACACGTGGGCCCTTTCCGCGCTGGCGCAAATCGCGGCGAAGCAGAAAGACGACGCACGCGCGATCGGCTATTCGACTCAAGTGTTGCAACTGTATCCGGGCAGCAGCCAAGCCCGTGCCACGCTCGTGAAATACAACGTCGATGTCGACAAGATCGTGCCGACCCTCGAGCTGTCACCTAAAGCAGTGACGCCGTATGTCGGTGAGTACCGCTTCCAGGATGAAGTGACGAAGGTCAGTTTCGAGAAAGACAAGCTGATAGCTATCAGCTCCTTTGGTAAGTGTGAGCTACGAGCGCTGACGCAAAGTAAGTTTTATTGCGTCGATATCGAGGTGGCGCTCCAGTTCAATCAGGATAAGCACGGTCGTGTTGTCGGTGTCACCTTTAAGTGGGCGGACCACGACGAGGAGTATAAAAAGGTGAAATGAGTTGTTCGGCTTTACGCCCGTATCAGGCGATTAACCCAACTCGAGAGCTTGCAGCGGCTCTCCGCGCCAGATTTTATTTGGTACCGGGATTTGTGAGATTACAGATAGTCGTTGCTGTTATAAAAGTAACCCCTCAAGCAAACGGGAAGTAGGATGGATGACCGTTACAATTAGAAATGCCGTTGACGCTGATTTGGACGCGCTCATCAGACTCAATGCGCAGGTGCAGAAGCTACACGCGCAGGTCTACCCGGCTGATTTTAAGTCATTAACAGACGAAGGCGAGGTTCGTGACTTTCTCGTGTCCGCAATGCGACAGACTGGCCACACCATCCTGCTTGCGCAGGTCGATGGCGCGGTCGTCGGATACGCCTGGTTTGAAATCCAGGACCGGCCGCAGACGCCATTCACCTGGCCAAGGAAGAGGGCCTTTCTGCATCAAATCTGCGTAGATTTCGGCCATCGGCGATTGGGTGTCGGCTCGGCCCTTATAACCCGGGTGGAGGACCAAGCGCTTGCCGCCGGTATTGGTGAATTCGCCCTGGATATGTGGTCAGTAAATGACACCGCGCAGGCATTTTTCAAATCCTGTGGCCTTAAGACCTATAGGCTTTTCCTCCGGAAGCAGACAGTGCCCGGAGGCAAAGTGCAAGGAGAGGACGTTTGACGATAGGGGAAAACGGCCTGAAGCGAAACGGTTCCCTCACCGGCGCACTAAGGGTTTGATCGAAATTGCGCCGTGAGATACAGCATCGATTGCAAGAGCGTTAGCGGCTAGCAGCAGCCGTCACGGTCCGATCTCAACTTTCGCTAAAGCGGTCATCGGACGTGGCGACGACCGGGATTGCGGCAGAAGTTGAGATGAATGACAATGCTCCCGCGTCCGACGAGAAATGCAAAGGGGGCGTTATGCGGAGAATAGTCACAGATTGCTGATCGATTTCTGATCGATCAGCGGAATCTCTACTAGTCCGGGTTAGCATCTGCTGCTCGGGACGTTCTCGTATTTTCCGTATAGGACTCCCCCATGAACGACAATTCTCTTGGTGCTCTCAACCAGCGGCTTTTCAAGCCAGAGTTCCCACGGTCTTCTGACTACGACCCGCACTGGCTCATGGCCAACGCTATGGGCCCGCACGCCTTGTGGCTCGCAGAATGGCTTTCTCAGCGCTTAGAACTCACGCCGGGAATGCGGGTTCTCGACCTTGGCTGCGGCAAGGCGCTCACTTCGATTTTTTTGGCCAAAGAGTTCGGCGTGACTGTTTGGGCCGCGGATCATTGGATCAAGCCCAACGAAAACATGGAACGAATCGAGGGGGCGGGGTTCTCGAGCTCCGTATTCCCGGTCTCAGTCGAAGCACACGCGCTACCCTTCTCAGAGAGGAGTTTCGACGCGATCGTGAGCTTTGATGCATATCACTACTTTGGAACCGACGACTTATATTTGGGGTACATATCGCCGTTCTTAAAGCCCGGCGGCCGATTAGGTATCGTCGTCCCGGGCACTCGGGAAGAGCTTTCCGAAGTACCGCCACCACATTTAGCGCAATACTGGGTCTGGGACTTCTGCAGCTTTCATTCTCCCGGCTGGTGGCGTCGCCATTGGGAGAAAACGGGACTGCTGGAAATTGAAACGGCAGACACGCTAACAGATGGCTGGAAGCTCTGGCTCGAGTGGAATGTGCTCTGTGAGCAGTTCGGTCAGCAGAATCTGGCCCACCTTGCCCGTCGTGAAGCGGAGATGCTTCGCGTGGATGATGGACGCACATTCGGGTTCACCCGATTGATCGCCAAGCGGACGAGGCGCTAGCTCTGTGCGAACGCTGGCCGACGGTCTCGGCACCGTCGGCCAGCCGATGGGTCATCACGCCCGTGCCCAGAAGCCACGGGGCGGCCGTCCGGATGTGCGCTTGTACCTACTCGGAGCCGAGACATGATTGAGCTCGACTGACCGCAACGGGCACAAGCGGACTAAGTTGCAGGCAGCACTACCCACACCACTACGATGCGAAGCGTCGAAGAACGCCTGAAAGGGCGCGACGCATGCGTCGCGCGGGTGACCAGGGAATGGCCACCCTGGGCTTGCGCGCAGCATGGACTGCATAGCGCAATGCCCCGAGCATTCGCGCGGGGTGAGGCGCAACGCGCCGAATAAATACTTCTAAACTTCTGGTACTTCTTCTCGATCTAGCAGTGCCAGCAAATTCCCGAGCCGGGTGTAGCCGATCAGAAGCTCAAGGCCTGCCCCGCCACCGCCCCCAAATAAATCGCACGAAAGCGCGAGCGGGCGGCATGACGGGGCACGGAACTCAAGATATTGGGGGTCCGCTCACGATTGGGAAATTTATGCACGCTAAGCCTCTGCAAGTACCCTGCCGGACTGGCGAAGCGGTCTGAACCGACCTTTCGCGACGCGACGATTGGCGTGCCAGACATAGTACTTCCTCGCGATCCAGAAGCGCCAACAGATCCCCGAGCAGGGTGTAGGCGATTAGAAGTTCCGGCCCTGCCCCGACGGGTGTACCTTGTGAAGTAACTCGCCCATGGAGGGGAGCGCATGAATAAGTTTGTGGCTGTCGCTGTCCTCGGTCTAGCTGAATCCGTTCTACTTGGAGCGCGTTGCTTAGGCCAGGACGCGCCGAAAGTGGTGGTCACCGACCCGGTCTATACCAAAGCTCAGCGGCTGGTCGATGTGGATCACGGACGTCGAATGAACATTTACTGCCGAGGCACGGGATCGCCGACAGTCGTCTTTGACGCGGGGCTGGGAGACTCGGCAAGCTCATGGGGCCTGGTTCAGCCCGCGATAGCTGCCAGGACCAGGGCGTGTTCGTACGACAGAGCGGGACTTGGCTTTAGCGACGCGCCGACCCGCCCAAGCACGGCGAGCAATATCGCCGAGGATCTGCACGCATTGCTCACTGCCGCGCACGTCAAGCCTCCGTACATCCTTGTTGGGCACTCCTCCTCCGGCATGAGTGTCCGGGTGTACGCCGACCGTTATCTCGATGAAGTCGTCGGCTTGGTTTTGGTCGATCCCTCACATGAGGACCAGTGGGTCCGCTTCTGGGCGATCGGCGCAGGCCAAAAAGAACAGATGGATGCGTCTTTGACGGAACAAGCGCAGTGCGTTGATGCGGCCAAGAAGGGATTTGTCAAAGATACGCCCATATTTAGACAGTGTCTGGGCTATGTCGATCCTCATGTGAGCCAAGCAATCAACGAAGCGCATCGAACCATTGCCGCGACGCCCGGATGGCAGGCCGCGTTCCTTTCTGAAAGGGAAAGCACACCCTACGCAAGTGCCGAGCAAACTCGAGCGACACGAAAACAATTTGGTGACATGCCGATTATGGTACTGACTCACGCGCCCGAAAGAGCACAGAATGAAACTCAGGAGCAAGGGGATCAGCGCACTTTGCTGCGGGAGGATCTACACTCGCAGATAGCGGCAATGTCGACGCGGGGAATTAACATTATCGTCCCGAATGCAAGTCACTACATTCAGTTTGACCGACCGCAAATCGTCATTGATTCAGTAAATGAGGCAATCGCCATTTCGCGGGAGAGGCGTACTAAGTAGCGATGCGGCGGGAGCTACAACATCCTTACTAAGTTGCAGATCCTCCCGTCCACACCAAATGCTTCTGAATCTCCGGGACTTCTTCGCGATCCAGCAGTGCCAGCAGATTCCCGAGCCGGGTGCAGCCGATCAGAAGTTCCAGCCCTGCCCCGCCGCCGAGTAGATCGCACGAAGCTGCGACTGGAGGGACCATCCACGATTTGGCGTCGCGCCAGTGATCCACGACCTCTTGGCGTTCATCCACGATACCGAACTGCGTGGCACGATCGCGCGCCTCATCGAGTGCGCGTTGGTACTCCCGATCGACTCTGACGTGACGCAGCGCCATTCCGGAGATTTCTTGCAGTTCCCAGCGCACGCGGCCCCAATCGATGCTGCGCACAATGACGGCAAAGTCTTCGTTGTTAGATTGCTCGTGGAAAAGCTGGGTAAAGACCTCTTGCGGGCACGGCAGGCCTTCCGATTCGCAGCGCTGCCAATGTGCGGTCGCGTCGGGTTCGTAGAGTCGCTGGATGCGACTCCATGTAAAGGCACCGACTTCTATTGCTTCGCGGCTCATTAGCACCAGTTTTACAGCAATGTTCGCTTTCGCGGTACTATCGGTTTGTGCCGCGTTCACTACGTTACTGGTGCTCAAATGAAAACCCATCCATCCCTTGCGTCACTGTTGCTGGTCTTCTCAATATGCCTCTCGGCAAGTGATGTCTACGCCGCTACCAACTCGCAATCGCTCATCGGCACCTGGAAGTTGATCAGCGACAAACAAGTGAAAGCCGACGGGTCCTCGAGTGATCTTTATGGCTCCTCGCCCTTGGGCCAGCTTATCTATGATTCGAAGGGACATATGTCGGTACACCTTCTAACGCCGGGTCTGACGATATGCGGCACCCAAGATCGACGAAAATGCTCTGACAGTGCCGCGCGGTCCGCATTCGATAACTACTTGGGATATTGGGGTCGCTTCAAAGTCTCGGCCGGCGGCAAATCCGTTTTACACATCATCCAAGGGGCATCAGCTCCAGACTGGATCGGAACGTCGCAGGAGCGTTTCTTCGAATTGTCGGGCGATCGCCTTACGCTTACCACTCCGATGCAGCAGATTGCAGGCGTCGAATCGAAGACTGTGCTTGTTTGGCAGCGGGAGAAGTAGCGTTACGCCGACCGTCTTGCCGCATCAGCGGCTTAGATCCTCACTAACGCTCTCACAACACACCGCCTGTCTTGTGAAAGAAATCCGGGCCCACAAGTGTCGGGTGATAAATCGAGTCGCCTGGTGGCTCGCGGGCTGATTGGTAGACGATCAGATCCGCACACTCTTCGCGGTTCTTGGCCCAGCCCAAATTCATAGCAAACGTCACGTCGAGGATCTCGCACGCCGGCGAGGTCAGCCACAGATGGAATGGGCAGCCTTCATCCAGCCAGGCTTGAGTATTTCCTTCGATGAAACGCTGAATGAGTCGCTCATCGTGCTGACAGAGCGGCTTGCCTTTTCGCACGAGCCAGCCGATGGTCAGATTGAAGGGTATGCCCGTTTTGTCATACAGCAGCGGCACCAATGCAAAATACATAGCAGCGGTTTGGCCGATCATCGAATCGGGCGGACTGCGCTCGAAGTAGTCGAGCAAGACCGGCCGGACGATATCCATATCAACGCAGTCCTTTTGAACGAGAAGTCGGACCGGGGGCTCGAAGCCTAACTCTTGAGTCCGATCTATTGCCGCGAGATATTCGCCGACGTAAGGCGACAACTCCAAGCCAGGCGCGGTGTCAGGGTTGCTTTGTGGTGGATTCGGTGTGAGAGCTCTCAAGAATGACCAGATGCTCATGGGCGTTGACTCGGGCGACGGCGTTTTGGGCCGGCAAGGGAGAAAGCCGCAATCAATAGGTAAAGAACCCGGCAGGCCCTTGGGCGAACGCAACTGCTCAATGAGACGGAGATCGTCAGCAAGGGGGGTTACTCCCAATCTCTCGATTGCGGACTCATTCATGAAGCTCTGGTACAGGTCTCCGATGCGCTGGGCCTCCGAATTCCTAGGCGGATTCGCCGATCCCATTTTCTCCATAAGTTTCTGGAGTTCCGCAGTTACCTTCAAGAAATTGACCACGTATGGGTACATCATCGGGGATCGCGGTTTCCGCTAGCCACTTTGCATTCACGTAGCTATAGAAATCGTCCTGTGGACGGGGGATAGCAGTATTTGCAGCGGGGATCTGGGGTAAGGAGTCAGACCTCTTGCCGGCACTTGTAGAAGAACCGCGGCAAGAATGAGCAAACCAATTGGAGCGGAGACTGTTTTAGTCATTTTTTCAATTCCATGGCGGGATCGTTTGGTGACGAGTGTTCCATTGCCTGCATCGATTCTAATTCAAACTCTACCAATAGGCGCGAATGGCCGATCCGCGGCCGAACAATATCGGTAGACGATCTTCTCTTCTATACTTCGCTTCTGCCCAGATCATCATGACAGTCCTATTCGTTGTCTACTATGAACACTAACCACATCCCTGCGCTTGAAACGCCACGCCTGCGCTTGCGTGCATTCGATCATGCGGACTTTGATGCCTATGCGGCCATGTGGCAAGAGGCAGAGGTCGTCCGTTTCATTGGCGGCGCACCGCTCACGCGGGAAGGCGCCTGGTCTCGCTTCTTGCGACAGATGGGTGCCTGGCACTATCTTGGGTTTGGGTTCTTTGCGATAGAGGACAAGGCAAGCGGCGCTTTCATTGGGGAGGCTGGCTTCCACGATCTTCACAGAAATATCACCCCCTCTATCGAAGGGACGCTCGAGGCAGGTTGGGTGTTATCGGCTGCTGCGCACGGCAAAGGGATTGCCGAAGAAGCAACCAAAGCGGCACTCGCGTGGGCAGAGCAAGTTCACGCGACTAAGCGTGTGACGTGCATCATTCGCCAAAATCATTTCGCGTCGCTACATATCGCTGCCAAGTTGGGGCTCACGGAATTTGCGCGGACCGACTATAACGGTAGCCCAATCGTTATCTTTGAACGGCCCGCCATCTCGCGCAGATCTTGATTTTCGCGCTGGTGCTAATCGGCCGTCTTCCCGCCTAGGTAAACACCTCGGTGGGCGTGCCTTGGTGAAACACTATTTGCCAACCGGATAATCCAAGCTTCCACACCGAGGAACGGAGTGCGTGACGATTAGTCGATCCGTCATCGCACTTCTCCGCCGACCTGTAAGTCAGCAGCGCGATGTCAGTTGCGAGTAGTTGAACCTTGAAGTCCTGAGCGTGTATGGATCTCGCTACTTCGCGCGACAGCTCGTTGAGGATCTCGGCTCTGGTGAACGGATTCCCCGAGCGTCCAAACTCTATAAACTGATAGTGAAGGATCTCATCGAGGCGCGTAGCATCTTTGCGCGTTGCGGGCTCTTGCAACTCGCATTCAAGCTTGCGAAGAATCGACAACAGTTCTTCGGGTGACATGTTAAGCCAGCATTCTAGCCGGTCCTAAGTATTCCCAACAGTTTGTAATAGGCTCGGATCGTCATCTACCGTGACTCGGATCTTGGGATATCAGCGAACCCTTTTCGAGCCATCGTTGTACCCGTAACACCTCGCGCGTGCGGGCAACTTCGTCGGCAGGTTCTGGCACATAAATATCAGGCTGAACGCCGGCCACATCAATTGGAAGATCCGGAAGACGGTTTGATCTTGAAGTGGCATAGAGCAGCAACCGCTCGCCCGACGGCAATCTGTGGGGGCGCAAGTTGGAATAATCGAGTGAGCCGTGACTGGGGCGACCCAGCAATTTCACTTGGAAGCTTTGCCGGACCGCCAAGAGAAATTCCTCGCAGGAACTGGCGCATTGATGTCCGACCAGCACCGCGACCTGAGTCGGGCGCCGCACCCCCAAGCCCTCAACACGCTTGAAACTGATGGCAGGGCCGTCTTCTTGCGGGATGTAGGTTCCGGAAGGAGCGGCGCGCATCCGCCTGGCGACATCCGCCATATAGGACTTGCACTCAGCGTCCCCGGGCGCGAAGAGGGCGCAGGCTTCCTCTTGACCTTCAATGTTGGCGGGCGTCACCAACCATTCAGCTCCGATATCCTCCCTCTCGCCCCGCAAAACCCACGGTAACAATGGGTAATACGTGGAATCACTTCCACCACCATTGCTGCGCACATCGATAATCCAATAGGGGTGGCGCGCCAATGCCCCACGATTGGTTTTGAGCAGGTCGACAAGCGGATCGCGGTATTGGTTCTCAAAGCTCGAGAGCGTCAGCAGCGCAGTTCTTCGTGAAAGCCATTTAATCGTCGGTGCGAGCGACGGACCTACACTTCCTAGTTTGTCACGCGTCTCCAACTGTTCTGTCAGTGCAGGAGGCGGTACACCGATCACTGAAAGATGTCCCCTTCTCCAGACCTTGAGGTAAGAGTTAATGGATTGCCTGCACATATCGACGTCCTGAACGTGCGCAGCAGCTTGTCGTGCCATGGCCAATGCGGCATCGAGGTGGGCTTGGCCCCATTGCGCCAATTCATCCTTGCCGCCCGTATCATTTTCTAGCAGGAAGCCTGGTATCGCCTCCAAGTCCAAGACACATTGTTCGGATTCAGTTGCAGCTTCGACCCAAGTAGTCAGGAGACACAGCGCAGCGATGGCGCAGACACGCATCGGCGTAGCATCCTTCAAAAGACAGGCGTACCGCGCAAGACTTGTCATGGGATTTGTGCTCTTGGCATCGTTAATTTTGGCTTCGTAAGGTAGTAAACCCCGGAAGGGAGAAGAAGTTGCGGCTGACGGTGAAATCGGAGGGCAAGACGAAGAGCTGATCGCTGGACTCTGGAACTTCCTGCAGCGATAGAATTAAAGACCAACATACTGGCTGAGTAGAACTAGCTCGGCCCGGAGGCGCGCGGCGTCTTGATGGCGCCCGCCGCGTTCATATTCGGTGACTGCCACGCTACGGGATGTGACTTCTGACTGCATCAGCGCCTGCAGTTCATTTTGGGTCAATGATTTTCTGGGTACTTCTACCGAAGTCCCGAAGACCTTAGGGTCTTGCGCGCCGGCGTTATCGAGTACTGCGAGCAAGCAGCGCAACGTGTCGATCGTCAACTTGTCACGTGCTTTCATGGCCGAAAGAAGATCGGTCGATAGGCGAGCGCGTAACGGCGCCACGGCGTCTGTAGGTTGGGCCTGATTGTTGAAGATCGACGTAATAAAGGCCGTTTTGGCTTGGGTGTACGCGCTTCGATCGTCCTTGTGCCTATTGGCGAGCGAGCGCTTCAGCGCGGCATACCTGTCTCGCAGGTCGTTGTCGGCGCGTAGCGCGTCGCGGAACGCCAAGTGGCGGCGTAGTTCCTCGGCTCCTTCGATAAGCACATAGAGGTGATGGCGCGGCTCGCCAGGTGGCGAGCGAAGGGCTTCGCGACCGGTAATGCCGAGATCACCTTCGTGGGCGTAGCCGATGCCGGTCAGAAGTCGAATGGCTTCTGTGAAATCGCTGGGTGATGCGAGGACCACGTCAAGGTCGATGATGGGTTTGGCGGCAAGGCCGGGAACGCCTGTACTGCCGATGTGTTCGATGGTGACTATGAGACTGCCGAGAGCAGCCGTGATCTTGCCGGCGAGCTCGGAGAAGACTTGGGGCCACGCGGGGTCGTAGTCTTGAATGAAGACAGGATCGTTCTTTTCCATTTCCGCGGGGGTTTAGTGCCTTTGATCGCTCCGCTCGCTACGCATATCGGGAATATAGTACGCCGCAACGCCATCCACCATTTGCATCGGCTCCTCCCACGATAGATTGGTCAGGACGATCACGGCGAGGTCGTCATCTGGGTAAACGCCAATTGCGGCCTTGCCGCCTCCGGTCGGCATGTACACCCGGTGTGTCGGGCGTGGCGCCACGGGCCAGCCGATCACCCAGGGCCCTAGCTTTCCGTCGTTGAGCTGGGCCGGTGTCCATAGCAACTCTAAGCTCGTTTTGTCCAGCAAATCCCCGTGCTGGAGTGCAATGATCCATCCCGCGAGGTCTTGAGCGGTGCTGTTTAACCCGGCAATCGTGCGCAGAAAGTCAGGAAACTCGAGATGCACCTTGCACAGTTCGTCACTTTGTCGCGCGTCCTTCTTGCAGACACGCATAAAGGTGTAGGTTTGCGCGCTGTTTAGCACAATGTCGCGATCATCCGCGTACAGCGTGTGCTGCAGACGTGCGACATCGAGCTGTCGCTCTTTGACAAATTGGGTGAACGGCTCGCCGCTCAATTTATCGATGATCTTGCCGAGGAGAAGATAGTTGGTCTGGTTGTAGCTGAAGCGCTCGCCACTTGAGAATTGTATTGGAAGGGTTTGAACTTTCGCCCATGACGCTTCTGGGTCGCCGTCCACGATCAGGCGAGCACTGGCGCTATTCATGATTTCCGGCAGGCCGGAGGTGTGGGTGGCCAGTTGTTTGACTGTCACGGCCTGCCATGGGGGCGGTAGTCCATCCAGGTAGCGGGAGACTGGAGCCTCAAGATCGAGCTTGCCGCTCTCGACGAGCTGCATGAGCGCGACTCCGGTGAAGGCCTTGGTGATGGAAGCGATTGGGAAGACTGTGTCATCGGTCACGGGAATGCGGTGTTCAACGTCGGCCAAGCCGAAACCACGAGCGAAGATTATTTTTCCGCGTCGAGCTACTGCGACTTGCATCCCTGGAATGTGGCGATCCGTCATCTCTTGCTTTAGGTATGTTCCCAGTCCGGCTGGCGGCGGGGTCTTGGGCAGGGCGGCCGCGGAAACTGCATTCAAGGAAGGCAGAAGAAGCAATATCGGAATCGTCAGCCTGATCGCGCGGAAGGGAGTTGTCATGGGATTTAGCCCTCGGCAGTCGAAATTTGCCGTCGTCCCGATTAAACCCCGAAAGGGCGAAAAAGTTGCGGTTGATAGGCGCCGTTAGTCCAGAGGGCTTTGGATTCACCCTGACAGGGCTCTGATGGCATCGGCGATGTAGGTGGCTTCATTGGTTCGCGCGCGGCTTTCTTCACGCCCCATTGGAGAGGATGACATTGCGGTGTTACTCCACAGGGCGGCTCGTCTTTTGCAGATGGCGACGCATCGCTCGCGTTCGCGGTAGAGCATTTCATTGACGGTCTCTTCGAGACGTGCCGTGATTCTTGCGGATAGGTCTACGGGAACGGGTGCGTTGATCTCATTTAGGATCTCCTGCGCCAGAATCTTCATTGCGGCGGCTGTAGAGGATGGATCGCGCATCGTGTCGTACCTCGCAAACATTGACATACAAATGGCATACAATTATCCTAACGTAATGGCTATATTAACCGTTCGACTCACCGCTGACGAAGAACGCTTGCTCACCAAGCGGTCCCGTGGCGCGGGCATGAAAAAGGCGACGTTTGTGAGGCAGCTCATCCGAGAAGAGCCCTTTGTCACCGGTACCGATGTGATTAAAGATGCGGAGCGGCGGATGGGCGATGCTCGCTTACGCATTTCGCGCAAATGAAACACTGCCTGCTCGATTCTTCTTTCGTCATTGATCTATTGAACGAAATTGCGGGTGGCAAGGCGGGTGCGGCGCTCAATTGGTTGCGGCGCAACGGTTCCGCGGCGTTGTGGATTTCTCCCGTCACGCTGGCGGAAGTTTTGGAGGGTGCGGAGGATCCCGGCGCCGTCAAGGACTACTTACGGCGCTACTCGTGGCAGGGGATTCATCGTGTGCATGCCGATATCGTTGCGGCGAGCCAGCGGCGCGCTTCGCGTCGAATGGGGGAAAATGATGCCTGGCAGGCGGCCGTTGCGGAGCAGATGGGGGCGGTCCTCATCGGGCATGACCCCAAGGCTTTTAAGCGCCTCGGCGCGGGCTATGAGGATCATTGGCGGAACTAGGATGCTCATCGCTCCAGAATCAGTTCTTGGGTTGAGTTGTCTATTGACCAGGATTTGAATCGTTTGAGAAAGCTTTGCCCGAGAAGTGGTGGGGCATTGGACGGTGACACCTTTGCTTGAACCCTCGGGGCTTCGATATTTCCAATTTTCAGTGACCTGATGACAAAGGTCTTCGATTGGAACACCTCGCCGTCGGCGTTTTTGTAATTGCGAATTCCAGTGATGTCGGCTTGGGTGACGGTGTTGGCTTGAACTAAGCTCGCGAAGACATCGGCGGGTATGCTGACATCGGATGCGCCGCTGTCGACGACGAAATTCAATTTGAGGGTATTGTTGATGACGACTGGTGCGACAGGCCGCCTGACATCTTCAGGAGGGGGATTCGGGTTTCTCGGGGACTATTGCCGTTTGCGCCTTCGATCAAACCCAATTCAGTTTTGAGCTGCCGCACAGCTTTTGCAGATATTTCGGTGAGGGCGGGATTGAGCCGCTCGGCTTCAAGCACTTCCGAGCGCGCCAAATTGGTTTTGTTGGCCTTGGCGTAGACCTCGGCCTGGATCCAATGAGCCTTGGGGCTCTTCGGGTGATTGGCCAAAACTCGGGTGATCATTTCCTGGGCTTGATCCAAATGGCCTGTGGTGGCGGCGTCGTAGATCTGGCGCGTGGTGGGTCCCGCGGCGGAGGCTTGCACGACCGTGCTTACGACAAGCACAAACACGGCGATCGCCGCTACGACTGCGAGTGAGTGTCTTTGCATAGTGGATTTCGCGAGTCCTCATCTAATTTTAGCCGCGTTTGGGCCTCTTTCGTCTTGCAGCCGGGCGACTGCGCGTCTTGCTCTTGGCTGAATTCCGGAGGGGTGCGGCGCGCTGGGGCTTTTTCGTTCTTTTTGGCGTTGGTCGTGTGCGGGCTCGTGCTGGTCCCATTGAGCGTCGGCTTTGCGGTAGGGATGCCGCAACGGAGGCGCGGCGCCGGGGCCGCGTCTCCGGGAGGCGAGTCGAAGTCACGCCTTTGACTCGCCGCTGTCGGGCGAGGGCAGGAGCCCGAACGGCCCGACCAGACGAAGAAGATGGGGCAGGGTGGGTCAGTCGCTCAGCGAGTAACTCGCGCGCCGCCTGTTCTTTGCGAAGCGCGCCGGTAATTTCTCTAAGCCGCAGATTCAATTCTTCGACGGTGCGGTCGCGATCTCGGAGGCGGGAGTCGAGTTCGCCTTCGCGAAGGGTGAGGACGTGGGAGCGGACCTCGAGGTTTTGTTGGTGGTCGGCGGCAATGCGTTCTGAGGTTTTCAGTTCTTGCTGGGCGCGGCGGCGGCCTTCCTCGAGCGCTTGCATCCACAGGGCCTCGGCGACGTGGGCGACAGTTTCTGGGAGGCGGTGCAGGGCGGCGGGGCCGGAGTCGAGTCTGGCGGAGAGGGCTCTCCACCAGGCGTCGAGCATGGGGTTGATGGTGTTGGGGGAGCCTTTGCCGATCTTGGCGCGGACCTTGTCGATGGTGGGGCGTTCGCCGGCACGGAGCAGGGAGTCGGCGGCGTGGCTGACGTCGCTTTGGGTGATGCCGCGGGAACTAGGGCCTAAGACGGGGGCGCTCATGTAATATATACTACAGTATATGTATGGTGTCTTATTGAATACATATATACTATTGATAATCGCACTTATCACTAGTACTGGGTAGAATGGCGAATAGGGTTCTTTTGAGTAGGATTTAATCCTATCAATGGTACAGTGGAGGGCCTATGCGTAGCACCCAGCAATTGAGCATCACCTTGCCGACCGAGATGGCGGAGGCGATTAAATCGAAAGTGGCAACCGGTGAATATGCGACGGAAAGCGAGGTCATCCGCGACGGACTTCGCGCATTACTGGCACGTGATCGTGCAGTTGAGAGCTGGCTTCAGAATCAAGTGGGGCCGGCGTATGACGCCTTGAAAGGCGATCCATCGCGGGCGGTCAGTGCCCAAGCAGTGCGCAAGAGGCTGGCCGCGGAACACAAGACGGCCACGCTTAAGAAATAATGTCGTACTCGCAGCGCGCGGCACAGATACCTAGGCTTCGGGACGCCGTGAATCCGATCGTGGAGGCTGCGACAAAAAGCCTCCATGTTTTTGACGCCCCGGCGCTTAGGTATCTGTGCCGCACGAGGCCCCAGTGCGTGGGACGATCGAGCGGTAGCCTGGGTATTAATATTGCAACAGCAATGTACGCACTATCGAAGCTCCGTCACGTTGATCTGGCGCCCGTCCCAGCCACGCTCGTCTAGCTATGTGGCGATTTTTTTCTAGGTCTTGGCTTGGGGGTTTGGGTCGGGCAGGTCCAGCCGTCGCACGGGATGCGCGCGAATTGGAATCTCGTTGGCGTGTTTGGCTGGCTGACGGGATTATGAACGTCAATCAAGGTGTGCCATGTGCGCCTGAGAATGCAGTGCGGGAGCTGCGCGCTTTGCCCGTCCAGAAACTGTTGGCCTTGGACGAAGAATTGCGGAGGTCTGCGTATTACTTGAACGAAGCGTCGGTGGGGCAAAATTTTGTTCTGTCGCCGGCGGCGGCTCCGCTAGATGAGACAACTGCGTACCTTTTCTCGGCGTGCTGTCACAGCAATGGCCATATTCGCGAGGCGTCCTTGAAGGCGCTGGGCAACCAGTCGGATCGATTGGCTTTCGCGGCGGCATTGATCCGCTGTGACGATTGGGTCCCGCAAGTGCAGAGAGCTGCAGTGGGGCTGCTCAATCGGCTTCTCGAATCGGACTCGGCATCGACCATTTTTGAGCTGTTCCCGCTTTTCGTTCGTTTAGGGAGTCGAAAGCGCATTTCTGAGGAGATTTGGCCTCAGCGAGTGGAGCCATGGTTGCGGCTCCCACTGCTGCGCGACTCGCGCTGGAGTGGAACAGCAAGTCCGGATGTTGCGGCGCGCGCATACGCTTATCGACTTGTTTTCGAAGCCGATCCGGAACGGAGACGCGAAGCCATGGTTCTGGCGTCCGCCGACCGGCATCCCAAAATCAGTATTTGGGCGCTTAGTTTGGCGACCACGCTGCCTTCGGAGGAGGCTCAAACATTGGCAAAGAATGCCCTGCGACACAGTCATTCTGGGGTCCGGGCGCAGGCATTGCGCCTCTACGCGCAGCTTGGAGCTGCTGATTTGCGGCAGGTCCTGGAGGGATTTCTATTCGATGCTTCGCGAGGTCCACGGGATGCGGCGGTGTTCCTTTTGGATCACCACTTTAAAGAGCCTGCGCTGAAGCATTGGAGAGAGGCTATTGATTTAGGAGGCTCGCCGCATCGACACATCGCGCTGGCCGCATTGTCCTATGGAGTGGCGCCGGAGGACGTCAGTAGACTCAAGCCATTCTTAAGAGATCCTTCCGCCCGCGTCAGGGCCTTTGCCTTGAGGGGATTAGTTCGTGCCGATGCTGCTCACGCCGATCAGTACCTAGTCGCGGCTCTCAAGGATCCCAGCGCGTTTGTTATCCGATACGCATTGAGTCTGACGTCGAAACAGAAGCAGTTGTTCGCGCTTAAGGACCTGAAGGAGACGTTCGAGTCTTCATTCAACGAGGCTACGCGTCGGCAGCTCTCCTTTGCTTCTCGGTTGTTGGGAAAGTGGGACTCGCTCGACTTCCTGCTTTGGCTTACCACGGTTAACCGATCGGAGAATGCAGTTGTTGGCCTCGATCGCTGGCTGCTATCCGCCAATCGTCGATTCACGTCTCTTGATGAAAACACAAGGGCCCGTTTATTGAACCAGCTGCGCGAGGTAGCCGACCTAAAACCCGACAGTCGGTGGGGTCGTATTGAAGCGATTTTGAGGCGCTCGTGAGCGAACACTCTCCCAGAAACGCGAATATCGAGCTGGCTCCAGTGCCGGACGAGCTTCCGGTGCGTCAAGACGCCGTCGCCAAGATGCAAGACTGGTCGTCGATGGCGGCGGGGGCGTTTGCGGGGAATACGCTGCGGGCGTGGAAGGCGGATTGGGCAGTTTTTGTGGAGTCGTGTGGGGCGTATCGGTTGGAGGCGTTGCCGGCTGCGCGTAAGACGGTGCGGGCGTTTGTGTTTGAGTGTTTGGGGAAGGGGAAGAAGCCGGCGACGGTGAGGCGGTATGTGTCGACGATTGGGCGGGCGCATCGGGCGTCGGGAGTGGCGGATCCGACAAGTTCGGAAGATGTGAAGCTGGCCTTGAAGGAGATGGGAAGGAACTCGACGGCGCGGCAGAAACAGGCTAGAGGACTGACCTGGGCGGAGATTGAACTGTTCTTATCTGTGGAGCCGCGCAATTTGAGAGATGTCCGGGATCGGGCGTTAGTGGCCGTGGCTTACGACACGATGTGCCGGCGAGAAGAGTTGGTGTCGTTGTTAGTGGAGGACATTGCGGAGGCTTCCGATGGGTCGGGGAGTGTATTAATAAGAAGGTCAAAGACGGACACGGCGGGCGAGGGTGCGACGGCGTATTTGTCGCCGCTGACGATGCGGCTAGTGTCCGAGTGGCTGCAAGCGTCGGCGTTGAAAACGGGACCAGTGTTTGTGAGGGTTCGCGGAACTGCTGGGGTTGGGGATCCTTTGACGCCGCAGAGCGTGATGGCGGTGCTGCGGAAGGTTGGAAGGTGGATTGGGCTAGAGAGAGAAGAGTGGGAAAGGATTTCCGGACATTCCGCCAGGGTTGGGGCGGCTCAAGATCTCCTGGCTCTCAACATTGACCTGTCGTCCGTCATGCAGGCGGGCCGGTGGAAAGATACGAGAATGCCCATGCGGTACGGTGAGAAGGTACTGGCGAGCAGGGGCGGAATGGCCCGGGCGGCCAAAGAACAGGGACGAGGATAGTAGTCGCTCGAGGAGTAGAATACTTATGGTCTCGGAATTATTTGAATCGGTGCAAACTCAATGCGTGCTCTATAGGTCTCGGGTCGGTTGGCCAACTGGAAGTACCGGGCAAATATGCTCGACACCATTCCGTTTTTATTAATCGAATCGGCGCCAATGAATAGTGATACGGCAATGCGAGTGGCGGCGTTCGCGCATATCAGGCAGTTACTTGAGCTTCGAGATCGTCTGTCGGCCAGCGATTTGGCGCAGGGATTTCAATTTGGGGGCGTGCGTGTACCGCTGATTAATCCGCGCCGCATCCGGTTTGCGACAGGACGTCGCAACGGAATTGAGTGGCCGCCGCGAGATTATTCGGCACTTCGTGCCTCACCCTTCGCATTGCTCAGGGCCGCGCCTTCGGGCGTTCTACAACGCTTCGCGTTGTAGTCCGGAGGCGAGTCAGAGTCACGCCTCTGACTCGCCGGTGCCGGGCGAGTGCAGGAGCACGAACGGCCCGGCCAGACGAAGAATAGTATGCAGGCGGGGAGATGGACAGATACGCGAATGCCAATGAGGTACGGCGAGAGAGTGCTGGCGAGTAAAGGAGGAATTGCCCGGGCGGCGAAAAGCCAAGGTCAAGCGTAGTTTGCCGCTGTGATGCGGCAACGGAATCGAAAAGGCTTTGATTGATCGGAAACAGCATTCAAAATACCACGCTTTCCAACTATTCTGCGAGGGCGGGGGCGGCGCGGTCTCTTGGAGGCACAAGAGTCTGCTTCGTCTCGTCATGAAGGAAAAAACACAAGAGCGTGCGGGCGACTTCCAAGTGCTCGGCGACAAAGTGTGGTTCAGGAATATCAAAATCAGGGCATCTGTTGGAGGCTCGCTATGAAGAGGACCCCGAGCGAGAGCGACGCTCCGGAGATACAATCAAGGCGCGCGTTCAGCAGTACTCTCGTACACTCGCTGCTGGCACTGCCGCTCATTGACGCCGCCAGAGTGAACCCAGCCGCGGCTGCAACACGGGCGTCGGCGTCGACTGAGGAAGCGGTGCGCGTCGGCATTGCTGGACTGACTCACGACCACGTTCACGGCATCCTGGAAACCGTAAACCCAAGCGGATTCAAGCTCGTCGGCATCGCCGAGTCAAACCGCGAACTCGCGCAAAGGTATCGGCAGCAATACCACCTGGATCAAACACTCCTGCATGCGTCCCTGGATGAGATGCTCGACCGGGTCAAGCCTGAGGCCGTCTGGGTTTTCAACAGTACCGCGGAGCATATCGAAGTCGTGGAGAAGTGTGCGCCGCGCGGCGTTCACGTCATGGTCGAAAAGCCACTGGCGGTCAGCGTGGAACACGCCCGGAGGATGCAAGCACTCGCCGAAAAGCACGGCATTCATCTGCTGACCAACTATGAGACGACCTGGTACGCGAGCCATTACGAGGCTAAACGGCTGATCGACGAGACAGGATCGATCGGGGAGCTGCGCAAGCTCGTCGTGCACGACGGCCACCGGGGTCCGAAAGAGATCGGTTGCAGCCAGGAGTTTCTGGAATGGCTCACCGATCCAGTCAAAAACGGCGGCGGCGCCCTGATGGATTTCGGCTGCTACGGGGCGAACCTGCTCACTTGGTTTATGAAAGGCGGAGCGCCCGACAGCGTCACCGCAATCACTCAGCAACTCAAGCCGTCGGTATATCCCAAGGTGGACGATGAAGCGACGATCATCGTGACCTATCCCAAGGCGCAGGGCATCATCCAGGCATCCTGGAACTGGCCTTACGGCAGAAAGGACATCGAGATCTACGGCGCCACGGGTGCCATCCGCGCCGACCGCGAATCGTTGACGCTGCGCAAGGGCGAAGAAGCGGTGCAAACGATACCCATGCGGAAACTGACTCCGCCCGATGACAGCCCGTTCACTTATCTGGCCGAGGTGGTCCGCGGGACGATCAAGGTCGCGCCAGTAGATTTATCCGCGCTGGGACTGAATATGACGGCGATGCGCATTCTCGAAGCGGCGAAAGATTCCGCCCGCAGCGGGAAAACCGTGTTGTTGAGTTGATGCCGCTCACCTTTACGCTGCATGGCTTGGGCTTGCGCGAGCGGAATGGCGCGGGCGGCAAAGAGTATTGCTGCGCAACGTGAATACAGTCCGAGCAACACCAATCATAAAAGCTATAGAGCCGGCGGATGTACAACCAGCGGGGGAAGTATTGGCAAGTGCGTTCCGCGGTTATCCCTTCTTTGAGTACTGCTTGGGCGAAGCGGACAACTACGAGCGTATGGCGCCGAGGATGTTCGCGAGTTTCGTTAGATGGACAATGCTCTATGGCAAAGCGTGGGCGACAAACGATCTGCATGCGGTCGCACTGCGACGGCCGCCGGGGAGCAGAAGCATCGGATTCTGGAACGCTTTGCGTTCGGGCCTCGCGTTGACCTTTTTGCGAATGGACACTGCCACGAGGCGACGATTTGATCGCGCGGCTCCGATCGTCGAAGAGACTCACAAGTCGATCATGGGCGATCAACCGCACTGGCATTGTTGGATGATGGGCGTATTAGCGGCTCGCCAAGGGACCGGCGTCGGCAGACAGCTGATGCGGTACACGTTCGAACAGAGCGATCGAGCTGGGTTGCCGTGCTATCTGGAAACCTTTAGTGAGAGCTCGGTGCGTGTCCACGAAAGCCAGTTTTATTCCATCCGAGACGCGATAAAGATCCCAGAAACACCGCTCACCTTGTACGCCATGGTACGGCCACCGCAGCGACGAGACGATACGGAAAGGCGTGTGACTGAATGAGCGACATAGATAGTGATACGGCGATGCGATTGGCGGCGTTCGGGCATATCAGGCAATTGCTTGAACTTCGAGATGCTCTGACCGCCAGCGATTTGAAGCCGGGGTTCCAATTTGGGGGCGTGCGTATACCGCTGATTAATCCGCAACGCGGTATCTTCAAGCCGGCGCAGATGAAATACTTGTTGTCGATCAAGACGGTGTTCCCGAAGCCAGGGGGACGAGTTTGGTACGACGATCAGCGGGAAGTGCATCAGCAGATTTTCGCGGGCGTGGACACGATTAGCTATGCATTCATGGGAACGGATCCCAATGCTGCGGACAATCGGTGGTTGCGGGAGGCCTTTGAGAATCGAGTGCCGATTATTTATTTCTTGGGAATTGCGCCAGGGCGTTACCAGGCATTCCTGCCGGTGTTCATTACGGGGTGGGATGCCAAGGCGTTGAAGGCGGATATTGCCTTTGGATTACCGGAGGCTCGAGAACTAGCGCCGCCTCAAAATGAGATTGAACGACGTTATGCGCTAAGGGTGGTGAAGCAGAGGCTGCATCAGGCATCATTCCGGGAAGCGGTCATGTATGCATACGGGGGTCGGTGCGCGGTGTCGGGGTTGCCGGAATCGCGCCTGCTGGATGCAGCGCACATTGTGGCGGATTCGGATGAGATGATGGGTCACGCGATAGTAACTAACGGGATTCCCTTGTCGAAGATTCACCATGCTGCGTTCGATGCGCACTTAATCGGGATCGATCCGGATTACCGTTTGCATGTGTCGCCGCAGCTGTTGGAGCAAAATGACGGGCCGATGTTGGAGGGATTGAAGAAGTTGCAAGGGATGAGTGTACATTTACCGCGGCGCCCGAAGGACTATCCGGACCGCGATCGATTGTCGGTGCGGTTTGAGCGGTTTCGGGCGGCGTACTGACCTTCAAAGTATGCTTAGCCGCAGTTTTAGCGATTCGAGTATTATTTCTGAGCCTCGCCACTTTTAGTTCGGTATCTTGACGCAATCGCAAAACGCCAAGGAGGGTCTGCCGCTATGGAGAGTACGATCAACAAGATCCCTGAGGCGTTGCCGGCAGCCGTGGGGGCCTGGCTGTCTCAATCTTCACAGGCTCTGATCGACTGCCTGGGCGAGGACCTAGAAACGCTGATCCTATTCGGTTCGGCCGCCGAAGGGCTCATGCGGGCGAGTTCAGATGTGAATCTCCTCGTTGTACTACGTAAGTTCGATCCAGATCGGATCGACCGGGCAAGTGGCGTGTTGCAGGATGCGGCGGCTGCCGTTGAGTTGCACCCGATGTTTTTGCTCGGGAGCGAATTGTCGCTCGCCGCGGAGTCCTTCTCCGTGAAGTTTGACGATATAGCGCATCGACACGTCGTTTTGTACGGAAAGGACCCTTTCGAAGCTCTCACCATTCCACGTGCACTGCTGGTGAGGCGGCTGCAACAGGTCCTCTTCAATCTGACGCTGCGCCTGCGCACGTTGTACGCCACTGGCCGTGCGCGTGAAGAGACTTTGGCAGCTGTCATTGCGGATGCAGCCGCTCCCTTGCGTCGCAGTGCCCACGCGATTCTGGAGTTGCGCGGTAATCACCCGACCGCGCCGAAGGCGGCGCTCGAATCCCTCGCCGCGGAGTTGGGCGGTGACTGGACTAGCGATCTGCAAAATCTCTCTAGAGCGCGGGAGGATCTACACCTCGACCCAGGAACGGCCGCAAATCTGATCCTCAGGCTGGCCGAGCTATCGGAATCCTTAAGGCAGCGGGCTGCGAGCTTAAGCTAATGCGGCCTTTCCCGTTCAATCTGACCGGCCCTGAGTTTCTGCCGTTCTTTGCCATATTCGGGTTTTGCGTGGCGTGTTTTCCGCTGTTTTGGCGTCGCATGCCGCCGCGCTCTGATGCGCCCGACCCTCTACCCCGGATTACAGACCCGATCCAGATCGCGACGCTGCGCGGAGGTTACGAGGAAGCGGTGCGTATGGTAGTTGTCATCTTGGTTGACCGCGGCTTTGTGGAGCGGGATGGAAAGAACCTCATCGCGGTAGCCAAGAATGCGGACTTTCTCACCAATGAGTTCGAAATTGCGGTTTTTAACTATTTCAGGAGTGGCAAACACCCCTCGGGCGTTTTCAAAGACGCGGCAGTGCGGGTCGCTGGACTCGCGATCGAAGCGTCGCTCGAAAGTCTCGGCTTACGAGTTACGCGCGACCAGCGCCTGAAAGAGTGCCTCCTGAGCATCGCCGTTTTCGGGGGTGTCGCGGTACTGCGCATCGCGCTCTCCGGGCCGCCGTTCCTATTTCTGGTACTCGAAACTGTGGCACTGATATTTGTGGCTTCATGGGTAAATCGCCAGGGAATCAATGGCCGCGGACTGCGCTTACTGAACCAGTTGCGCGAGCTATTCGCGCGCTTGGAAGCGCGTGCACAGCACCTCGGGCGCGGTGCTCAAGGAAAGGAAGTCGCACTACTGGCAGCGGTTTTCGGATTGAACGCACTGCCGTTTGCGGTCGCTGGGACACTACGAATGTTGAGGCCACCCTCGGATTCTAGCGCGGGGGGATGCGGGTCGAGTGGAGGCGGCGGCTGCGGCGGGGGCTGTGGTGGAGGGTGCGGCGGATGAGCGGCGGGGATCGCGTAGGCCTTGCATGGCGCGATGAGCTGGCGGCGCAAATCATGCTGCACCTCGATGCTATCGATCACCTCGAAATCATCGCTGAACGCGAATGGTCGGCATCACGTCGGCGTATCGATGCGCTTCGCGACCTGGCATCCCAGGTTCCAATCAGCTTGCACGGGGTATCGCTGGGGCTGGTGTCGTCGGGCAGTGTGTCAGAGACACGACTGGAACGAATGGCAAGGTTGGTCGAACGCGTCGAGCCGGTTCATTGGTCGGAACATCTGGCTTTCGTGCGCGCGGGAGGATTCGAGATTGGGCACCTCGCGGCCGCGCCATACGCGCCACAAACACTTGCCGGTGCGTTTCGCAACCTTGAACGAGCGCGCGAGATTGTCGGCTCTTTGCCGCAACTCGAAAATATTGCGACGCTGCTGACACCGCCCGGCAGTTGCTGGACGGAAGCTGAATTCGCCGGCAAAGTGGTATGCGGAGCCGGTGCAGGGATGCTGTTGGATCTGCATAACCTTTATGCCAATGCCTGCAACTTTGGCGAGGACCCGGTCGCGATCCTCGATTCAATGCCGCTCGAGCGAGTCGCGAGCGTGCATCTGTCGGGAGGACACTGGGAGACCGGCCTCGACGGTCGGTCCAGGCTGATTGATGACCACATTCATGATCCGCCGGCGCCTGTGTACGAATTGCTGGAAGTGCTCGCACTCAAGGTGCCGCAACCTCTTACAGTCATCATTGAGCGCGACGGTCATTACCCGGATTTTGCTGCACTACTGGAGCAAATTACGCGGGCTCGTGCGACGCTGGCCTTAGGGCGTGCGCGACGACTCGAAGTCGAATTGAGGCAGGTGGCATGAATACCAACACCGATCCCATGGAGACTCTCTTGGCGCGGTTGTTTGCCATCCCGAATGAGGTTGAGCGGTTCCTTCAGGATCGCGAGAATTACGCGAGGAATTGCGGATTGACCGACGAGCAGGTCGCGGGGGTTCTGGAGATCGACGCCGCGTCGCTGCGGTTTGCCGCGAACAGCTTTGGGCGGAAGAGGAAATCGGGCTCGCGCGCCTGACCCGTCGTTCCGGGCGAGTGCAGGGTGAGCTCCATGCCGGCGAACGCGAGTACCATGAAGTACTCGCCGTCCACGGTGAAGCAGGAAGCGTTGCGGACACATTCGGCCCGGCGGTCATATACTGAGTGTCACACGTATCTCGGGCAGTACTCAAAATGACGGCGAAGTGGAAGTGGATACCTTTGATTTCCGGGGCACTGGTCGTGCTTCTTGCCGGACAGACTCGCTTGCAAGCTGCTGAAGCTCACGATGATCTTCGAGATTATCTTAAGAAAGAGATGCATGAACTTGGCATTCCTGGCATGCAAGTGGCCGTGGTTCGGCACCAGAAGATCGTGTTTCTTGCGGCTCTGGGGATTGCGGAGGTTGGGAATGCCGTGCCGGTGAACAACAAGACCGTTTTTCCAATTGCATCTGCCACCAAAGCCTTCACGGGTGTAGCCCTGATGCAGTTGGTCGAGAACGGTAAACTTGAACTGGCGGCACCCATATCGCGTTATATCGACGGGCTGCCCGTGTCCTGGCAGAGAGTCACGATACGCCAGTTGGCCGCACACATCTCCGGACTTCCAAATATTGTCAACAATGACACCGGGGAGCTTGTTACCGGTGTGCAAATCGCTGCCGTGGGGGAGAGCGATGTGGATGCCGCATGGAGCAAAGTTCAAGCCCTGCCGATCGAATTTTCTCCCGGCGAGAAATATAGCTATAACCAGACAAACTACATCTTGTTGGGCAAGGTGATCGACAAGCTCAGTGGCCAGCCATTCACGCAATTCATCAAGGAACAACAACTGGATCCCGCCGGTATGCGAAGCACGGTTTACGCTGACGACAGTGAAGTTGTGCCGCATCGTGCCCGGTCCTATTCGAACATTCGTTTCAATAAAGACGGCCAGATGGAACACACGAACCTGACCGAGCAATATGTCAGGTTTCCGCCGCAATTTTTGACTGCGGCTGGGCTTACAACCAATGCGGAAGATCTCGCGCACTGGATAATCGCTCTTGAGCGGCATCGGCTGTTGAAGGCGAAGTCTAGCCTGACAGCCTTGTGGACACCAAGCATCCTCAACGACGGAAGGAATGGTACGTGGGGACTCGGCTGGCCGATATTTGCCAGACCCAAACACACGAGCTACGTGCCGTTCGGGGGTGCTAAAGCTGCTTTTGCGGTGTATCCAGAAGACGATGTCGCAGTCGTCATCCTCACGAACTTGCAAGGTAGCATGCCAGAGCGCTTCATCGATCGAGTCGCGGCTTACTACATTCCAGGCTTTCCAGAATATGAGCGTGTCACCTGGGTCAGGTCGCGTTGATAGTACTCGACACACATGAGCGCTGTGCAATTGTGGCCTTCTCCAATACCTTCCCACAATTCGCCAACAACACGACACCGTCGGGAGGTGGCGTCGGCGCCGCGGATGTCGCGCGTCATCTTTTGCGAATGCAGATTCCGTTGGGCGAATAGGGCGGAAAAAAAGGATATTCGTCACCAAGGAGAGTGATCGATCGGAACTGGCGGCGAATCATTGACTACGCAAAGCGCGGTCTAAGAGGGGCGCGGCGAAGCGCCGCTCGGTGCTGGTGCACCCAGATAACATGGCCACCAGGGTACGTGCGGTTTGCGAGGCGTGATTACTCGGCCGGTGGCCTCGCCCTTCGTGCTACTTCTTCGGGCCGCCGTCGCCAATGTCTCCGGCGTTCAATGCGGACAGACGTCCGCATTAGTCGTGCGCGAATTGCCACAGGATGTGGCAACGGACGGAGTCCGTGAGGCGACTCAGAGTCACGCCTCTGAGTCACCGGTGCCGGACGAGTGCAGGAGCACGAACAGCCCGGCCGACGGAGAAGCATCCGGACCGGGATCGATTGTCGTTGCGGTTTGAGCGGTTTAGGGCGGCGTACTGACCACCAAAGTGTGCTTGGTCGGCGGGGGGGCAGCTATTCGCGAGGATTCTGGGCGGATCGTGAAATGGGGTTTGGATTTTTTGAGTCGCCGTCGTACTGTCGGTAAACCGTTCACATTTTTGCAGGTCATCCTGGCTGTGATTAAGATATCGCCGGCGATGCGATTTGCGTAGAGGCTGGTGATTTCGCAGACTTACTCAACCCACTTTTCGTGTGCTTGAGGACAAGACACGAAACGCAATTTATAATCGGTCGGTATCAAAAATAGGAAATTGGTATGCTGCCGCTGGCGCATTTGGGAATCGGCAGTCTGCTCGGCAGGGCATGGCCCTTCAAGCTCCCATTCCGTTGGCTCTTGCTGGGCACGCTCCTCCCAGATTTGATAGATAAACCGGTATTTTTTTGTTTGGGATTGATCGAGCATTTCCGCAATGGCGGCTGGGTGCCCGGCAAGCGTGGTATCGCTCATACCGCCTTATTTCTGTTTGTATTGATCGCTATCGCGATCAAGAAAAAATCACCGGCATGGCAGGCGGTATCGGTTGGGACGGCGACTCATCTTATACTTGATGTGTTCTCTAAGATGTTTAGCGAACATCACACGATAATCGGGAGCTTAACGGTATTGCTGTGGCCTTTCATGGGATGGGACTTTCCTACGCTATCCTATGGACTACACGGTGTACCGGCATTGATGGGCGAGATCGTCGGGGCCGCAATACTTGCTGCGCAATTCGCAATACCGCGATTTCGTCCTCGCTCAAATTGATTGTCTGGCCATTCCACGATTCGCAACGGACTATAGTCCGTGAGGGTGGGGACGGATGTCTTTTCGACGAGATAGGTAATCTCGTCGAACCGACCGAACGCCGAGACACGGATGGCTCGGCCGGGTCGCGGCGAAACCATGGGTGAGCCGCACGCGGCGAACGCCAGTACATGGAAGTACTGGCAGGACCGCATCGAGGCAGGATGCCGGAGCGTCGCGGTTAGAGTCACGCCTCTGTTACGCGCGTCTAACTCGCCGTGCCGGGCGAGTGCATGGGTGAGCCGCACGTCGGCGAACGCCGGGACATGGATGGCTCGGCAGGGCCGCAGCGAAGCAGGGAGAGCGTAGCGTTAGCGGTGTGAACGGCCCGGCCGACGAAGAAAGTCAGCGCTTTACCGTCATGAAATTGTCGCGCATGCCGACAGAAGACAGCGCCAGTTCGGCGAATCTCTTTTGAAGTGTGTCGTGGGATGCTTTGCGACCCACTCAACGGAGGTTCGCCATGGATCACAATAAAGTAGTCCTGCATTCAGATTTCCACATGAGCGTGGCATCGGAGGCCGAAGCGTCGCGGCCGAAGAGCTCGACCAGACAGAGAAGTACGCGGGGGTTATTGCTTCGCAACGGCGTGTGGCACATCGACAAGGTGCTGTTCGGCAAGCGGATTTGCGTGAGCACGCATACCGGGGATCTGGCTGAGGCGGAGATGCTGCTGGCGCACCGGATAGCTGAGGCGAGAAAGGTGCATCTGTACGGTGAGCCGGCCGAGCATACTTTTCGTGAGGCTGGGGTGAAGTTTCTCGCCGAAAACCGGCACAAGAAGACCATTGAGCGCGATGTGCGAACGCTCAAGGTTTTGGATCCCTTCATTGGGTCGCTGCCCCTGAAATGGGTGCACCAGGGTACCCTCGAACCCTACATTCAGTGGCGGCGGAAGAGAGGGCAGGTGGCAGGAACGATCAACCGCGAGATTGCCGTCGTGAAGCGCATTTTGAATCTGGCATCGCGGTATTGGCGCGATGAGTCGCATCAGCCGTGGATATCGGTGGCGCCGATGCTGCCGAGGCTTCGGCAGGTGCATCAACGGGAACCTTACCCGCTGTCGGTTGCGGAGCAGCGGCTGCTGTTCTCGGAGCTCTCGGGGCACTTGAAGACCATGGCGCTGTTCAAGGTCAATACGGGATTGCGTCAAGCGGAAGTGGCTTCCTTAAGGTGGGAGTGGGAGGTGGAGATTCCGGAACTTCATACGTCGATTTTCGTCATTCCGCGCGAGCACACGAAGCTGGAGCTCGACCGGTATGTGGTGCTGAACCGCGTTGCACGATCGATCATCGAAAGCTGTCGCGGCAAGCATCCCAAGGTTGTATTCACCTATAAGGGAAAGCCGGTGGAGAAACTCTACAACTCGGGTTGGAAGGCTGCGAGGCGGCGGGCCGCCGAGCGATACCAACACGAAATCGGGCGTCCGTGTCCGACCGGCTTTCGGTCGATTCGCGTTCATGACTTGAAACATGCGTTTGGACATAGATTGCGCGGCGCTGGTGTGAGCTTCGAGGACCGCAAAGTATTGCTCGGTCACAAGACACAGGATGTGACGACGCACTACTCGGCGGCGGAGATTGGTCTGTTGATCGCGGCGGTGGAAAGAGTTTGTGATTTGGCTGAGCGAGCGAGTCCGGCGATTGCGGTTGTCAGGTCGAGAAATCCACAAGAAAGAATTGCGCAGGGGACGCCTATCGCTCGAGCTCAGGAGAGTCTTGCCAAGGTACGCCGAGATGATAGCGATCCGAGTAGAGATCCACCGATCCTTCCCATTTCGCTCAAGAACGCAGCGGCGGAGTTGGCAAGTGCGAATGGGGTTTCACTCGATCAATTCATCGCAGCTGCGGTGGCAGAGAAAATACATTCTATACGCGCGACGGAAACGACACGGCGCTTTGCACCCGTCAGCGTCAATCCACACATTGACGATGAGGCTCTACTGTTAGGCGCGCATTTGTCGGCGGACGCGCAATACCAACCGGGGGCAGGCGGCTTCGAGGCGGGCGAATCGGCGCCCGGCTGGGACGACGCGCGCTACTGGCGTTGGCCGACGGTCACGCCGCCGAAGGTGCGGAGGGCGGAGATTATCAAGAGGAGAGCAGCGAAGTTTCCGTGGATAGAGCAGACGGACTCCTAGGCGCAAGCCGAAACGCCAACTTGGTGTGCGCAAAACGCTCCGTCATGTGACTAGGAGTCCGCCCTATCCGGAGCGGCAAGTCCATGTACTCTAACGAGTTGTCGGGGCGTAATTTGCGTGGGCGAGTAGGGCCGCCTCGGGTAGTTCTCCACCGTAAAGACGCTGCGCTATGCTTAGTCGGCGTTGTTCAACCGTCAAACTGCTCGGGAGTGAGGATTCAATGATTGCCCGCGCAGCCTCAAATAGAGAAGACACCACCAAGCATCGATCCGTCGGGGTCATCGAGCGATAACGCTCCAAAACAACTTTGGCAATTGCGTCGGAAGTGTCGTTCATGCGGGAGCTAATCGAAGCAGAATAAACCAAAGTTTGCCACATCGGCGAGCAACATTGTGGCGAACGCCGCGAATTGGATGTCGATTTTATGATTCGATTTTTCGGATAGCATGAGGAATACGACGACTTCGATGCGGAGACAGCCGCGTTAGTCGGCACTTCGTGCCTCACTGCGCTGCGCATTCCGTGCTTCGCGCAAGCCTTTGCGGTTGCCATCGGCTTTTGCGACGGCCACATTGTAGGTTTGGCGTGCGGCGTCGTTATTGAATTTAACCTCCTGACCATTAACCTTTTCGTACGATGCCAGGATGGCCGTGCAGCAGAAGTGACACATCAGTGTGCAGCTCTCGTAATGCGCACCGTAGCCGGAACACGTCCCGTGCTTCGACACTCGCGTTGTGAAACCACGAGGTGCGTATAACTCGCTCCACTTCGCTTGGTCGGAGGGTTCCTGAGCAGCACTGTGGCGGAACTAGGAAAAGGAATGCAGATTATCGAGGGGAGAAAGGCGCTTGTGAGAAGGGGAATGGGTCGGTATCGGCCAAGAGTTGACGGTCAAGGTTCAGAACTGGCTGCCGAAGAGCTGCCGTTCGAGGTTCACCGTGCCCGGTTCGTGCCTGTAAATTCGATTCTGTGAGAACGCGTATCAGTCGATCTCGCGTACCGGACGTTGCAAGGCAGCGATGCACGTAACCACAAGGACCAAGGTCCCAGCTCCGGCGAACATGCCGCGCAAGCTCCACTGTACGGCAACTCCTGCTGCCGCCAGCGACAGCGGCATCAGTCCGAGACTGGCAAACATCAGAACGCTCATGACTCGGCCGAGCTTGGCGCGGTCCACTCGTTGTTGGAACCAGGCCAACAAGTGCACGTTTAGGAAACCGGCGCTTGCGCTCATCACGAAAAGGACTGGAAATAGGGACCACAATTGGCTAAGCAACCCTATCGACGCTGTGCAGATTCCAACGACCACGCTGACGACGAGCAGAAGCCATCCACGCTTACGCTGTTGACGCGCGGCTGCTAATAAGAGGCCGACCAGGCTTCCTGCCGCGACCGAAGACACCAGAAGACCAAAGGCCGTTGGCGAGCCGAATTCACTTTTTGCCAAGAACGCTAGGCCGACGCTCAATGGACCGGCGATGCAGAAGTTCAACACCGAAACCACGAGCAATAAGGTACGCAAGGCTACGTCGTTCTTTACGTAGCGTAGACCTTCAAGAATAGAGTGGGCCATATTGGAGTGGGACTCTGCCGTTTCGACCTGTGGCGGATCGCGTAGCTTAAGAAGCGCGGCGATGATGAAAAGAAAACTGATTGCGTCAATGGAAAACGCCGATGCGACGCCAAATGCCGCGATGATAATTCCCGCCGGTGCAGGCATCGCAAGCATCGCGAGCTGCTGCGTGCCCTGAGACAGCGCGTTCGCGGCTGGCAATTGCTCAGGAGCCACCAGCGAAGGCAACAGGGTCTGCGCGGCCGGCGCTGCAAATGCGTCTGCGACGCCGAAGAAGAAGCTCAGCACGTAGATCTGCCAGACTTCAACGTGATGTTTCCATATGAATGCCGCTAGAGTGGCCACTAGCAGAGTCCGGACAGCGGCCGTAAGAATCATGATTTTGCGGGGTGAGACGCGGTCCGTGACCGCGCCGCCGATGAGCATCAGCGCAGCTCTAGGGATGGCTTCCACCATCATGATTCCGCCAAGGACGGCGCCGGATCCCGTGAGTTGCAGGATGAGCCAGGGAAGAGCGACGAGAAAAAACTGGTCGCCGCACCCCGAAATTGTGTTGCCGACCCACAGGTAACGAAAGTCGCGATTGAATAGGGGATGCCGCGCGTCTGAAGTGCTCATGGGCCTTTCTTCTTTGGTATGTAAATGCGTATTTACATTTACATCTAGGTAAAAGTCAACTAAGATGCAAGCGTGCGTAAACCCGGACAGACGTTGGCGCCGCAACAAGCGCGCAGTAGGGAGTCTTTAAGCAAACTACTAAGGGCCGCGGTAGAGGTGTTAGGGCAGCAGGGTGTCGCTGGAACTACCATCCCTCGCATCGCTGCGCACGCCGGCCTGACACCTGGCGCCGTATACCGGCGCTTTCGAAATAAGGATGTCCTACTGGAAACTGCGATTCTTCGCATACTGGAAGATCAAGACAAATTCTTGCTTCTCTCGCTCACCGTCGAGGCTGCCGCCGAGATTCCTTTCCCTACGTTGGCGGAGCAAGTCATCAATAGCTTGGTGGTCAGCTATCGTGCCAATGCCAGTTTGTTGCGCGCGGTGCGGCAGTTCTTGCAGGAAAAAGAGGCCACCTCCTTTTCGAAGAAGGCCGAGAGGCTCCAGATCCGGACGTTTGAACATCTAGTCGGCATCTTCGTTACGAGCGGACGTGAGATTAAGCATGCGGATCCCCGCGCCGCCGCGGCCTTTGGTCTAATGATGGTCATCGGCACGCTGTGGGAGGTCGTCGTAAATTCCGGCGACATCAAGTTATGGAAGGGTCTCCTGCCTAAAGACGATCGGACGCTCAAGGGCGAGCTTACGCAATCTTTTTTGAGCTATTTGGGCGTGGAACGGAAAAGCAGGTAATCGAGAACGGATCGCGAGAATTTCTTTCGCCTTAAGCTGCCGTTCATCAATGGCCCCTTGGGGTTCGAGAGGCGACTATCGGCCAAGCCAAGAAAGAGACGCAGGCCGCTCGGCGCTGTTGCGCCAAGAAAACAAGAAAAGATGTCTCCAGGGTGGGCGTTATTGGCGTGGCTACATTCAAGCGCAATTTGCTACAGGGAAGTAGCAATGGATCGATGGTCGTCCTCGACCGAGGTCCGAGAGGCGGACCGGAGTCACGCCTCTGGGCCGCCGTCGTCGAGCGAGCACATGAATGTGCGAACGGCGAGACCAGACGAAGAAGCTATTGCACCGATACCACGCGATCGTCGCGGGACCGCATTGACGGTAACGTCGTTGCATAAACCGCAATTTTCGCAAGGCCATGTAGGAGCAACGGCAGTAGAAAAAGATCGTCCACCACGCCTAACACCGGAATCGCGAAATTAAAGGGCTCCAACGCGAAGAACCCCAAAGCGAGGGTTGCCGGTAGCAGCCAAGTCGGTCGGTTCGGGTGTCGCAACGCCACCCATAAGAGCCGGCAATCGCTGCCAGCTAGTCGCCACAACCTGAAGATTCTGCGCATAAAATCCTCACTTGGATTCGCCTATTTATGTTCGACTCTGCGCATTGAAAGTCGTTCAGCCCGTGATGAGTGGTAAATTGCGAAATGACGAAAAGGCGCCGGAAGCCGCGCCACGAGCCCAGAGATCATTACGCCAATCGGCAAATGGCCCGAGAAGGGGAAATGGGGACCGAATTCGGCCAACTGCCGAAATTGTCGCGTCGAAGCGGCCGTTCGTCGCCTACGGTAAGCTATACACCGTAACGCTACGGGCGATTTGGAACTGCCGAAAGCCAAACTCGAGGACTTCGGGGTGATGCTACCCTTCAACACGGCGCCGATCTAGGCAGGGGCGGCCATATTCAACGGCCTACGAAATTACCGTGTTCGGCAATAGTGCTAGATATGGATGGGGTCATTCTTCAATCAAATGGCCTTAAGCACGCGGCGATGCTCGATTTGTTTGCGGAGTGGCCGCAGTACATCGGCTTGATCGAACGGTACAACCGTGGCGGCGGAGGCATTCCCAGAAAGACCAAGTTTCGGCACATATGGGAGCAGATTCTTCGGTTGCCATATGACAGCGCCGTTGAATCGGCGCTTGCCAAGCAATATGAGCTCGCTTTGACTGACAGTCTCCTCGAGGCACCAATTGTTGAGGGCGTAGATCGATTATTCACTGACGCGGATGTGCCAATTTATGTTTGCTCGGCGGCACCACAAGAGGAAGTGCGTCGACAGCTCGAACACAGGAACTTTGCAGCGCATGTGGCGGCCGCTTTCGGCGACCCCCTCGGAAAAGTAGATGCGTTACGACAAGTCATGGTGCGGTCTGGTGCTCAAGCGCGGGAAATTGTGTTCTTTGGGGATTCGTCGGCGGATCGAGACGCGGCCATCGAGGTGGGTATGCGTTTCATCGCTGTAATTCGTGATAAGAACGACTTTATTGACGTGCACTGTCCACAAATCGTTGATTTCCAGGACTGGAACGCACTTTCTAATGCTGCGCTATACGCGTGATCCTAGCGTTTAGGCTAGGGCGGCCATATTCAACCGTTTACTTTCCGACTACCCGATCGCCGACGGCCATCGCCGACAGAAACGGGTCGAAACCGCGGTACGATCAATTGTCCTCACTGGGCTTACGGGCAATCACCAGACGGTAACCTAGGTCAATCGCAGTTAGGTCTTGAAGGCTCGAATACCGTCGTTCCCAAGTGCCCGATTCGATGTCCGATTCGAGTCGCGTGAGATTAGCATCGATGTTTCCGATCTTAGAGAAAGTCGAGATGCTTCCACGTACCAGCGGATCGAGATACGCTCTAGGTCGCTTCCAGTACGCGCATAGAAAACCATCACGACAGTCCGCCGGAATCGGAATTGATATCAATTCCACCGATCCAAAGAAATCCGCATATCGCTCGATGTTGGGAAAAATATGCCGGTCAACAATCAGTTCAGGGAAATAATCGAAGAGCCAGAATCGTGCGCAAACATCAAAGTCAATAGTGAGAAGTACAACTCGTGAACGAGCTACCCTACGACACTCCGAAAAACCCTTTTCTTTGTCCATCCAATGATGCAGCGTTAATACACCGAGAACAGCATCAAAGCTTCTGTCGCGAAACGGCAGGTACTCAGCAACGCCCTGAACCGCGGGCGCGGCGCCTCGAGGTCGCTGCGCAATCATCGTGCGAGACGGCTCGAGCGCGATTACCGATTTGGACGCAGGTTCATACGACCCGCTGCCCGCGCCCACATTGAGGATCGAAGCGCAGCCGTCTAGAGCGAGCGCAATGGCCGCGGCGATCCGCGGATCGGCTTCTCGACGACCGGAGTAGGTGCGCCCAATTTTGTCGTAAAGCACCGCCACGAGTCCCTGCTTGTATTGAGGCGAGAATCAATAAAATATAGGCGCTTGTTGGGCGTGTTGAAAGCTACCATCCAGGGGCGGCCGGGCGGGGTCGGGAAGCGGCTATCGGCCCAACTGTGGACATGGGCGTCACGAGACTCTATGCCTCAAACCAGACGCTGATGACTACTTCTGCTGGCTTGCCTCTCCTAAAACCTCCAAGATCGCGCTGTTGACCGCGTCCGGCTGGGTCAACTGAATCTCATGCGTTGAATTCGGGACTGGCCTGACCACGCCACGCGTCGACAGCGCGGCCATCTGATCGGCAAGAACAGCATGCAATCGATTCAGCGCTGCCCTGAACTCCGGGGTTTCATTGGCTCGGGGCTTCGTGACAGGCGCCGAGGTCAGCACGATCAGCGGCATGGCGCCATACCATCGTCGTGCGGCGCGGACCTCATCAGCACTTGTGAAGAAAATGCTTTCATCCTCGCTCAATTCTGCTTGTTGATGCCCTACGGACAGACGGGTTTTCAGTTCGGCGTCGTTAATCGCCTTGCTTTCGGTCGGGTTCGGTTCGCCTACGCACTGCTTGTAGACTTCCGTTCCTTCGACGAAGCCCGTCAATGCTGCCTTGACGCAATCGCGCCGCGACTGCCAATCAATTGTGAAATTCTGTGCGCGGGCTTGCTCAACGGTGAGGTGTCTTGGATCCAGTTTCAGCCGTTCTTCAATCCAGTCTTCTGAGGTGGAATCGACCAGCACCATGCCGACAACTTCCGCAGGATAGATGTCAGCGTAGAGTCTGACGTTCATCCCGCCATACGATGCACCGACCAGGACGTAGGGTGGCCTGAGCGCTGCGGCGGTCAACAATCGGTGCAGGTCATCGACGATGTTCGCACTATCACTGGTACGCTTGCCAGGATCGCTGAAGCCCAATCCAGCTCGGTCGTACGAACAGGCCTGCGTGTGCCCGGCTATGACCGGCTGCACCGGGGCCCAGTCAACCGTCTCGCCACCACCGCCGGAATCGAAGACGACAATCGGTGAGCCCTTGCCGGTACAATAAAGGTTGAGCCTGCGTCCCGGCTCGATTTCCACCAGTTGTTGCGCATGGGTATATGCCGCATCGTCGATCACCGTCGTACTCTTATCGGTGGCACCAGCCATGGCCACTGTTGCTGTACTGAAGAGGAAGAGCGCGCTGATAGCTAAAACGGCGCGCCGGGCACGTGCAGAGAAATCTGTAGAAAAAGCGACGTGAATTATGACGAGTCCTTGTGCGCGGTGGACACTTCTCTTTATCGGTAGGATGACAGAGCGCCCGGCAATACGCGACATGCCGATCTCTGAGCTGGGATACATTTCGCACTGTACAAGCGGGAGGTGTTTAAAGCGGCCGGTCGGCCGTGACCGGTATGGGTCGGTCGACACGAGTCGGAGGGGCGGACATCTTTCTGTATCGGGCAGTAGCCGGCCAAAAGCGGTCGTAAACTGACCCGCATTCGGCGGTCGTGAGCTGCCATTCGCGTCGGGAAAGTCCGAGATTTGCAGATTTATCGAGTTTGTTGTCAACTTGCATGAGGCGAGGGTTATCAGGACACATCAATGAAATACCATATTATTAGCGCCACACTCATTTTTGCCGCCATGGTTTTGTACATGACTGGAGCGATCGACAGAGGCACCGATCTAGGCGTGTTATTTTTAGTCGCAGGTTTTTCTTGCGAATTTTTGTTTTGGACACGAGTGCTTCGAATTAAAGCGCAGAATCGTCAAAAAGTGGCTTCGGAGTAACGCTCGCACCGCGCGGCCAAGGTTAGTGCGCCTTATTACTTGGAGCTCTTTAACTTTCCCATAAAGAGCGGCGGGCTCGAGGGGTCGATTTGGGTCCGTCTGCCGCCGACGTACTCGCGTTCGCCATCGCATTGAAGCGGCCATTGGGGGCATGCGGTAAGCTTAGGCTCGACCTCTATCGATCCTAGCCGGATTGCAGGGGTCGCACAATGCCGTTGGATATATACGTCGCGCTAAATTGCCATTACTCGGTGTCGCTGAGATCACTCTTCAGTCATTCACGACGTTTAGCGTCGCGAATGCGCGCTCTTAAGAGTCCCCTATACGCTGCAATATTTCTCTCCGTTCTCCTAGACGGACAAACCCAAGGGCGGGCGGACGCGCCATCCGTTGATCAGTGTCCAGGCGCTGCGTCCTGGAGCAGCAGTCATCCGACACTCGCGGGATCCCCTCAATCGGGACATAGCAGCAAGGCGATTTCGGAAGCCCCGCTACTTAGGGATCTAAAGGTTCGCGTCGAAAGCGACCAAAAAGCCCGAAAACAATGGGTGGCCGATCCCAAGAACGAGACCCTCGCTAGTTCAGTGGACGCGATTGATGCGGCAAACCTGACTTGGTTGCGCCACCTCATTTCTGAGAAGGGATTTCCTACAGCGGCGCAAGTCGGGAACGAAGGTGTTCATCTCGCGTGGATACTTTTGCAACATGCCGATCAAGATCCGAAACTTCAGAGCAAGCTGTTGCCAGTTCTGGAACAAAGATTTGCGACAGGCGAACTGCCAGCGAATGACTTGGCTAGGATTACGGATCGAGTCTTGGTGGGAAGCGGCAAGCCGCAACGATATGGCACTCAATTCGATTGGTTTTCCGGCGAGTTCAAATTGCCCGAATCAAGTAGATTGACAGAAATCGACACCGAGCGGAGCCTTGTGGGTCTAATGCCTTTAGCCGATTACATATGCACGATTCGCCGGGCACGCGAAAAACAGCAGTGAGCGTTTAAGAGCCTTTTCTAGCGTTTGCTCATTCGACAGGTAGGCCCAAAGCAGACCTTCGTAAATGGCGGCAAGGGGTCGGGAGCACGCGTTGGAGCGCCGTCTCAAGCTAGCTCGGAGAATTGCCAAGAAGTGTAAAGGGCCTGGCGCGCCTTGGATCTCGCGAAGCACTATCGAAAGGGAGGGAAATTCAACAGTGGAGGTTGGCCGTGACAGCACTCAATACACAGCGCCTTATTCAAAGCTTTGTTTCTATGACGTTGGCATTCATGTCAGCGGGATGTGCTCAGATCACGCTTGCACCGGGTGCTGATCAAATCAAGGTAACCAGAGTACCGACGGAAGTCGCTTCTTGCGTCGCCGTAGGCAATGTAGACGGGGAGAATGGCTCCGGTCTTACCAGTGACGGCATTTGGCAATTGCAGAATCAAACTGTTGGCGTCGGTGGCAACACGGTACTCGTAACCAGCGACACACCCCCGCAAAAAGGGATTGCATATCGCTGCGGTCCGGCGGGCGGTCAAGCGCGGTAGGATTCCCAAAGTGATTGCGACCCGGGGGCCGTCGGTAACTCACCGCAAGAGCAGTGCCCTTCGTGCCGACGGAGATCTGGCATTGATTCTAGTGAGGCCGAAGCGAGGGAGTCCCGCCATGAAGCGTATCATTGTCTGTGTCGCTGCGTTATTTCTCGCATCCTGCACGACGCCGCACGACAGACCGGGTCCGCTAGCTCGTGGCGTCCGGGCAGACGCCCCACCGGATACGATCGGCGTCATGCTGTCCTGGACTCCAGACCAAACTCTCGTGAATTTCCGGCGCAGCGATCAGATCTTCGTGGCGCACACGATCCATCGGGGTGCCAATGTGCGGGCGCTACCGAGGGCGGCGGTGCAGATCGATCCGGTGGTAACGCAAAGCGACGGTCTTCCCGCGGTGAGCGTCGCGCAGCTCATGGACGTTGAGCGCATAACCGGCGTCATCGCTGTGAAGGATGGCGAGATTATTCTCGAGCGCTACGCTCTTGGCCGCGGGCCGGACGATCGGTGGATTTCGATGTCGGTGGCGAAGAGTGTCACGTCGACCCTGATTGGCGCAGCGGTTAAGGACGGGCTGATTCACTCTATCGACGATCCTGTCGTACGGTACATCCCGGAACTTACGGGTACCGCGTATGACGGTGTCACTATCCGGCACCTCATGACCATGAGCTCCGGCGTGCGCTGGATGGAGGACTACGTTGACCGGCGTTCGGATGTCGCCTTAGCGGGCGGCGAGGAGATGGTCGGCGGTGTGCCGCCCCTGGTCGCCTACGCGGCGCGGCTGGAGCGGGAGGCGAAGCCCGGCACGCGTCGCAAGTATCAGACCATTGACGCCGACATGGCGGGGATTGTCCTGTCGCGAGCGCTGAGGGGCCGCACCCTAGCAGATTACATTTCTGAGAAAATCTGGCAGCCATTCGGCATGGAGGCCGACGCTAACTGGATTGTCGACAAGGCGGGGATCGAGAGAGGCGGCTGTTGTCTATCCATCACGCTGCGCGACTATGCGCGCTTCGTGATGTTCATGGACGAAGGCGGTCGTACCGGCGGCGTCGATGTTCTACCCGAAGGTTGGATCCATGAGGCGTGGACGCCGCAACTCAGTGAGCCGGACAAATATGCCGTTGGCTTCGGCTTCTATTGGCAGATTCGTCAGGACGGCGGCTACGAAGCGGTCGGGGCCTACGGTCAATCGGTAACCATTTACCCGAGCGAACACCTGGTCATCGCCGTGAACTCGGCCAGTGTAGATCCGCATGGAATCGGTCTTGCACGATGGGATTTGATTGCGGCGATTCGAGTGGCGGTGCGGTGAGGCGGGAACAACCACTGCGGGGTGTCGGCTAAGTGGAATAGCGGTAGGGCGACCCTAGGCCACGCAACGCTGTGACTGCGTCGCGCGGCGGCGTAGAACGCCAGAAGGGACGCCTCAAGCAGGAGCGAGGGGTAAAGTGCGAAGCGCCGAACAATCCGTTCCTGGGTCGAACATACGCGCTCCGGTGGAAACGTCCTTCTTTTGATTTTATAACTCTTTCTTGGGCGCAAGAAGCACGCTTATAACCGACTCAGATGCCCCCCATTGGGGATTGCCCCACGCAGGCGCTGATAGTCCGGCTGCTTTCAATGCGTCTTGCAATTCTGTTGCTCCTGGCGGCGGATGGTTTGTGTCTTTCATGATAAGAGCAATACCGCGAAGTTCGCCTCCGCTGGACTCCTGTCCTAAAAAAGCGGCCGACCAGCCGCCGCTCTTTATAGCCGCGGCTAATTCGAGACCAAATGACGTGCCATCTGTAGTTCCCATAAACGCTGTGATATTCACCTGTCGAGGCCTCAATCCCTCTAAAGCATGTTTTATTGCGTCCTTCTGCTCTGGCGATAAGTGCCTCGGTCGTTGAAACTCCTGCAGTGCCAAGAGACTACGTTCTGCGGTCGCTGCTCGTTCTTGTTGCTTTGCCAATTCAGTCTTTGCAGTCGTTAATCCCTCGTCGAAGTCTCGTAGTTGGGCAGCTTGTCGTTTGTTGATGATGTTGCCCGTAATGAGAACGACAGCGATCGATACGAATGTTAGTCCAGCTAAAACAACAACAATCCAATCAAAAATGGTTTTGACTCCCTCTACGGTCATTGATGACCTCCTCGATGATCCATTTAATGTGCTTGTCATTGTCGTAATTGTGCGTATCCGCGGATATCCGTTTGTATATTTTAATATCAAGGCCGCCGCTGTAGGTAACTAATCAAATGAATACGCCAATGAAACGCCGCTTGAGGCGGTGGTGAACTACAGAGGCGCGAATATAAGGCGAATGCCTTCCACCCTCATGCGCCTGGTAATTTTCAGCTCATGCCGCTTCACGGGTAATAATCGAATGTGCCATTTCGCGCGCGTCGCGAAATAGTCTCCATCGGATGTCAAACTTGTCTGCTTCTCTTTCTAGGGTATCTGCAGCGTCCCGAAGCTGTCGGGCGCCAATCGACGGCGTCGCTGAGTGGACGGTTCCGGCCGGAGGGCACGCCAAAAGTTCAAACGAGACGTGTTGCATAGGCTGGCCAAACGCATCGCTTAGGACACCCTTTTGTAGTTGTTCTAGATCCCACAGCCTAGCTTTAGCGCGATCGACTTGATTCGCGAGGGCCTGGGGCGACTCACTTCCGAGCGATGCGAAATTCGCCACTAGGTGCTGCCCAACAAAGCCAAAGGCGGTAGGCCGACGCGAGCCGGTAGGTCGAAACGTGCGGCCAAAGTTCGCGCGCAGTGCGGGGCGAACGCCGACCACTATCTGTCTGACAGCATTGGCCACCGGGCCTGGTCGAATTGGACCTTCTGATTCAAGCTCAGCTTCAGTTGCTTGTGTGGCCTCGAGCGCCGAAGATTGCTGTAACGCCAGAAAAAGCAAATCCTTGAGATTTCGACCCACACCGATGCGTGCGGGACCAATGTGAAGACCTTCTATGCCGTCGACGCGCAGGTCGTCGAGACCCGCGCGGTCAATGGCGCCTCCAATTTCAAGGAGCACGAGTTTTGCGGCCCATTCGAAGGACGCGGACGCACGACCATACACGGTCGATAGTCTATTTAGGTTAGATACAGGTATCGTTTCGAATAGAGTCCCATCAGTACCGGCAACTCCAATGCAGATCCGTTCGCCGGAACCCGGCAACGGCTCGAGAAAAAGTGGACGCCACGTACCGCGATGTTTTGAAGTGGGCGAAGGAATGTCAAGCAATGCGTTGAAAACCACGCTCATGTCGAGTCTCCTAGTGGAAGCTCAGGAACGCCCATCGCGTTACAGACAACGTGGACGGCGCCTGTTCTGCGTGTCTGCAGAAACTGCACAAGGGCTACTAGATGGGATGCCGGAATGAAAGATTGTACTCTGGTCAGCGCGACGGATTCGACGACATTGACGGCGCACTGCTTCATTGATGCATTAAGCATTTTCGGCTTCGCCTCTAGCCGTTGAGCAAGAGATACGTGCTGCTGCAGGAAGTCGGTCCATAAGCGAACCGTGATCATAGAGATATCGGCGATCATTTCTGAGGGAGTCCAGTTTCTTCGATGAAAACACAGGCCATGGTCAATGAGAAAGAATTCTCCCGGTGCACCCAACAGGATGTTTCCAGTATGTCGATCTGGATTGGCGATCCACTGATCGAACAATAGGACTTCAGGCCACTCAGCCCAAGAATTAACTAATTCCCGAATTGCGGACCATTCCTTGAGATGAATTTGTCTTGACAGCGACGCGGCCGGCTTTGCTTCTGACGCAAAGGCGAGAATTTGGTCGGTATTTATCTGCTGAAAGATTAGTGATTCGGGGTAATCGCTCCTGTTGGTGAGTACCAGATATGCTTTTGGAGTCGGCAAACCGACCCGATCGCAAAGAATTGACCCAAGAACTTCGTTGAAGATTTCCCAGGGGGTGAGAAACTTTACGTAAGCCCTAATGCGCTCTCCAGCGATCTCAATCCAACCCAAGTAGGTTTCGTTGATCCCCTTGATCCCTTCTGCGAGCCGCAAACCGCCCGGCAAGAAATGTCCAGCATCAATCAGATTCTGGCTTGTCAATTTTTTACTCGTGGCGACTACGGGCTGCCAAGAAGCGAGAGCTGTGGGTTTGTTGATGTCAGAAGATCGGACAAACCCGTCACACCAATGCGATGTTCGACCACGTCAAGCGGGACGCAGTAGTGTTCCGCAATGCGCCCTATGTGCTCACCTCTAGCGAGCATCGCCTCTAAACCACCGTATGGCACGAGCGACGCGACACTGCACCCATACGCTTCTTGTTCTTTTGTCGTTGAATGAGTTCGGTGGGTACGTTCGGCTGCGGGGTACAGTCGAAGAAGGTCAAAGGGATGACCAAGACGGATGTGAAAAAACTCTTCCATGAGATGTACTCTTACAGCTTCATGCGGATAGCTGTCGTTAAAGACTATTCTATAGTCTCCGTCCGGATCTTTGTAGGCAAATGCTCCAAACTGACGGGGATTCTCGCGGAAGTGGACTATATGTTCGAACGGCAAACCTACTATATTCTTGAGCGCCCAGACCTCGCACTTTGGAATTAAACGAAGTGCCGCCTCGTGATGCAGGCTTTGATCGTCCGGCATTCGAAGTTCGCTGCGGAGTTGCGTGGCGTGGTGCTCGATAGCCGCCTGAAATTGACTGAGACGTACGCGCCGCCGCTCACGATTTGTCGTCGAGTGACTTGCGCTTTTGCTCATACAACGTCTGAATCACAGCCATCATCGAGCGCGCGTCAGCGTCGGTGATATCTGGAAGCGCATGCAGGTGCATCTCAACCTCTGCAAGACTAGAGGTGTTCGGACTGGGGCGTCTGCTGGCTTCAAAATCAGAGAGCGGCTTGTTAAGCCAGGTTGCGGCAGCACTCAGAGTCGATGTGTCCGCAAGATATTCACTGCCAGAACCGTTTAAGAGCCGACTTAGAGTCGCCGGGCTTGTGCCCATCAACTCCGCGGCTTTCCGCAAAGAAACCTGCTGTTCATTCATTTTGTTGCGCAAATAAGAGGCGAGCAGATCACGGTCGATTCCCAGGTGTGCAGTCATGGGGGCTTGCTTTTCCTTTAGGTGTTTCATAGAATGGTCATCTCTAGCATAGATGAAACACGAGTCATCTGTCGGTATTGTTTCACACAATGGACAATGTTTCAAGTAGTAACTTGTTGATTTTAAAGCTCGGCGCATGCCGAACGGAGATTTTAAAGATGGAGATTCAAACCAGCCCCACGGGTCATCACATCCGCATTCACCTCGATCAGCGTCCTTACGAGTCACCAAGTCCGACTACCGGCGTCGCACTTTACGAGCTCGCGCACATCGGCCAAGAGCTCGTGTTGTACAAAGAGGTCGGCGGCGATCGGGAGGACGAGCTTCTGCCCCGAGACGGCGACGAGGTTCACCTGCACGAGGACGAACACTTCCACAGTGCCCCCGCGCGCCATGAGGTAACAATCTACGTCAACACCGACCCCTTCGAGTGGACCCGCCGTAAGATCAGTTACGAAGAGGTCGTAAAGCTCGCGTTCCCGAACGGCCCGTTCGGGGGGGATGTTCGCTACAGCGTCATGTGGACAACGCCGGACGGTGAGGAGGGCGCGCTGCGGATTGGGCAGAGCGTCAGGGTCGTGAATAAGATGGCCTTCGATGTCGCAAACCCTGACAAGTCGTAATCCGGACCTCGCGAAGCTTGAGTCCGCGGGGCTTCGCCTGCGGATCAAAACAGGCTCGGCGATGCATCTCATCATTGAGGACATTCCGGCGGTCAGCTCCAAGCGCGAGCTCATGACGGGCTCGCTCTACTCGCGCCTGGAGCTCGATCAAAACGAGAGGACCGCCAATCCCGTCAGTAGCCACCAATGCTGGTGGATAGGTGACGAGATGCCTTGCGACCCTTCGGGGACCCCCATGAGGGAGTTTTTGTCCAATCCGAACCCTGAAGATCAGGGCGATGGCATCAAGACGCTGGTCGGGTATTCGATGAAGTCCAAGGAGAAGGGCACGTTCGTCAGCTACCCCGACTACTACCAAAAGATACGTGCCTACGTAGCTTACTTCTGGGCTCAGGCCCGAGAGATCGACGGCAATTGCACGCCTTATTCCGAGAGGCCCGTGCCGGCATTGGTAGAGATGCAAAAACGCGTGTTCTGTTACCCGGACGCTGCAACTACTCGGGCAGGCATTGGGGCCGCGACAGCGAAACTCATTACAGAGCGAGTGGCTATCATCGGCTTGGGCGGCACGGGTTCTTACATCCTCGACTTACTTGCCAAAGTTCCGATTGGAGAGATCCACCTCTTTGACCCGGACACGTTTCAGCTGCATAACGCCTATCGGGCTCCCGGAGCCCCGGCGGCGGAAGATTTGGACAAGTTCCACAAAGTCGATTGGTTCAAATCAATCTATAGCCGTATGCACCTCGGAATCGTTCCCCATCCGTATGCCCTCACGGAGCAAAACTTGGGAGAGATCGAGGGATTCGACTTTGTATTTGTTGCCGTCGATAAACCCACCGTCCGAAAAATCATCCTCCCGGGGCTCGTGGCAAGAACGGTCCCGTTCATTGACGTTGGCATGGGCCTGAACCTCGATGTGAATAATTCTGTGGCGGGTGTCTGCCGTTACACGGCCGGCTTACCCGACTTTAATGTGCATGTCGAACAGGTCGTCTCCTTTGACGATGGACCTCAAGAGAATTTATATCGCAACATCCAGGTCGCGGATATGAACATGTTCAACGCCGCACTCGCCGTAATGAAGTGGAAGAAACTCCGAGGCTTCTACGCTGACAGCAAACGCGATCATCACGGCCTATACAACATCGCTACGGGAAGTCTCGTGAAAGAGGACTACCGATGAAGCTCTATTCTATTCGGCCCCAATATGTAGAGTCATTCCCCAAGGTCCTCGAGGAGGGAGTTCTCTACATCTCCCGGCGATTCAGCACCGCCTGCCACAGCTGTTGCTGTGGCTGTGGCACGAAAATCGTGACTCCAATTCGGCCGACTGAATATTCGCTTTCAGAAGAAGGCGGCCTCATTACCCTTCATCCTTCCGTCGGAAACTGGAATTACCCATGCCAATCGCACTACGTGATTCGGGACAACAAGGTCGTCTGGGCTAAAAAGATGCTGCCAAATGAGATCGAACGAGGTCGTGCGCGCGATGACGCCGAAAAAGATGCGTACTTCGGCGCTACGCAGCAAAGCTGGTGGCGGAAACTGATTCGGTGGCTTGGGGGCTTGTTTTAGTAAACGTTCAAGGAGGTGACTAGATGAACACAATCTGGAGACGCGTTTTCTATCCGACGCTTGCGATCTTGATCATGGGCGTCGTCGCTTTCCTCGGATTCGGGATATGGCTTCCGGCAAGCTTTTCCAAGCAACCCATGTTGGTTGGAATCGCATCAGTGTCACGAGGAGTAGCCCCAATCATTTTTGCCGCATTCCTTGCCTGGGCGTTATACGACTGCATTCCGCGGCTTTGGACAGTCAAGCGGTGGCTGGATGGCAAAGGACATTGCTGCGAACGGTGCGGTGGTCCGACCGTTGAGGCATGGAACCGATACAAGCCGAGGGAGCTTTGCCTACAATGTGGATTCAAAAGGAATGTGTAACACGCCTATAAGGTATGCAGTGGGATAGTAAGGCGCCCATCATCAGATTCTTACGGCGGATTGCAATTGCCGTTCTCTCGATGCCACCGCTTCCCAATCAGCCCAAACCTCCGCAATCACTTCCGCAACCGATCCGAGGAGCCGAACGGCCCGACCGGACGGAGAACTCCGGCCGACGGAGAACTCTGCGGCGGCAGACTTCGATGACGGATTGAAGTTGTAGGCGATCGAAGTGTCCATTTGGGCGAGTTGTTCGGCAGTGAGCAAGTCACTTAAAAGGTCGTTGTGGGCTTCGATCCGGTTGGCTTTGAGCCTTTCGATTTCGTTTTCGACGAGTCTTTCGGTGATGCGGCCGCCGTCGGCGAGGGTGGCCACGCGAGTGATGGAGGCGAGAGTTCGCGGCTTGCAAAGCCGCAGCGGTTAGTTGATGATTTGACGATCTTACCTTGGGGTGGCCTCGCGAAGGCCTGAGACGTCGGTGCACCGACGAACCCGTTGAACCTGATCCGGTTAGTACCGGCGTAGGGAGCAGGTGTATGACTCGTCGATGGCAATCCATTGGCCCACTGGCCGTCGTATTTGTCTATACGCACTCCGCCGCTAACCCTTCATCGCGGCAATGACACCCCATGTCGCTTCTTGAATCTATAGCGTTTGTTGTATCGATACTCGGGGTATGGCTGACAACAAAGCGAAGTCTGTGGAATTATCCGTTTTCCTTGCTTTCGGTAACTCTTTACGCCGCAATTTTCTACAACGCCAAATTGTATGCGGACATGGGCCTGCAAGGAATATTTGCTGGCGCCCTGCTCTACGGAATGTGGCAATGGACGCATGGCCGTAGCGAAACCGGCGATATCCTGATTAGACGAATTCGCATGTATGAAGTCTTAGTCTGTCTTGTAGCAGGAGTCGTTGTTACCGGCAGTCTCGGATTTCTCCTAGCTGCACATACGGACGTGTCCTTGCCCTGGGTCGATTCTTTGCTCTTTTCAGCAAGTCTCATTGCAACCGCGCTAATGGCAAGGCGCAATATCGAGAGTTGGTGGATGTGGATCGTCGTCGATACATTTTACGTGGGGCTGTATGATTTCAAACATCTCTATCTGCTGGCCGTACTGTATGCCATCTTTGTCGCGCTAGCGACTCTCGGTCTGCGACGTTGGCAATTGGCGTTGACACGCCAAGGTGATCACGAAGACACGGATACTCACGATGGGATCGAGAAAGAAGTGACTAAACCGATATCACATGTCGGACAGACGCCGACGCGGGTCGCGCTGACGCGCGAAGAGTAAGAGGGCCACGAGGGGTGATGTCGCTGGCGATGTGGGATTACTCGGCCCCGGGGGCCTCGCCCTTCGGGTCACCCCTTCAGGCCGCCGTCGCCAATGTCTCCGGCGTTCAACGCGGACAGACGTCCGCGTTAGTCGAGCGCAAGTTTCCACAGGATGTGGCAACGGACGGCAGTCCGTGAGGGTGAGGTGCATGCACCGAACGGCAATACACGGAAGCATTGACTGGGCCGCAGCGGAGGCACGATGCCGAAGCGTCGCGGTTAGAGTAACGCCTCTAACTCGCCGTGCCGGGCGAGGGCAGGGTGAGTCGTATACGACGAACGCCACTACAGGGATGTAAGGGCCGGACCGATAGCGGAGCAGGACTGCGCAGCGACGCGGCCGAACGGCCCGGCCGACGAAGAATCCTGGGGGTGCGCGTGGGAGCCTAGCGGGGTAACATCGCTTGGACTTCGAGGTGATGTGCTGGTGACGTTTCGAGCCGAACCGTGGAAAAGCTTAGGTATTGCAGTAACTTTGTTCTGCAGTTCCGCCACGGCCGGTGATCTTCGCATCGATCATGTGACTATTGTGTCGCCGGAACGCGTCACACCGATGCGGGACGCCACGGTTTATATTCATGGCGATCGAATCACGTCGATTTATCGTGGCATACCGTCGTCCGTGCGTGACGCCGGAACAAATGTTGAAATCATCGACGGTAAGAGTCTCTACCTGTCTCCGGGCCTGATCGACAGCCATGTGCATACGGGTGGTGCGCCGGGGATGGGGCCGGCGCAGGAACGCGCGAATCCTGAGATTGCGCGTGCGGCGCGCGGCCAAGTTCCGCGAAGTTATCTGTACTTCGGATTTACGACGCTGATCGATCTGGTTTCCACACCTGAGGCGATCGCTAACTGGAATGCCCATGTGGTGCACCCGGATATCTATTTCTGTGGTGGGGCGCCGGTCGTCGACGGGTATCCGATGAATTGGGACCCGAAGCCTCAGCGATATCAGGAATTTCCGTATTGATCGTGCAAAAAGGCGAAGAGGCCAAGGCACCTGAAGGTGTGGATCCCGCTACGCACACGCCGGCAGCTGCAGTGGCGCGCATGAAGGCGGACGGGGCGATCTGCGTAAAGGCCTTCTTCGATCGGGGCCCCGTCGGTGGCGAGACATTGCCCGTCCCGCGGTTTGATACTTTGCTGGCCTTGGTACGCGCTGCGCACGCCGCCAAGATGCCGGTACTTTTGCATGCCACTTCGCCCGAAGGGCACGGAATGGCGCTCGAAGCAGGCGCGGACATCATTGCGCATGGACTGTTTGATTGGCGGGAACACCCGCAGAGGCTGTCGGACCTCACCCCGAGTATAAAAGGGGTTTTGGACCGGGAGGTTCAGAGCAGGACTTTCGTACAACCCACGATGCAGGTCGCTTACGGTTTTAGGGATTTATTCGATCCGGCTTATCTTGACGATCCGCGCGTTCAACTCGTTTACCCTGCCAGTGCGGTCGCGTGGTTTCGGTCGCCTCAGGGACAGTGGTTTCATGACATCATTGCCTCTGGGGTTCTGCCCAAGGATTTGCGGGATTCGAGCAATGGTGCCGCGAAATGGGAGGCTGCTCGTTCCGCCTATGTGGTCACCATTGCGCGGGATAGGAATACCACCGAGTATCTCGCCAAGCACGGCGCGCGTCTGCTGTTCGGGACCGACACGCCCGCGGTGCCCTCGTATGCTAATCCACCGGGTTTGAACGGTTGGCTGGAGATGCACAGGCTGGTGGAGGCCGGAATGACGCCCGGTCAAGTATTCAGGGCGGCAACGCTTTCGAATGCGCAATCGCTGGGGCTAGAGGGTCAGATTGGTACGGTGCAGGTCGGCAAGCGCGCTAATCTTTTATTACTGCGCGAGAATCCGGCCGAGAGCATTGAGGCCTATGACGGGATCGTGAAGGTTATTTTGCGGGGGAGGGTGCTGGATCGGGAAGAGCTTTCTGCTACCCGGACAGCCCCGCGTATTGGAAGATAGGAACCCAGCACGGTATTCACGCTGCTCGGAGCTGCGTACATCGGTACAATGCGCGCTTTCATTTTCAGGAGTTACGATGACGAAGAAGAAGCGGCGGGTGGTGCGTGCGTGGTCGACGGAGGATGTGAAAACCTTGAGGGCTCTGGCGAAGGCGAGGCTCTCGGGGCCTCAGGTGGCGAAGAAATTGCGTCGGACGCGCGGCGCGGTAGCACAGAAGGCGATGTTGCTCGGGGTGAGATTTCGTTCGGTCAATCGAAAGCGGCACTGATTTCGATTCGAACGCGCTAGGAAGCCAAATATCGTGAATTGGTGGGTTCGGCGTCGGCAATCCGATCGTTCCAGAGGGCACCTGCGGATGTAGGGCTGACTCCGAGGGGGCCGCAAGCGTCGCAGACTTCACAGTGTTTGTAAAAGTCGAGTGGCTGCGCAGCGCAGTCCAGCATTTCACTGAGTTGTCGGGTCTTGATGCGGGTACCGCCGCAGAACGGGCAGGGTTTGAGCTTCACGGGGCGTCTCCTTTGCGTCGTCAGATCGCCATTCATTTTAAGGGCAATTCCGCCGCCAGGCGACTGGGCCTGGCTTATCGCGGGGATTTAAGCACGGAGCGCAGCAATTCCGCTGCATCCGCTCCCAGCGCACTGGCGTAGTCGCAAAACTCGAGCACATTCAGTTGCCTCTCGCCGGACCCTATCTTGCCCACAAAAGAATGCGCACGATCTAAGCGTCGTGCAAGTTCGCGTTGGGTCAGTCCGGCGTTCGTCCGCGCCTTGGTCAAGGCGGGCAACAGGGCCTTGTGGCGCGAAGTTCGAAGATATCTGGCCATGTACGCCCCCGAATTCAGACCAGAGAGAGCTACCCCTCGATTTCCGCCATGAGCGCCGACGGCTTGACGTTTAGAACGCGGGCGATTTCGATGAATTCGAGCACATTGACTTGGCGCTCGCCGGCTTCGAGTTTCCAGACGAAAGAATTCGACCTCTTGAGCTTGGCGGCGAGTTGCCGCTGAGTCAATCCGGCGGCCTTTCGTGCTCCTACTACCGCGCTAATGAGCGCTCGGTGCTTGGAACTTCGTAGTTGTTTCACAGCTGCTCCTAAAATGGACGCAGCACAGCTAACAGCAAAAACCGCTTGCCTCCGTTTTGGTCGCACTGGTAATATTCGACCGGCGCGACCATTTTGGGGGCACGCTATCATCATGTCTCACCGTAACCGGAGCGGGTGGAAAGTAGCCAAGACAACTGCCATTGCTCGAAGGATGCCCAAGGGAGCGAGCCAACGCACGGAGGAGAGTGCGGCCGCGGGATGATTGAAGGGGCTTCAGGCGAACGCAAACCGCATCGAGCTCATGCTATCGATGTGGATTCTGACCAGGCGGTTTGGGGAGGTCACCGTCAGGGTGGTGGCTGTCAAACGTAATCAGGTAAGGATTGGGATCAATGCGCCGAAGGACGTCGCGGTTTATAGAGAGGAAGTCTTTGACCGCGTACAGACGGAAAACAAGCGCAGCAAATGGAGGCAGGGGGTGTTTGTGTTAACTGTGCTGCGTCCATTTAGAGGAGCCACCTAGTGAAACAATCGCGAAGTTTGAGAAAGGATGGCCATAAAGCCGTGGGCCCGGGTGGATCGCGCGGCCGGGGCCGCCGAAACGCCGCTGTGGCGTCCGCTGCCGGCCCGGTGGGGCCTAGTTTATGGGAGATCCTGGGGCGCTTTGATCGGGCACTCTGCCTCTTGACCGTCTGCCATCAGTCGTTGGCGGCGAAGGAATCTGCGGTAGTTGGGGACGAGGAGGAGGTGCTGCGTCAGGGGATCAGGCTGTTGCGGGGGGTTCACCAGGAGCTCGATCGCAGCGCTATGCGGGTCAAGAGCGAAGCGGGGTGACGGATCGTTACTAGGTTTTCCGGGACGCCGAGGTGGATCGTTATTTTTTTTTCGGGACGGCGTAAATAGTGTGGATCGCATTTGTTTTCCGGATCGCTGTAAAGCCGTCCTTGGCCGCTGCGAGCGAAACTCCTGTTTCGCACGCTCCGGAAAACAAACATCGATCCACTTAGGGTGCAGAAAGCGCGATAGGTACCCTGTCAAGCTTGGTTAGCAAGAAGCGGGGCACGTGAGCGAGTGGATCGTTATATGTTATCCGGATTGCCATCGATGAGAGTCGTGACGGCATCCATCATGGGATCCTTACCCGTCAGCCATGAGTCGATGGTCCACGGCGCAAGCACGTCGGGCTCGAGAGTAGCAACGGAGATCGGTAAGCGTTCCAACGGGGTCGGTGTTGGCAGCAGCGTGGTTGCGGTTGGGCGGCCCGGCTGAGCGACTGCCTCCATGCAATCATCATACTCTCGGCAGCCATCTCGATAATCCATGCGGGCGACTGCGGGTAGGAAGAACCGACCGGAGTGCGGCAGTTGAATCGGCAACCCATCGGAGAAGAACATCAGCCGATCGCCAACGGGCTCGCCAATGATAGACACGCGATTCGTGCCCGCTTGCTTCAGATACGCGATAGTCGCTATCGCAGCGGAGAGCGTTTGCCGGCTGGTTAACACAAAAAACCGCCCCGGTATTCGCGCCGGCCATCGCACGAAGAAGTCGCGAGTGAGCCAGAAATTGCCGCCGCCGTTGAAGCGCATATCCAGCACCACATTCTTACGGCCGAGAGTCTCTCTTTTCGTTTCTGCGCCTTGAAGGAAATCAGCCATCTTCTGGTTATTCCGATCGAGGTTTTGCCGAAGCTGCACAACCAAGCCATTGATCTCCGGTGCGTCGCGGTAACGAAACGGTTTGCCCGGTTCTTGAAACGCCCAAGGGGCCCGATCGGCTGCAGGAAGTTCGCGCCACGTCATAGGTTTCTCTGGCTGTCGTGCCAGGGCGAATCTGCGCTTGATGGTTCGACCGCCGGCGGTCGCAAACTCATACAGTACTGAATCGTTTCTGCTGCTCAATCCTGCGGCGTGCAGTTGCTCAGGACTTGCGAGTACAGTTGCGGCTCTTAGGTCCCGCAGGGCAAGCGTACCGCCGGAGAACGTGCGCAGCTTCGCACGAATGGTCTTGATGGATTGGTTTTCGACTGAGACGAGGCGTGAACCGAGCAGATTCGAGTCCTTCGCACCCACCCCGATGACGTTGTACTCCTCCCCGAAGGGATAGAAGGCAATTGGCACGGTTTTAAAGTCCGGAACTTCGCGGTCCGGATTTTGGAAATGGCACGCGGGCGACTTGGTTCCGACGATAGCCGTGGCCTGCTCGCAGATATCCCGACCCACCCAGGTCGGCAAACACTGTGTATGTCCGTTGTCGGCCAGCGCCGCGATGCGACAGAGCTCGACGATGAATGCCGAGGGGCCGATCGATTCGGACGCGCGCTCCAGGTGGGAGAGCCTTGCCTCCGCCGTTGCTCTCGCTTCGGGGGTGAACGACCGGTCGGCGGCTAGGAACTGCTCGCGAAAAACGATGATGTCTTCACGTTTCCATTGCGCAGGGCTCGTGCCGGGCGGTGCGCCGACCGCCATTGTGACGGCGGGACAACTGAGAGTTAGTAGGGCGATGAGTACTCGTGGCACCACGGGCATTGGTAGTCCTCAGTAATCCTGGCCAGACGCGATCCGCCTCGTTTGTTTGACTAAAGTCTATCCCAGTGGACAGTCGTGTGGCGCGGCAGTCGTTGGCGTCCACAAAAGGAAGGGGCCCTTGCGGGCCCCTAAGAAGTTGACGCTGTGAGCTACTTGCCGTTGCGGGTGTGGATCGCATTTGTTTTTCCGGGACGCTGTGAATCCGTCCATGGACGCTGCGGGCGAAACTCCTGTTTCGCACGCCCCGGAAAACAAACGGGCGATCCACTTGTGAGGCGCGAGACGATCTCTACGGTTCAGGACTGCACCCTTGCGAGCGAGACAAAAAGAAGGGGCCCCGAAGGGCCCCTAAGAAGCTGACGAGGCCTACTTGCCGTTACGGCCGTTCCCTTCATCGGTATCGGGTGGTAAAGCTACCAGCCGGCCATCGAGCGGGAAGGCCTTGAGTTCGATGCTGAAGCCGAGGCCTTCTTTATGAGGGAAGGCGGCGCCGATCTTGGTCCACTTCTTGCCGGTCTTGCCGTTGTTCTCGTACTCTTCGACGGTGAAGACGTTCAAGTACGTGGGGGCAGTGCTTTCAGCGGGTGCAGTGGTTCTGGCGGTTTGTTGATTGCGATTGTTCATTTCAATACTCCTAAGTTAGATGTTTGGACCTTCATCGCTCCGGAATTCCGAAGCGATGGGGCGGGTATACGGCAGCGTAAAAGCGCCGAGCGCACATGGGTCGTGGAATAAATAGCGGGAGTATCCAGATTCAACCGGACAGCGCGCGAAATAAGACGAAAGTCAGGGCGCGCTGGTCCGAAGCGAGGAATTGACCAGCCTAATCGCTACCCGAGCTAAGTTGAATGGATCGAGAGCGATTTATGCCGCGAAAGCTCATTGCGGGAGGAGCGCGATGCCGATGATGTCCCGAACCTAGATTCGGAATGACGGTAGGTAGGAAAGACTATACATATATCAGAAGAAGTAGATACAACCGGAATCAATCCAACACGCGCCGGCATTGCACCTTGCTACAGGGTGAGCAACACCGTGGCGAACGCCCATACATGGATGTATTGGCTGGACCGCGAGCGAAGCAGGACTGCGCAGCGACGCGGTAGCAACGGATTATTCGGCGCTAGGCGCCTCACCCCTCGCGCACTCGGGGCCGCCCTAAAGGGCGTTTGGCGGTGGCTTTGCACCGCCGATCGAACGCTCTGGGCGGAGAGTCCGGAAGGCGGACTGGGTGAGAGCGACTCGCTCGAACGACCGCACAGGATGTGCGGGCTGGACCGCAAGCGAAGCAGAATGCGATAGCCTTGCGGCGCGCCTCTGGGCCGCCGGTGCCGGGCGAGTACAAGGACGTACGAACGGCCCGGCCGACGGAGAAAACCATCGATGGCCTCTTTGCGGCTGAGCAGTCAGACTAGCTGAGCCACTGATGCGCAACGACTACTCTGGCGAAAGCGACCGCTGACATGTTCGGGTGAGACTGCAGCGCGAAGAGATATCCGAGGGCGCCAAAAATCAAGCCGTTCATAGCGAGAGCGGCTGCAAAGGCGGTGAGTTTGGAAGAGAGGGTGTTCAGGTTCTTCATGATTATCTCCGTTGGTGAGACTTAGGTTTCCTTCGATGGTGGAATCTTGAGCGCGATCCTGCAGATCCTCACGCGATATTCGGCGAATGATCCGCAATTCCCGGTGAATGACCGGTCGCTGTTCACCGGGAAGTCTCATGCAAGCGGCGGAGCCGACGACATCCGGGCAGTTCAATTCACGGAGGGATTGCGTGGTGAAGGAGTGGCGGCCGGTACGAGAGCGGAGCAGGGTGAGTCGGACGGATGAGGGCAGGACGCCCGAACGGCTCGACCGACGGTGAACAGCGATACAAACACCCTGTATATAAGGAGTACTGGACAAGCGCGATTCGCAGGAACGACGCAAAGAAGGCCCGCCGGGGTGCGAATTGCCGTCAATGTCGCTTCGGTTGGCCTTGGAGGCTAAAATGCGGTGTGGAATCCATGGAGAGCGCACGTCATGGATGGCATCTTCGATCTTCTTCTCGCGCAGACTCTGCCGATTGGATGCGTTGGTCTCTAGATGATTGCTAGGGAGAGGCAATGAAAAACTGGCTTAAATGGATTGGCATCGCCTTAGTTGCAGTTATTCTCCTGATCTCTGTTGTCGCTTATGTCCGGTTCTCACAGTGGCGAGCCGAAGTAACGCGCAATCTCGAACGCGACAGCATGGTGGTCCAAACCGAAAAAGGTCGGATCGAGTACGCGGAGATCGGTCACGGGCCGACGGTGCTCATGGTTCACGGGGATCCGGGCGGTTATGACCAAATATACCAGGTGCTCAAGATTGACAATGCCGAGCATGGGGACATTAGGTACATCATTCCGTCGCGGCCGGGGTACCTGCGCACGCCGCTCACGGTCGGCAAGACGCCGAAGGAACAGGCGGATTCCTTTGCCGCGCTGCTTGATGCACTGAAAATCGACAAAGTGGCAGTGGTGGGGGGTTCGGGCGGCGGCCCTTCAGCGATCGAGTTTGCGGCGCTATATCCTGAACGCTGTACTGCACTGGTTTTGGAGGAAGCCATCACCATGCAGCTCAAACCAGCCGAGCCTGGATTCATTGAAACGGCGCTCGCGAAGACACTGGGTTTAGACTTCAGTGTTTGGCTCATCAAGGATTCATTCACGGCAAGTTTGCAGTCGAAGGATCCTTCTGACTTAAAGATAACGTCCATCGCAACGGCGATTTTCAACTCGACGGTCCCGGCCGCGAGCCGCGCGGCGGGTCATGAAAACGATATTGCGCAGTGGGCGGCTATCTCGGAATTGCCACTGAAGGGCGTACATTGTCCGACGCTCATTTTGCAGGGTGCCGCTGATGTGAATGTGCCGATCGCCCATGGCGAGTTTGCTCACGCACAGATTGCGGGGTCGCAGTTTGTGCAGCTGCCGGGTGAGGATCATTGGATGGTGATCAGCAAGCACAATGAGCTGGGGCAGCTGATACATGCATTTTTGGTAGAGCATGCTGGCGTAACGCCATAGGAGCCGATATCCATCTTCGCAAGATGCTCTTTATCTGCAGCCGCAATCAGCTTCGAAGTCCAACGGCGGAGAAGGTATTCTTAGGTTTGCCGGGGATTGAGGTCGCATCAGCTGGGCTCGATCCTAGTGCTCAAGAGCCTGTGACGCCGGAATTGCTCCTGTGGGCGGACTTGATTTTTGTCATGGAAAAGGGACATCGCAAGAAATTATCCGTGAAGTTTGGCGCACACTTGAAGCGTCAACGGGTCATTTGTCTCGATATTCCTGACGACTATGAGTACATGGCACCCGCGTTGGTGAAGACCCTGAAGAAGCGAGTCATGCCACATCTTCGGATGCCGGCGACGAGCGAGAAGGGCGTCAAATAAGTATATGACTAGGGCTCATCCCCGTTCGAAAACTGATTTAAAGAACGCCGCTCGCCAATGAGCAATGCAGAGATCTTTTGTCCGAAGTGTCGGTGGAGGCCGAAGGCGACCGATCGTTGGGTTTGTGATCAGAAGCTGGGTGGATGCGGAACGATTTGGCATCCTTCGATACGCGGGGCGTCTGCCCGAGTGCAGCTGGAACTGGATCATTACCCAATGTTTTTCGTGCAAACAGTTCTCTCCGCATGAGGAGTGGTATCACGAGCCGATTGGTAAGTCGGGTGATGCGCGTGAGGAAGAGGGGATCTTGGAGGATGCTTAGGCAGTCATGAATCTCGCAAGTCTCGATCGCTGGCGAGCAACCTGCAAGGCGTGCGGCTTTGAGGGCGCGTCGCGAGACTATGGGAGGGTCATTCGGGGTTGGTCGTCCTGGGGGCGTCACTACCACACGCTGGGGCATCTCGAGGCTTGTCTCGGGGAATTCGATCAGGCGCGCGACCTTGCCGTCAACGCAAGTGAGGTGGAGTTGGCACTGTGGTTTCACGACGTCGTGTATAGAACTTGGGTGTCCGACAATGAGGCGCGGAGCGCCGCGCTGGCGGCTGATATTATGGGGAGAGGCGGAGCAGAGTCGGGCGCCATTGAGCGGGTGAATGCGGCCATCATGGCGACTCGGCATCAAGGCCGGGAACCGAACGGGGATGCGGCGCTGGTGGTCGATGTCGATCTGTCCATACTCGGACAGCCTGAAGAGGTTTACCGGGAATTCGAGCGCAACGTGCGGCGCGAATATTGGTGGGTTCCGCGCCGGCGCTATGTGGCGGGTCGGTGCGCTATATTGGAGACGTTCCTGAAGAGAAAGTCGATCTATCGGTATCCTGAATTCCATAGTCGGTATGAGGTGGCGGCGAGAGTCAATCTTGCGGCGGCAATTGCGAGATTGAAGGGGTGAAGGCGCGGCCAAGCGAATTACCGAGAGTCGATAGATTCTGGGGCGATCGCTTGTGGGGTCGCTTGCTGTTTTCGCCAAGCCGACAACACATTAGTTGCGCGAAAAAACGATTAGAGCTGCCGGTCGGAAGTGGGTCCGTCGAACTGTGGTTGGAAGAATCAGGACCGCAGGGAGCCCAACCCGCATTGGTCGTACTTCGGTTGCTCGGCGCGCGAGGTCGAGCGGAGATCGCTACGTTGGATCCGATCCGGTATTTGCCAACACTAAGCAGCGTCATTTCGACGGTAAATACACCGGGCTTCGGTGGCGCACGTGGCCACTGTACCTTGTCACGCTACTTTGCGGGAATCGGCGCAGCTTATGATGTCATTGCGACTCGGTTTCCGGGTGCGGCAATCTGGGTTCACGGTAAGAGCATTGGCGGTTTGGGTGCACTGTATTTGGCGGCGACCCGTTCACCGAAGGCAATTATCGTACGTAATGTCGTGGATGTCTCCGGGATCCGGCACGGGTGGGGCGGTTCGTGCGGAAGGTCATTCCCAAAGCGCTTGACGCGCGGCGCTGGGCCGCGCTCGCGCGCAGTCCAGCGTTGTTCGTGGTTTCAATCGATGATCGGCTGGCTGAGCCGGCGATTCAGCAGAAGGTCGTTGACGCCTATCGTGGTCGGGCAAGCGCACTCAAAGTAAGCGGTTCTCACGATGATCGCGAACTCCCGCCCGTGGATGTGCCGAGGTATGCGGAGGCGGTGAGGCAGTTGTGGACGGCGGTGGGCAGTTCAACTTAGCTAGTCCGGTGTCGTGTCGCGCTGCAACTCGAGCAGTGACCGATTCGGCAATTCTAGCGGTCGATGCCTTCGTCTTGCACCTTGTCATCGCGGCCTCGCAATCCCGATTATTTTGGCAGGTCTTAAGACATAGGTATGTCGTGCTAGAAGATAGGGGTCCCCTACCGATGTGCCAAATGGCCATCTTCGGCACTCTAGATGCCATCAAGGGTTACACATTCAGACGGAGCAATCTCATGAACAATCAATCTAGGACTTTGAGGCGGGTCGGCGAAGGGCTTCTAGCACTGGTGGCGACAGGCGTGTCTCTTTTGATCTTGCAATTTGCGCTGGCTGCGTGAGGCGGCTAATTGTGCGCGGCGAGGAGAATTTGTACTGCGCATGTCGAAGCCGGTTGGGCTAATTCGTCTTATATCTATAGATCGAAGAGATGCAAAATGATTTTTTCAGTAAATTCGATGTCGATTTTGAAGGATTGGGGCCGCCGCGCGGTGGCTGTCATTGTGGGGCTTAAGGCGCTCGCGCCGTACGCGCTGATAGAACTCGTTCTGCCGGGTGGTTCGGTGATGGCGCTGCTGTTGTGGCTGTATCGCCGGCGGAAAAATGGGGGTGGCTTCGGCCAATTTCCGGTGAGACTATTGTCGTTCCTCCGATTGGCCGATCCCTTGCGATTTAGCGCGGCCGCTCGGAGTGTGGTCGGTTAGATGACGGCGTTAAGTCTTTAGTTTTCTGAAGCAATCGGAGGTTTGGCGGGCGGGGCGTACAAATTTGAACAACGGCGGATTACTACTCATCGAGGACCCCCCCATTGTCTTATCCAAGACTCTTTGCAACCTTCTGTGCATGGCGCTAAGTCGCCACAGGTTATCTGGAGTCGGCCGTGATGAGTTTTTAATGAACGTTTAATGAAGACATGGGTTTAATGAAGACATGGACTTTGGCGTCCAGATTGGGCTAAGATGGATTAGGTAGGTAGCGCAACTCATCTGAGACGACCCGTGGATACGTCTTGGAAATTCTCGCGGGCAAGTACGGCTGCTCTCGTGGCCGCAGCTCACGTGTTGCTCGTTTACTTGCTGATATCACTCGGCTCCACGCGCGATAAAACCGAGGTCCCATCGGTAGAGCCGATGCTCGTCAGCTTCATCGATCGGGCGCCGCGCCCGCGCAGCCCGATCTTAGGGGTCACGTTCAAACCAAAGCTCGCGAAGGTTCAAATCAGCTCGCCGCAGCGGATCCCTGATATCCACATCGAGGTACCGGCAGAACCGACCCCGAGCGAGATGCCGAGTCTCCCGGTTGCCGGAGCGCCCGGACCCCTTAGTGGACCAATCGGTCAGGTGGGCGGTCCCTTGACACTCACCGTTATCCATTACGTCGCTCCGAACTACCCGTCCAAAGCGGCTTTCGCCCGGGAACACGGCCACATTGCTATGGCGGTGCGGGTGAATGCGAAGGGGAATGTCGACGAGGTTAAGATTCTACGCAGCACTGGCTCATCGCGATTGGATAAGGCTTCCGATAGCGCAGTTCGGCAGTGGAAGTTCGCTCCCGATAACAGCGGAGCACGCGGCGAGTCTGTGTGGGGGCTGGTGAATTTAGATTTTGAGCCGCCGCAGCGCCTCCTGGGCGTTCCGCTCACCGTAATGCCGTACGCTGTAGTCGCACGCAAGATCGATGCCGAGATTGGGATGAATAAGAAGCGTCACCTGCATGTCCCTTCGACCGAGACGTCAGTGCGCAGCATGCTCCAGAAACTGATAGCCGCGTTTCCAAGCGAGGGCGGCCCGGATCCCGGAACGGACCGAGACTCCTCCGGGGATTCGATTGAAGCGGATCTGGGTCACTTAGGTCCGATCGAATCGGTGAAGTTTATGGGCTTCGTCGATCATGGAGTAGACCGCGACAAGTCAGCGGCGTTGGACCTCCGGGATTTGACTCAGTTTGAGAGTTATAGTTACCGCTGGGAGGTCTACGACGTCGAGCAGAATCGCGGATCGTCTGTATGGCTGGTTGCGGTAAGCACGAGCGGTTCGATTGGGCGCATCGAAGTCGCGGTCCGATAAGGAGCGGCGAACGCCCGAACGTACGGCACCGAGTCCCACGAGGTTTTGTGAGGCGTGCAATGCCGAATAAAGCGAAGGGCCATTTCGGCTAGGCTGCGTCTTCGACGACTGCGCTTTCCCTATCAAGTGATAACGGTAATGTTGGCAGGGCAAATTGAGCCGTTGCACTGGCGATCATCCATCTAACAGCCCGCAAACGTTCCGGCGAGCTTCTCACGTGACCACCTGACTTCTCGATAACCTGGTCGATGAAGCATTCAACTTCTTGTAGCCATCGGGAGTCGTCAAAACCGTGATTCAACGTGATGGTGAGTTGCCTGCGGCGACCGATCAACTCCGCCGCATGCTTCACAATGATGGACTCGGACAGGGCGAGCCTATCGTTGTGCCATGAGGTCGATACGAGGGCGGCTTTCGCCTGTGCTCGCTTTGCATACTCGCTTGCAAGATCCTTAAGCAAGTTGAGGCCTGTTGTGCCGGGTCCCGGGGCGTCGCACCTCGAGCACCGAAAAGCGAATGTCTTGCCTTGCACCATCAGGCCGGCGGGGCCTTTGCACATATCGCAGGTGAAGTCGGCCAAGATTGAACTCACTTAAGGCGCGCACGACGTAGTTTACGAGCCGCACACGGGCGCATTGCAAACAGTGTGCGGCGGCGGGTGGATTACGAAATGCCGGACACTGCGGCGGCAAGACTTTCGAGCACAGCCATCTGCTGTAGTGCGTTGGTTGCGCCCGTCCAAGCATTAACGAATACGATCTGATCGCGCCCCTCAATGAATGTTGACACATATGTGATTTTTATATTGCTGGTCGTTGTTCCCGTGACTCTGAACTGCGCGGCATTGCGCCCGCCGATTTCGAGACGAGTGACTTCCGACCAAGTAGCGTCCTTCAGCGCGTCTGATTCTCTGGCTCTCCTTGTCAATGCGTACGCCGTCAGGTCACTGACTCCGTCGTTCCGCAACGAAATGACTGCCACGCCAATGTCCAACGTCCCATTGATAGCATAGAAAACCGCACCGACGGCTTTCAGCGTTTCAGGGGCGGATCGCAGGACAAAACCGGCTGGAAGCGCGATGGCAAGCTGATCCGAACTAGGAACTGTAGGAGGCCTAGTGTTCGTCGCCGCGGTACTGGTGGGCGGAACACTCTTACCCGGCATGGTGACGGCGTAGCCGCGTGCCTGCATACAATCCGCAAAGACCGTTCGTGCTCTAGCCTTGTCGTTTGCGTAGGCCACTGGTGCGCCAACAACGGTCAGACCCAGAAAGAAATCCGCGGTCTGGTGCCCGGCAGAGTTAACTGCAAGACTCGCCTGGTCCTTGCAGGTCAGTGTATCTAACTGTTGTTGATCGGCAGTCTTGTTGGCCTGCGGACGAACGTTGCCCAGGTTGTAGGTTCCACAGGCTGCTACACCGTAAGTTAGCAGCAGGGCCAAAAGTGGCTTGCTGTTTTGCACTGCTTAGCGCGTGGCCGCCTGGTCCGGCTCCACGTAGATGGCGAGGCCGTCGCCCTTCTTGTGGTACACAGTCGAGGAGCTGCCGAATCCGACCCCGAAGGCGGAATGGCCGGTTCCGGTAGCGCTTCCGAACCCGGTTCCCACTGATCCGCCGGCCTGGTCGCCAACGCCTTCAAGCAATATTCCATTGGCGCCGAGCTTGGCCGCTTCAGCCTTTAGCCGCTCGATGACGACGTTGGTCTTGCCTTGTGCCGTAATCGCGAATGCGCCCCTGCTCGAGGTATCGAGCAGGGCTATTTCGACATATTTGTTGGCTGGCGGATGCAAGTAGATCTGTACTTGGTCCGGCGAGATGGGAGGACGCGCCTGTCCCACCATCACATGGGAGGTGGCGCAGCCGGAAAGGGTAGCAATGGCCATTAAAGCGGCGAAGGCGGGGAGTTTGAGCATGACTGCGTCCGAAGTGGTTTGATGCCGCATTTGAGCAATTTGTACGGCAAAGCAGTGTGCGGGGGATCTCAGATCCTTGGGCCCCTTACACTGAGTTGAGGGTGAGGCCGGATGTATTTCCCGGATGGGCGACTGGGTTGTCTAGCGATGCGTGCGCGCACGAGCTTAAGGTAGCTTCTTCAGCATTCCATCCCTGCTGCCAATAAACTGTTGCTATATGCTCGATTGAAGCGGCCGGGGAGTCGCGGATGCTGGCGCGCGGGACGTGGAATGGTGCGATAGTGCGTCAGTTTCCGGGGACTGCGGCCGTCGAGCGCGGTGCATTCAATAGGTCGGTGAGCACAACAACCTCCGCGGTGACCATCGATCGGAGTGTGGGCTCAATCTGAGGGGCCCACTGCGGCGAATGCAGCCCCGGGAGGATCTTACCGCTCGCGAGTTCGGCAGGATCGACGGCGCCGATGTGCAGGAGGACGCTCTTTGCGCCCGCGCGCCCATATTGCGAAAAGTCCTCGGAACCCATCTGCGCCGGCATCTCGTGGACACTGTCAGCGCCCAGGTCGCGACTCAGCACTTCCGTTATATGAGCGGTGAGCGCCGGATCGTTGTACACCGCGTCGGTGCCCCCAATGATCTTGATCGAAGGCATGGCAGGCGCGTCGGCCGCCGTTGCCTCGGCATCCAGCTGTCGCTTGATGGCAGCGATGAGATGCTCGCGTACCTTGGGATCGAACGCCCTGACCGTCAGCAGCATTTGCACCTGATCTGGAATGATGTTCGCCACGGTACCGCCATGGATGGCACCGACTGTGATTACCGCCGGAGATAGTGGGTTCGTCTCGCGCGAGACAATGGTTTGGATGCCGAGCACGGAGCGCGCCGCGATTACAATTGGATCAACGGTTCTTTGCGGATAGGCACCATGACCGCCGCGCCCGAATATTGTCACTTCAATCGTGTCCGCGGAAGCGCGGAAAAATCCGGCGTGAAAGCCCACTTGACCCGATGGTAGTGTCGGCTCGTCGTGAATCCCAATCACGACTTCCGGCATCGGAAACCTTGAAAAAAGACCGTCCGCCAGCATTGCACTCGCTCCACCGACGATCTCCTCGGCGGGCTGTCCGACCAGCATCAGGGTACCGTGCCATCGGTCTTTGCGACCCGCCATGACAGTGGCAGTGCCTAACCAGCCTGTCATGTGGAGATCGTGTCCGCAGGCGTGCGCCAAGGGAACCGTCACTCCGGCGTCGTTTTGCATCGTGGCTTTGCTGGCGAAGGCAAGCCCGGTCTTTTCCTCTACAGGCAAAGCGTCGAGCTCCGTCCGGAGCATGATGACTGGACCTGGGCCATTGCGTAAAACCGCAACAATTCCTGTCTTACCGACTCCGGTCGTTACTTCATATCCCAGTGCTTTGAGTCGCTTTGCGAGCTGGTCTGCGGTTCTTACTTCGTGAAAGGCCAGTTCGGGGTGCTGGTGCAGGTCCCTGTAAAGGGCTTCAAGGTCAGGCTGAATCTTGGCGAACTCCGGCACGAGACCCGCATCCCGGGTACTGTCAGAGGCCATCGCACTGCTCGCAAGCAGCGCTATCGAAAGGACGACTGGTAACTTTGTCACTCTGTTTTCCTCACGACCCAAGTCTGGTTCCCGATTGTTCTGATCATGAATTGTACGCTTTGTTTAAAGCACTGCCGCGCTGGTCCTAAGCTCGGCGAGCAGCGGATCGGGCGAGGGAGTGCTGGGCGGCGCCAGACGACCGTCGGCAAAACGGATTCACAGGGGAAGAATCGCGGAGATGATGGGCGGGTAGGCGTATCAGGATCCCTGGTCGTGCGCTGTCCGCGCGTTTTGTGGCATAGCTCACGAGCCGCAATCGAGCGCCCGCAAATAGTGTGCGGCCGTCGGCTGTCATAAGGCCCCAGCAGGCATCTAATAGGGCTAATACTTTGCGTCACAGGGACCGTGCGATATGAAATACGTATTTTCAACCCTTGCGGGTACCTTTCTAATTTTGAACGGCTGCACGTCGGTTGACGTGCGCCCTATCCCCGCCTCGGCCAAGCTCGACAAGATCTGCATCGAATTCCACAGTGAGGTCAATGTCGAGGACTTCGTGCCGGCGGTGCAGGAAGACTTCTTCAATCACGTCATCAGCTCAGTGGTTTTTCACTCCGAGAAGCCCAAGGGTTGCGAGTTCACGATGACCTACGCGGTCGATCGCTGGTGGGATCTCAAGCCTTATATGGTCGATGCACAAATGATCGTAAACAGAGACGACGCGTTCATCGGCAGCGCTCATTACCACCTGGCCGGTCATGGCGGGTTTAGCCTCATGAAGTGGGAAGGCACGCATTCCAAGATTGATCCGCTGCTGAATGACATGCTGCGGAATTATCCGAGGGTGGAGATGGGGAAGGGGGAAAAGGTAGCGGGGAACTAATCTGGGGTTTCAAGGACAAGGAGGTTCATGTGACGGAACTAGCTCGCTACCAATGTACTGGCTGCAAGAAAACGTTTGAAGTTCCGATACTCACTGAGAAGGAACGCCGCGAGGCAGAGAGCGATCGCAGGCCCGTTTTTGGTATTCAATGCCCCAAATGCGGCAGCCCCCACTTGCGTAAGTTATGATCGCTCTGGCTTGGAGGATGCGGCAGTAAGACGCTAAATGGGTAGCCGGTGATCAATGAAGACGTTTATTTCATACGCACATTCGGATCGAACGATGCTCGATCGGCTACACACTCATTTGGTAATGCTGAGACGAGATGGAACAATTGCACAGTGGTACGACCGCGACATCATGGCTGGCGGAGACATTGACAAAGAAGTCACGAACGAGTTGAGCCAGTGCCAATTGTTTCTCGCCCTCGCGAGCCCAGATTTCCTAAATTCGCAATACTGCTACGAAACCGAAATGACCAAGGCCCTTCTTCGTCACGATGCGGGGGAAATCACGATCGTTCCAATAATCCTCGAACCGTGTGACTGGCTATCGTCTCCTCTAGCTAGGTTTAAGGCCCTGCCTCGAGATGGAAAGGCGATTAGTGAATGGCCCAATCAAAATTTAGCGTTTCTGGATGTAGTGAACGAATTGCGCAGACTAGCCTCCTCGGCTAGGTCAGCGAAGCCGACCAATTCGGGGTTGTCCTCCTCGACCAGCAAACCGAACGCCCTGGCCAAATATCGAGTCAAGCGCGCCTTTGACCAGATTGATCGGGATGATTTTCGGACGCACGCATACGAGGTTATTAGGGACCATTTTGAGAAGTCCACCCGTGAATTAGACGGCGGCGAAGATATCCGCGGCCGATACCAATCAATGGGGCCCGTAAGTTTCACGTGCACCATTGTCAACCATATGATGAAGAATAGCCGGAGTGGTACCGCGAGCATTACCGTGCATGCGGGGGGCAGATCGGGTCTTGGGGATATCTACTTCTCTCACGAGGCCAACTCGCCGGGAAATACTGCGAATGGCTCATTTAGGATCGACGCGGATGACTATCATCTTTATCTGCGCGCTGATTTTTTTGACATATCGGATTCCAAGCGGACATGGTCCCCTATAGAAGCAGCAAACCGGCTCTGGCAGGAATTCATAGGAAGAGCCGGGATTACTTATGGCTAGTCTTGCGCGATCTGAATGTCTGCTCGTACTTATCTCGGCCGGACTAGCGGT
>Ga0179592_10000002_pt1 | contig 130756 bp, 109 predicted proteins | sample CZODoug2_1_08_16_FD_148623 | JGI IMG/M metagenome (GOLD analysis project Ga0179592, IMG submission 148623) | Vadose zone soil fungal communities from Angelo Coast Range Reserve, California, USA - CZODoug2_1_08_16fungal (Illumina Assembly) | ecosystem: Environmental > Terrestrial > Soil >...
GGCGGTCGCCGCGCAATCCGTGGAGGATGCCGAGCGATTCAGATCGATCGGTGCCTCCGCCAATCAGACCCACGTGATAGGCAACGTAAAATACGACTTGGCCGTGAGCGCCGCCACGATCGAGACGGGAAGAGCCCTGCGTGCCGCGTACGGCTCCAAACTCGTTTGGGCCGCGGGCAGTACTCATGCCGGCGAGGAGGAGCAGGTGCTCGAGGCGCATGCCCTGCTGCTGGCGCATCGCCCAGACTCTCTATTGCTATTGGCGCCGCGCCACAAGGATCGCTTCGCCGCGGTTGCCGACTTACTGGCGCGCCGCGGCGTTAAATTCGCGCGCCGCAGCGATATGGCGCGCGGCTTAGCGCAGGCAGGATCGCCGATCGATACGCAGGTGTTGCTGGTGGACACGATCGGCGAACTCGTGGCGCTGTACGCGTCGGCCGACGTGGCCTTCGTCGGCGGCAGCCTGGTGCCGATTGGCGGGCACAATCTGCTCGAACCCGCGGCGCTGGGTCTGCCGGTGCTGACGGGACCGTCTCATTTCAACAGCAAGGAAATTGCGCTGCTTCTGCTGCGCAGTGGCGCGGCCTTGCAGGTGGCCAACCCTGAAGAGCTGGCAGCTGCGCTACAGCGGCTGCTCGATGAGCCCGCTGAACGCCGCCGCATCGGCGACATCGGAAAAGACCTGGTCGAGTCGAATCGCGGCAGCGTTGATCGGCTACTGACCCTTATCGAACCTTCGCTGCCGGCGGCACATCGGTCTTGATCGGCGGCGCAGGCGTATCGGTCAGCAGAGCGTTGATGCGCTGCAGGCTTTGTTCGGACAGAATGCCGGCCGCCTGCTGCAGCTTGATCACATCCAGCATGTAGGCATAGCGGCTGTGGGCATAGTCCGTTTGCGCCTGAACCCACTGCTGCCGCGATTGCAGCACATCGACGGCGGTGCGCGTCCCCGCTTCATAGCCGGATTCGGTGGCGCGCAACGCAATCAGGTTGGACTCGACGGCGCGATGCAGGGCCTTGACCCGCGATATTTCGGAGAGCACCCCAAGGTAGGCGTCGCGCGCATCGTGCTCGGTCTGTCGTGCCACCCGTTCGAGACGCTCTTTGGCCGCTCGATGCTGGTAGACAGCCTGGCGAACTTGCGAAGAAACCAAGCCTCCCGAGTAAATGGGAAACGTCAACTGAATACCGATCGAGCGCTGCCGTTCGTCCAAGGCCGTGCCGCCCGCGGGACTGCCATCGGGGTACACGTCGAACTGGTTGTTCGTGAGCTTGCCGGCGCTGCCCACCAAATCCAGCGACGGGAAATGGCCGCCGCGGGCGACCGAGACGTTTTCGCGCGCGATGTCGGCGGCCAGGCGGCTCGACACCAGCGATAGGTTCTGTTGCAGGGCCATCTCGACCCAGCGGTCCTCGCTGATCGGGTCCGGGTTCGCCATCTCGAAGGGTTCGACGGGACCTGCGAGGCGGTCAAACGGGTCGCCGATGATTTCCCGCAGCAGTTCCTGCGTGGAGGCGAGCACGCGCTTGGCGGCGATGACGGCCGCCGCGGTGCTGTCGTGCGAGGCGCGCGCTTCTTCCACGTCGGTGACGGCGATGAGTCCGATTTGATACCGGGCCTCGGCCTGATCGAGCTGACGGGTAACCGAAATCAGCGCAACCTGCTGCGCCTCGAGGTCATCCTGTGCGCCCAGCACATCGAAATACCGCTGCGAGACGCGCTCCATCAGGTCCTGTTGGGCGGCCTGATAATCCGCTTCGGCCTGCGCCACTTGCGAGTCCGCGCGCTTCAGCGCCTGCCAGTTTTCCCAGCGGAACAGGCTTTGCTTCAGATCAACGGTGTAGCGGTGAACAGTGGTATCGATCTTGCCGCTGAAGGGGAAGGATTCGGTCACCGTCGTGGGCGTACCCGCCGCAGCACACGGCGCGCCGGCCGGTATTGTGGGACCGCACGGGGGCAGGGCGAGCACCTGGGTCTGGTTGATCGACCCCGTGTCGCGCTCGCGGGAAATCACTCCGTTACCCGAGAGCTGCGGCAATAGCGCCGACAGGGCCTGCGGCTTGGCTTCCAAGACGGCCAGCCGGGTCGCCTCCGCCTCGCGAAGCTGCGGGTCGTTTTGCAGTGCGCGCTGATAGACAGCCAACAGATCCGATGCCGGAGCAGGACTGCTCGCGACCAGATACAGGGCAAAAACCGTCAAAAGTCGCTTCATGAATTACCCATTTGGCACATCCCCAGGCCGGTAGTATAGTGTTATATACTACTATATCACTAACTCAAAGTGGGTCAATACTGTGGAATCCTAGGGTCTATAACCCGGGACCAGGCCAAAATTCCGCCGGACAGGTTAAAAACTTTTCCAAATCCTTGGCGTTCGAGAAAATCGGCCACCTGCGCGCTGCGGCCGCCCGAGCGGCAGATCACCACCGTCTCGCTGTTCGGATTCAGCTCGCCGATGCGGTCGGAGATCTCACCCATGGGAATGTGCACGGTGTCCGTCGGAACCGGCGCCAGGGCGATCTCCCAATCCTCGCGCACATCGAGGAGGGTCATTTCCTCGCCGTTCGTGCGCCGATCGAGGAATTCTTGCGGGCTGAGTTCGCGAACCATGCCTAAAACACAAACCTTTGGGCCGCGGTCGCGTTGATCAACGGCTCAATGACGGTTTCGAACAGGCTTTCCCGAATCCACTCGGCAGTATCGACCCGGCGCACCAAAATGGCGTCCATGACCGGCGCCTCGCCCACGACGGCAAACAGCCGTCCGCCGATGCGCAGCGAGCGCTCGAATCGCGCGTCGTACAGCGGCAGCGAGCCGGTGACTGCAATGGCGTCATACTCGCCCAAGGGGGCGGCGGCAAACGCATCCCGAGTCTCGAACTCAACGCGCGCGGCCGGCACGGCGCGCAAGTTCGCGGTTGCCGAGGCGGTGAATTGGGGATGAATGTCGATGGAGCGCGTTTGGGATGCCAGCAGGCTCAAGCAAGCGGCGAGATATCCTGAGCCGCTGCCGACCTCCAACACACTGTCGGAGCCCATGACCCCCAAGGCTTGCAAAATGCGGCCCTGAATTTTCGGGGCCAGCATGGATTGACCCAATCCGATCGGAATGGGTACGTCCGCAAATGCGAGCTCACGGTACTCCGGGGGCACAAACGCTTCACGCGGCACCACCGAAAAGACATCGAGCACTCTGGGATCGAGTACTTCCCACGTGCGAATCTGCTGATCCACCATTTGCCGGCGAGCGGTCAGGTTATCCATGATTTCTCGTGCGCGATTAAGGCCGCTGATTATGGTCAATTTCGACAGGCTACGCGAGTCCCTTGCGCTATTCTTCACATCACGATGGTTCGCGGCGTGTCCAGCTCGTGAAGGGCGTCCAAATATCAAACGCCGCTAAGACTCGTCGTTATTGAGGTCCGCGTTGATCCTGTCTTCCCTTGCGTTGTGGTTGGTAACCGCGGCCATTCTGGCGGTGGGCGTCCTCATGCTGTTTGCGCTGAAGCGGCGGCAGGAGCGTGCGGTCAACGCTTTCTCGAGCCAGATTCAATATCTCATCAACCAGGGCGGCGCATCGGGGCGCATCGCGCTCAGCGCCGAGCCGGGCGCGTTGGGCAGGCTCGGCGGCGCAGTCAATAAATTGCTGGAAGATCTCGAGCTGCGCGGCGCGCAGCTTCAGGATCGCGAACACCTGTTCCAGCGTCTGGTCGAGACCGTGCACGACGCGGTGCTCGTGCACAGGAAAGTGATTATGTTCGCCAATGCACGCTTCCTGGCGCTGCTGGGCATGAAGGCCGCGGACGTGGTCGGCAGGCCGCTGACCGAATTCGTCGCTCCTGAATATGCCGACTTGGTCGACAACAATCTGCGGCGGCGCTTGGCGGGCGAATCGTCGGCGGAGCGCTACGAAATTGAGCTCATGGATCGGCAAGGCCAGGTCACGCGTGTGGAACTCTCGAGCACCGTGATCGACAGTTCAGGGGAGCCTGCATTGCTGCTCACGGCGCTTGAAATGATGCCCGGAGGCATACCGGCCGTGGTCTCGCAGAAGCCGCGCGCCATGGCGACGCTCGATGCCATGGGCGAGAGCGTGATCACCGTCGATGCCGAAGGGCGCATCGACTACATCAATCACTCGGCGGAGCTTTTGCTGGGTCAGCAATTCACCGAGGTGTTGGGCAAAACTTTTCCGGAGGTTGCCTTGCTGCTGGATGAGAACGATCGGCGTTCGCTCGGCGATCCTGTGCACAAGGCGCTGACGACCGCCGGTCAATTGATCGCGGGAAGACGCGCGCTGCTGGTGCCGGCAATTGCCGGCACGGAGCGCTTCGTGGAGATCAGCGTGACGCCCTTGAGATTCGACGGCAAGGAGATTTCAGGGTTGGTGCTGGTGCTCCATGACACCAGCGAACTGCGCGGTCTTACGCGGCAAATGACCTATCAGGCCAGCCACGATGCCCTCACCGGGCTGGTGAACCGGCGCGAATTCGAGCGGCGGCTGCAGGAGGCCACCGACTCAGCCCTGACCAGCGACATCGGCCACGCGCTGTGCTATCTGGATTTGGATCACTTCAAAGTCGTCAACGATACCTGCGGTCACACCGCGGGCGACAACATGCTGCGCGAGATTGCATCGCTCATCAAAGATGCGGTGCGCGATTCGGACAGTGTGGGGCGCATCGGCGGCGATGAGTTCGCGCTGCTCTTGGCCGGATGCCCGTTGGAAAAGGCGCGCCAGATCGCCGACAACGTCGTCCGCTCGGTCAACGATTTTCGATTTGTCTGGAAGGACAAGATCTTCAACGTCGGCGTCAGCATCGGTCTGGTCGAAATCGGGCGCGACAGCGGCACCATTGAAGACATCATGAATGCCGCCGACTCCGCCTGCTATGTGGCGAAGAAGCAGGGCGGTTTGCATGTCCATGTTTACTCGGCCCGCGAGGAGGCGAATGCGCGGCATAGCGGCGAAATTCACTGGCTGCTCAAACTGCAGGGAGCGCTGCGCGACAATAAATTCGAACTCTACTTCCAACCCATCGTGCACGCGCGGGCGGGCGGCGTGAGCGGTCCGGCGCTCGAGGTTTTCGTGCGTCTCGCATCCGAGAACGGCCAGCCGGCAGCGCCTCCGGCGGAATTCATCCGGGCGGCCGAGCGCTATCGCTTGATGCCGCACGTCGATCGCTGGGTGGTGCAGGCGGTGTTTGCCGCGCTCGGCCGCGGCGGTCTGAAGTTGCCGCCGGGACGCAGCGTCGCGATCAACATTGCCGGCCAGACGCTGGGCGACACCGAGTTCTTGGAATTCGTGGTCGACTGTTTCGATCACACCGGCGCGAGCCCGAGCGACATCTGCTTCGAGGTGACGGAGAGTTCGGTCGTCGCGAACCTCGATCATGCGCAGCGCTTCATTGGCGTGCTGCACGGGATGGGTTGCGAATTCGCTCTCGACAATTTCGGCAGCGGCTTGAGTTCATTCTCGACCTTGAAGATATTGCCGATGGACTATCTGAAGATCGACGGCTCCTTCATCAAGAATCTCGCCGGGGACTCGGTGAATCAAGCCATGGTTGCGGCGATGATCGAGCTGTCGCGCAGCCTGCATTTCCGTGTGGTCGCGGAGCACGTCGAGGATCAGTGGGCATTGGACACCGTGACGGGAATGGGCATCGACTTCGTGCAGGGCTTCATCGTCGGCCGCCCCCAACCCCTGTCGACGATCCCGAGCGGCTAGAGGAGCCCTGCCTGGGCTGCTTGGCTGCCCGCGCATATAACGCTCAGGCACCCGCTCATAACAAACTGCTATGGCTTTTATCCTCCGCTTAGGAGGAAAATCCCTCGTCAAGCTGGCGAGTTTCGTGCACGAGGTGCTACATGCATGTTTTCGAGGACAATACCCAATCCATCGGCCACACGCCGCTGATACGCATCAACCGTCTCGACGGCCAAAGCGGCGCCACCATCCTGGCCAAGATCGAAGGCCGCAATCCGGCCTACTCGGTGAAATGCCGCATCGGGGCGGCGATGGTCTGGGATGCCGAGGAGCGCGGCGCGCTCAAACCCGGCATGTCGATCGTCGAAGCCACCAGCGGCAACACCGGCATCGCGCTGGCCTACGCTGCCGCCGCGCGCGGCTACGGCTGCGTGCTCACCATGCCGGACACCATGACCATGGAGCGGCGCAAGGTCGTCGCGGCACTGGGCGCGAAATTGGTTTTGACCCCGGGCGCGAAGGGCATGAAGGGTGCGATCGCAAAAGCCGAAGAACTGGCGGCCGCAGATCCCAAGAAATATATTCTGATGAAGCAGTTTGAAAATCCCGCCAATCCAGGCATCCACGAGAAGACCACCGGCCCGGAAATTTGGGATGATACCGACGGCAAGGTGGATATTTTCGTCAGCGGCGTGGGCACCGGCGGCACGCTGACCGGCGTATCGCGGTACATCAAAAACACCCGCGGCAAGAAGATCGTGACCGTGGCGGTGGAACCGACCGCCTCGCCGGTCATTACCCAGACGCGTGCCGGCGAGGCCTTGACGCCGACGCCGCACAAGATTCAAGGCATCGGCGCGGGATTCATTCCTCACAATCTGGATATGTCCCTGGTCGATCGCGTCGAGCAAGTGACCAACGAGGAAGCCATCGCCATGGCGCGCCGCTTGGCGAGCGATGAGGGGATCCTGTCGGGCATCTCGTGCGGCGCGGCGATGACAGCCGCGGTGCGTCTGGCGCAAAATCCCGCCGCCAAGGGCAAGACCATTGTGGTGATTCTGCCGGATGCCGGCGAGCGCTACTTGTCGGGCGCGTTGTTCGAAGGACTGTTCGAAGAAGTCGAGAAGATGCAGGCGGTCACTTAAGGAATCGCATGAACGCCACGGCCTCAAAGACGTCGCAAACGACGGCACTCGAGCAAGTCGCCGGCGAGTTGCTCGGCAGCTATCTTGGGGATGAGCGCGCGCGCCGCATTTCGCAGCACTATCTGCCGTCGCGCGAGGCGATCGTCGAGATCCTGGAGTCGGTGCTCGATTTGATGTACCCGGGCTACTACGGCCGGCAGGATTTGAATGCCGGCAACTTGAGTCAGCATGTCGAGCAAATGGCCGCGGCCCTGGTGCCGAAGCTCGAGCGCGAAATGGAGCATTGTCTGTGCTACGGCCGCGAGCGCGAAACGGTGGCGCCTGAATTCGGCGAATGCGCGCCGCGTGCGCACGAGCTGGCGGAGATCTTTTTGCGGCGCTTGCCGGAGATCCGCGGACTGTTGATCCGCGACGTGCAGGCGGCTTTCGACGGCGATCCCGCGGCGCTGAATCTGGATGAAATCATTCTCGCCTATCCGGGCGTGCTCGCGGTCAGCGTGTATCGAATCGCGCATGCACTGTACGACCTGGGCGTGCCGATGATGGCGCGCATCATGACGGAATGGGCGCATTCCAAGACCGGCTGCGACATTCATCCGGGCGCGAAAATCGGCGCCGCCTTTTTTATCGATCACGCCACCGGCGTGGTGATCGGCGAGACCACGCACATCGGCGATGGCGTCAAGATTTACCAGGGCGTCACCTTGGGCGCGCTGTCGCTGCCGCGGGATGCCAGCGGGCACATCATTCGCGGCAAAAAGCGCCATCCGACGGTGGAGAGCGGCTCGACGCTGTACGCCAATGCAACCGTGCTGGGCGGCCAAACGGTGGTGGGCGCGGACAGCGTCATCGGCGGCTCGGTATTTCTGACGCGCAGTGTGCCGCCGCGCTCGCGAGTCTCCTTGAAAGAACCGGAACTGCGCGTGCTGACGCGAGACGGCGCTGCGGAGCCCGACGCGATTTATTTCGACATTTAGTATTTCCATGCCTCAACCAACTCACGGACGGGCTCGCTTCGACCCCGTAGCAGTTGCGCGAAGCGCATGGACAATAACGCCGATTACATCATCTTGCCGAGCACAGGCACCAGCAGCAGCGCGACGATGTTGATGATCTTGATCAACGGGTTGATCGCGGGTCCTGCAGTGTCCTTGTAGGGATCGCCGACCGTATCGCCGGTCACCGCTGCCTTGTGCGCGTCGGATCCCTTGCCGCCGAAGTGGCCTTCTTCGATGTACTTTTTGGCGTTGTCCCAGGCGCCGCCGCCGGTGGTCATGGAAATGGCGACGAACAAGCCGGTGACGATGGTGCCGATCAGCAGTCCGCCGAGCGCCTGAACGCCGGAACCCGGACCCATCAAGAAATTCACGATGAACACCAGCACGATGGGTACGAGAATCGGCAGCAGCGAGGGAATGATCATCTCCTTGATCGCCGCCTTGGTCAGCATGTCCACCGCGCGCGAGTAATCGGGTTTCGCAGTGCCTTCCATGATGCCGGCGATTTCCTTGAATTGACGGCGTACCTCATTGACCACCGCTCCGGCGGCACGGCCCACGGCCTCCATGGCCATCGCGGCAAACAGGTACGGCACCAGGCCGCCGATGAACAAGCCGATGATAACCGCCGGGTTCGACAGGTCGAACGTCGTGGGATGGCCGAGCACTTCGCCCAATTTGTGGGTGTAGTCGGCGAACAGCACGAGCGCAGCGAGTCCCGCCGAGCCGATGGCGTAACCCTTGGTGACCGCCTTGGTGGTGTTGCCCACGGCATCCAGAGGGTCGGTGACATCGCGCACTTTTTTGTCCAGGTGCGCCATCTCGGCGATGCCGCCGGCGTTGTCGGTGATCGGACCGTAGGCATCGAGCGCCACGATCATGCCGGTCATGGAGAGCATCGCGGTGGCCGCGATCGCAATGCCATACAGCCCCTCGAGTTGGAAAGAAGCCCAGATGCTCAAAGCCACTGCAATGACGGGCAGGGCACAGGCCTTCATCGACACGCCGAGTCCGGCAATGATGTTGGTGGCGTGGCCGGTTTGCGAGGCTGCGGCCACGTGCTGCACGGGCCCATACTCCGTCGCCGTGTAGTACTCGGTTATGACGATCATCGCCGCGGTGAGGGCCAATCCGACCAAGGTGCACAGCCAAATCCTCATGGCGTGCTCGCCCATGATTTGCTGCGACACGAAGTAAAACGCGATGGCGGAGATCACCGCCGACACGATGACGCCCTTGTACAGGGCGTTCATGATCTTGCCGCCCTCGCGGGTGGACACGAAGAAGGTGCCGATGATGGAGGAAATGATGGAAATCGCACCGAGCACCAAGGGAAACAAGATCGCCCGCGCGCCCATGTCCACCATCACCAGCCCGCCCAGCAACATGGTGGCGACCAGGGTCACAGCGTAGGTTTCAAAAAGATCGGCCGCCATGCCGGCGCAATCCCCGACATTGTCGCCGACGTTATCCGCAATGACCGCGGGATTGCGCGGGTCATCCTCGGGGATGCCGGCTTCCACCTTGCCCACGAGGTCGGCGCCCACATCCGCTCCCTTGGTGAAAATGCCGCCGCCCAAGCGCGCGAAAATCGAAATCAGCGAGCCGCCGAAGGCAAGTCCCACCAGCGAGCGCAGTGCCGCCTCCGGGTCTCCCAATGTGCGCAACATGCCGAAGTAGTATCCGGCGACACCGAGCAACCCCAAGCCCACGACCAGCATGCCGGTGATGGCGCCGCCGCGGAATGCGACCTTGAGCGCCGCGTTGATGCCGTTGTGCGCCGCCTGCGCGGTGCGCACATTGGCGCGCACCGAGATGAACATGCCGATATAGCCGGCCAGCCCCGAGAGCAGGGCGCCGACGGCGAAGCCGCCCGCGGTCGGCCAGCCAAGCGCGAAGCCCAGCACGAAGAACAGGATCACTCCGACGATCGCGATGGTGGAATACTGGCGATTCAAGTAGGCGCGCGCACCGGCTTGAATGGCGGCGGCGATCTCCTGCATCCGCGGATTGCCGGCGGGCTGTTTCAAAATCCAGCGCACCGAGATGACGCCGTAGAGGATTGCAACAACGCCTGCTGCAATAGCCAACCATAGCGCACAGTCTAGAGTCATGGAGAGTCCCCCTTCGGACTTATGTTATTGAAAAATAAGAGGTTAACGTCAAAAAAAGCGACGCGACTATATCACAAACGGTTTCCGCAAGCGCTTCGCAACAGCGGCGCCTTTCAAGGTGACATAAGCCGGTAAGCCATTGCGGTAGGGAGGGTAACCTTCGCCGCCGATGAGGGGCAACAGATAACGCCGGCACGCCCCGGTGATTCCGAATCCATCCGGCGTGATGTAGTGGCGAGGCACCTTTTTTTCTTGATTGGCAATGGCGGACAACGGCGCCTCGCCGATGCCCCAGCGATAGGGTTTCGAGGACTTTCTGACGATGATCGGCATGACCGCGTTTTTGCCTTGCAGGGCAAATTGCACCGCCGCCTTGCCGACCGCGTAGGCCTGATCCACGTCCACCTTGGATGCGATGTGGCGTGCCGAACGTTGCAGGTAGTCGGCTACGGCCCAATGGAATTTGTAGCCGAAGGCTTGCTGCGTCATTTGCGCGACCACCGGGCCGACGCCGCCCAACTGGGAATGACCGAAGGCATCCTTGGTGCCGGCCTCGGCCAGAAATTTTCCAGCGGCGTCCTTCACGCCTTCGGAGACCACCACGACGCAATAGCCGCGCTTCTCCACCGTGGCTTTTACCTTGCGCAAGAACGCCTCGCGATCGAACGCAATTTCAGGAAACAGAATGATATGGGGCGCATCGCCGGTTTTTTCCCCCGCCAAGCCGCCCGCGGCGGCGATCCAGCCGGCGTGCCGTCCCATGACTTCCAGCACGAATACCTTGGTCGAGGTGCGCGCCATCGAGGCGACATCGAGCGCCGCTTCGCGCGTCGATACGGCGATGTACTTGGCGGCGGAGCCGAAGCCCGGGCAGCAATCGGTGAGCGGCAAGTCGTTGTCGACGGTCTTGGGTATCCCGATGCAGATGACGGGAAAGTCCATCTGCACCGCGATCTCCGACACCTTTTGCGCCGTGTCCATGGAGTCGTTGCCGCCGTTGTAGAAGAAATAGCCGATGTCATGCGCGCGGAAAATGTCGATCAGGCGTTCGTATTGCGCGCGGTTCTTGTCGATGCCCGCCAGCTTGTAGCGCGCTGATCCGAAAGCGCCTCCCGGCGTATGGCGCAGCGCGCCGACGGCGGCCCGGCTTTCCTTGCTGACGTCGATCATGTCCTCGGTCAGCGCGCCGATGATGCCGTGCCGTCCGGCGTAAATCCGCCCTATCTTGCCGGGGTGACGGCGCGCGGTTTCGATCAAGCCGCAAGCGGAAGCATTGATGACGGCGGTCACACCGCCGGACTGTGCATAAAACGCGTTCTTTCTGGCCACAATGCCCCCCGATGACAGGCCGCGCAGAATAGCCGATCGGCGCGTCGTCTGGTACGGTAGCGCGCTTTTACTACCAAAAGAAACATGAGAATAGTCTTATTGGGCGCCCCCGGTTCCGGCAAAGGCACGCAGTCGCAACTGCTGGTCAAAGCCTTTGGAATACCGCAGATATCAACTGGTGACTTGTTGCGCGAAGCGGTCGCCAAAGGCACCGAACTGGGACTGAAGGCCAAGTCCGCGATGGACGCCGGCAAGCTGGTCGATGATGCGACGGTGCTGGGCATGATCCGCGAGCGCCTCACCCGGCCCGACGCCGCCAAGGGCTTCATTTTGGATGGATTTCCCCGCAATATCCCCCAGGCTGAGGCGCTGTCGAAAGTGCTCGCCGAGATGGGCACGCCGCTTCAGGCCGTGGTGCTGCTGAACCTCGATTTGGGGATTTTGTTCAAGCGGCTCGCCGGCCGCAGAATCTGTGAAAGCTGCGGGCGGGTTTTCAACGTTTATACCGCGGCGCCTGCGGCGCTGGAACATTGCGACAAGTGCGGCGCGGAGCATCGGCTCATTCAGCGCCCGGACGACAAGGAAGAAGTCATCGGCAAGAGGCTCGATGTCTACGAGGCGCAGACCAAGCCGCTGATCAGCTACTACAGGACGGCCGGATTGCTGCGGGTCGTGGACGCCGATGCCGGCGTGAACGCGGTGTTCGAGAATATTCAGAAGGCGATCGGCGCGGCACCCTAGCGCCTGGCGCCTAGCTGATGGCCTCGAGCAGCCGGGTTCCGATCTCATGCCCGCGCCATCCTTTGAGCGCGTGGGTGTCGCGTTTGCCCATGGCGAGCGCCTTCAACTCGCCGCGCGGCGCCAGCACCTCGGCGCTTATCTGCAGCTCCGCGGCACGCGCGTCGACGATTCCGATGAGGCGATCCAGCAGCGCTTTTTGCTCCGGCGTCGGCCGCGAATCCTGCACCGGCTCCAAATCCGCGGGGCCGGCGCCCGATGCGGCGTCGAGGGCGGCGAGCAGCGCGGCGGCAAATTTCTCGTTCAGCGGCTCCACGGCCTCGAGTGCGGCGGGCGTTTTCGGATCGGCGTGCGCGATGACAAAAATGGCGGCGTCGGACAGGATCCAGGCGCGCGGCAGATCGCGCTCGCGCGCCAGCTTTTCACGCCAGATGGCAATGGCTTTGGCCCGCGAGCGGGGCTCCGGTGCCAACTGGCCGATCCCGCGCACACGCACCCACGCCTGTGCCGGATCCGGTTCATAGAGCCGTCGATCCTCGAGTTCCAAACAATCCTCGCGCACCCAGTGCTCCCGCCCAAGTTCCGTCAAGCGCCGCGTGAGCTCGTCGGCTATGGCGCCAAGATAGAAAACATCGTCCGCGGCATACTCCAACTGCGCGTGCGTCAGTGGCCGCTTCGACCAGTCGGTGCGGGTTTGGCCCTTCGGAATGGCGACATTGAGCAGCGTCTTGACGAGTTCGGCATAACCGACCTGCGGCTTGAGGCCGATGCAGGCCGCCGCGATCTGCGTATCGAAAACCGGGGACAGGACCTGCCTGCTGGTCAGATACACCGCCTCGAGATCCTGGCGCGCGGCATGGATGAGTTTGCGCGATCCAGGCGCGGTCAGCGCCGGCATCAAGGCATCGAGGCTGCCGACGCGCAAGGTGTCGACGCACCAGATCTGCCCGGCGGCGCTGAGCTGCAGCAGGCACAACTTGGGAAAAAAAGTACGCTCGCGCAGGAATTCAGTGTCTACACCGATCGATGATTGCTCTCCCAAGGTGCGCGCCAGCGCCTCAAGCTGAAGGCTTTGATCGATCCAAATCGCGTCAGGCATGTCGTTACCACGTGTACAATTTGCGATGAAGTATGACTGAATCGGTATGACATGACGCACATCCATATTTTAGGCATCGCCGGCACATTCATGGGTGGTGTCGCCGCGATCGCCAAGGCCGCCGGTTTTCGCGTCACCGGATCGGATCTCAACGTATATCCGCCGATGAGCACGCAACTGCAAGCGCTCGGCATCGAGTTCGTTCAAGGCTACGGCGCCGAGCAGCTGGATCTGAAGCCCGACATGGTCGTTGTCGGCAATGCGTTGAGCCGTGGCAGTCCGGTCATCGAAGTGATGCTCGATCGCGGCATGGCCTACACCTCGGGGCCGCTGTGGCTCGCCGAACAAGTGCTGCACGACCGGCACGTGATTGCAGTGACCGGTACGCACGGCAAGACCACCACCACCGCCATGCTCACCTGGATCCTCGAACAGGCGGGTCTTGCGCCCGGATTCTTGGTCGGCGGCGTGCCGGGCAATTTCGAATCCAGCGCGCGCTTGGGCAAGCCGCCGTTCTTCGTCATCGAAGCGGATGAATACGACACCGCGTTTTTCGACAAGCGCGCCAAGTTCGTGCACTACCGTCCGCGCACCGCGATCCTCAACAATCTGGAATACGATCACGCGGATATTTATCCGGACGTGGCTTCCATTCGCAGGCAGTTCAACCAATTGCTGCGCACCGTGCCTGGCGCGGGACGGCTCATCGTGAACGCCGAAGATGCCGAACTTGCCGCTACGTTGGGCGAGGGCTGCTGGACGCCGCGGGAATCATTTGGGTTGGGCGGTGATTGGACTGCGCATTCCAAGGATTCCGCAGCGAGCCGCTTCGCCGTGCATTTCCAAGGCCGCGAGGTCGCGCAAGTCGCGTGGACTCTGATCGGCAAGCACAACGTCATGAACGCCTTGGCGGCGATCGGCGCCGCCCGGCATGCCGGGGTGACCCCGGAGCGCGCCGCGCAAGCGCTGAGCGCATTTCGCGGCGTCAAGCGGCGCATGGAAATTCGCGGCGAGGTCGCGGGCGTGACGGTGTACGACGATTTCGCACATCATCCAACGGCCATTGAGACCACGCTCGAGGGCCTGCGCGCGAAGGTTGGCGCGGCACGCATCATCGCGGTGCTCGAACCGCGCTCCAACACCATGAAGATGGGCGTGCACCGCGAACAATTGGCCCCCTCATTGGCCGCAGCCGACCGGATCTGGTTGCTGAATTCTCCGGACCTGGGCTGGGATTTGGCCGGGGCGGTTTCGAGCATGGGCGATCGGGCGAGTCTGGCGGGCAATGTCGAGGCGCTGGTGCAGGGACTGGCCGCGCAAGCCCGCGCGGGCGATCATGTGCTGGTGATGAGCAACGGCGGCTTCGGTGGACTGCACGACAAGTTGCTCGCGGCGCTGCGAGCACGTTGATGCCGCCATCGATGCCGCCATCGATTGCGCTGTTTCCGCTCAACATCGTGCTGTTCCCGGGCGGTCGGTTGCCTTTGCGAATTTTTGAAACGCGCTACCTCGACATGGTGCGAAACTGCATGCGAGGCGATCAGCGCTTCGGCGTGGCGTTGATTCGCGAAGGCGGCGAGGTCGGTCCAGCCGAGACCTTCGACGTCGGAACGATGGCGAAAATCATCGATTTTCATCAATTGTCGGATGGCTTTCTCGGCCTCTCGTGTATCGGCGAGCAGCGATTTCGCATCCACAACCGCAGCCGCCAGGCCGACGGCCTGAATCTGGCGCAAGTCGACTGGCTGGCCGCGGAACCCACAATGGCGGTGCCGCAGCGTCACGCGCGCTTGGCCGAGTTGTTGAAAACCGTGCTGCCGGAACTCGGCGAAGTGTACGCGGCCGTCGAAATGCACTTGGATGACGCCGCGTGGGTGGGGCATCGCCTTGCGGAAATTCTGCCGATTGTCGCGACGGAAAAACAATTCTGCCTCGAGCTCGAGGATCCGATTCAGCGCCTCGACGTCTTGAGCCCATTGGCACAGGAACTTGGCAACCGCCCGTAGTGATTGCGCGGCGGGACACCGAGCTGAACCCTGGAGCCGTCGACAACATGGTCCTATCCCTCCGGGCTGGCCGCCGGCACCCACTTAGCCCGCGTCAGCCACAGCGCGGCCGCGATCGCCACACCCCAGGGCACGAGCCAGTAGCCCAGCAGGCCGTCGAAGCGGCCGACCCAAAAAGAAGTCGCCGCCGTCCGGCCACTCGTGGTTCCTTCCTGCAGCATGCGCAGCACCACCACCCAGCCGGCGTGCAGTCCGATCGCCACGGCAATATTGCCGGTGAGGACGCGCGTGAGGCTCAAAATCAGACCCACGATCAACCACGACAGAAATGAATCGAAGACCAGCGACGGCTGGACTAAAGGCGAGAACGAGCGCAGCAAAAGATCGAAGCCGCTGCCCCAACCGATATCCTGCGGAGGGATGGCCGCCTTCGCCGTAAAATGCAGCACGGCGAACAAGGGTGCGGTGAGCAGGGCGGCGCTCCACGGACCGGATTCGCGTTCGATGGCTGTGTGCATCGCGCCGCGCATCACGGTGTCTTCGAGAAGTGCGACAGCGACGCCCGAAGCTACGCCAATCATGAAAATGCGCGCAAGATTCCCCGGCGTCGGCACGAAATCGGGACTGATGACCCGCAGGTGCGCCGACAATAAGAACCAAGCGCCCACGCCTGCTGTGGCCATGCCGATGGCTCCCCACGCGAAGCTCACCTTGAGAAATCGGCGCCAGGGCAGGCCGTAGCCATAGTCGCGCTTGCGGGTGAGATGCAGGTGCCGGCACAGCCACACCAATTCCAAGACCAGCAGCAGCATGGCAACGCGGCCGGCAACCCGGTGAAACTTCCAAGCGGCGAAGGTCGACGTCAGTTCATAGATCGGATAGACGATCAGCGCGCCGACCAAACCCGCCAGCAATATCGCTCCCAGGAACCAAGCGAAGGCGCGCATGGTTTTCCCTCAGCTCATCGCTGCGAAAACGCGCGCGGCGGCGGCGATCGTGGCGTCGATGTCCGCGGCCGAATGTGCCGCCGACAAAAATCCCGCCTCGAAGGCGGAGGGTGCGAGGTAAATCCCTTCCCCGAGCATGCCGTGAAAAAATTGCTTGAAGCGCCCGACATCGCAGGCCATTACCTTGTCGTAGCTATCGACATGGCGTTCGGTCGTGAAGAAAAATCCGAACATGCCGCAAACGTGATTCGTGGCGAGCGCGACGCCGGCGGCCGCCGCCGCCGTGTTCAGCTGCTCCAGCAATACATCCGTCATGGCCGCCAAACGTCGGTGGAATCCGGGTGCGCTGATCAGTTCGAGCGTGGTGATGCCGGCGATCATCGCCACCGGATTGCCGGACAGCGTGCCCGCTTGGTAGACGGGACCCAGGGGTGCGAGCTGTTCCATGATGTCGCGCCGCCCGCCGAACGCGCCGACCGGCATGCCGCCGCCGATGATTTTGCCGAGCGTCGTCAAATCCGGCCGCACCCCGAAGAGCGCCTGCGCGCCGCCCAAGGCGACGCGAAAGCCCGTCATCACCTCATCGAAAATCAGCAGCGCGCCGACCCGATCGCATTCGCGGCGCAGGGTTTGCAAAAAGTCCGGAGCCGGCGGCACGCAATTCATGTTGCCGGCCACCGGCTCGACGATGACGCAGGCCACTTGCTCGCCCATCTGCCGCAACACGCGCTGAACTTGATCGCTGTCGTTGTAGTTGAGCGTCACCGTGTGGCTCGCAAGCGCCTTGGGCACGCCCGGGGAGGTGGGTACGCCGAGGGTCAACGCGCCGGAGCCCGCTTTGATCAGCAGCGAATCGGAATGTCCGTGATAGCAGCCCTCGAACTTCACGATGGTGTCGCGCCCGGTAAAGCCGCGAGCCAGCCGGATCGCGCTCATGGTCGCTTCAGTGCCCGAGCTCACGAAGCGCACCAATTCGATGGACGGCATGAGCTCGACGACGCGGCGCGCAAGCCGCGTTTCCAGCGTCGTCGGAGCGCCAAAGCTCAAGCCGTCGGCGGCGACTTGCTGCACGGCTTGGATGACCTGGGGATGCGCGTGACCCAAGATCATGGGTCCCCAGGAGCCGACGTAGTCGATGTAGCGCCGATCGTCCGCCGCAATCACGGTCGCGCCCTGGGCTTTCTTGAAGAAAATCGGCTCGCCGCCGACGCTGCGAAAAGCGCGAACCGGCGAGTTGACGCCGCCCGGAATGTACTTGCAGGCTTCTTGAAACAGGCTCATGGCCGGCCAATCTAAACAGCGATGGCGGTCTCGGGCAAGCTAAGTCGAATTTCGAAGCCGCCGCCCGGCGCATTCAACGCCTTGGCGCAGCCTCCGTGAGCCTTCATGACCCGAGAGGTGATGGCGAGGCCGATGCCCTCGCCGCCGCTATCGCGGTCGCGTGACTCGGCGACGCGGTAAAACGGTTCGAAGATGCGCTCCAAATCGGCCGGCGGCACCCCCGGTCCGTGATCGCGGATCAGAATCTCCAATCCGGAGCGGGCTCTCGCAACCAGCACCTGGACCGGCGTGTCGTCCGGACTGTAGCGAACCGCGTTGCGCAGCACATTCTCGATCGCACTGCGCAGCAGTTCGCGGTTGCCGAGCACCGCCGCGTTCGTGGCGCCCTGCAGGTTGACCCGGCAATTCTTCATGGCTCCCTCAAAATTGGCGTCGCGCACCACCTCTTCGATGACCTCGTCGAGTTCGAACCGTTCACGCTCCAGCAACACATCGGTGCCGTGCAGCCGCGCGAGTTTCAGCACCTGGCTGATCATGGCGTCGAGGCGTTCGACTTCCCGCTCCAATCGATCCAGCTGGCGCGGGAAATCCGCCGGCGGCTGACGCGCGAGTCCCAACGCCACCCGCATTCTGGCCAGAGGCGAACGCAGCTCGTGGGAGATGTCGCGCAGCAACTGCGTGGTCGCACTGCGATTGGCGCGCAACTGATCGGCCATGGCGTCGAAGTCGCGCGCCAGTACCGCGAGTTCGTCCTTGCGCCCTTCCAAGCCCGCGCTGACGCGCACATCGAGATTCTCCGAGGCCAGCGCACGCGCGCCTGCTTGAATGCGGCGAATCGGCGCGGTCAGATGCTCGGCCAGCCACCAACTGGTGAGAGCGCTCACGACCAGCGCGATGATCAGGATCGTCAGCGAGATGGCAGGCAGGCTGAGTGCGCCGAAGACGCTGGGGCGGCGCGGCGTCAACAGCACGGTGTAGACCGCGCCGTCGGCGGCGATGATCTGCGGCGCGACGCGCGAGGGGCGAAAGTTTCCCGGAAGCGGATCGCGGCCGAGCAGCGCCAAACGGCGCGCCGCGCTTTCCGGCAGCTCTCTGCCGAGAATGTCCTGGCCGTTGGCTGCGACGACAAACAGCTCGCGGTCGCCCGGCACATTGCGGTTGCCTTCCAGCCAGCTCTTCAAGGCGCCGATTCCGCCGCGCGCGAGAATCTCAGAGGCTTGAATGGCCAGCGACGGGCGGCGCTGCAACTCCGGCGACTCAGCCTCGCGGTCGCGCGCCGCAATCGTAAAAGTGGTGGCGATGCTGCTGCCGACAATGAGCGTCATCGCCAGCAAGAACAGCAGGAATATTCTTGAAAAAAGGCTGTGCATCGCCTTAGGAACCTGTGCTCCAGGTGAGGGTATAGCCCGATCCGCGAACGTTCTTGATTTCGGGATTCTTGCCGGCCTCCAGATCGAGCTTGCGGCGCAAATTGCTGATATGGGTGTCGATGCTGCGATCATAGGCGGCAAGCTTGCGGCCCAGCGCCTGCTCGGTCATCGCGTCGCGCGAAATCACCTGGCCCGCGGAGCGCATGAGCAATTCGAGCACGCGGAATTCGGCGCCGGTGAGCGCCACCGGCTTGGCCGCGACGTGCACTTGGCGGGTGCCCGAGTTCAAGGTGATGGGACCCACCACGAGCTCGTCGGACACGTTGCCGCGCACCGAACGGCTGCTGGCGCGGCGCAGGATCGCGCGAATTCGCGCCACCAATTCGCGCGGGTTGAATGGTTTGCTCAAATAGTCGTCGGCGCCGAGCTCCAGGCCGACAATGCGGTCCACATCGTCGCCGCGGGCGGTGAGCATCAGTATCGGCGTGGCGTAGGAGGCGCCGAGCTTGCGCAAGACATCGAGGCCGCCGACACTCGGCAACATCACATCGAGAACGACGATTTCGAAATCGCTGAGCTGCAATTCCGCCAGCGCATCGCCGCCGTCGTGCACGCTCTTCACGTCGAAATGTTCGGCGTGCAAATATTCGGTCAGCATTTGGCACAACTCGCGATCGTCATCGACCAGCAGCACGCGTGGCTCGCGCGCTGCGCTGGGGTCGGCGTGTGGCGTGGTCGTGACTGTCATGATCGATACCCCATACTGTGGCACAGTCGGCGCCCCGCGATGCCTTTCGCCGCCGAATTTGCAATTCTTGACAGAACGCTGCGTTGCCTCTGACACATGTTTACACGGCGCCCGCTTAGGATAGCGCTGCATCCTTTTTCACCGCATTGGAGCTGGGAACATGAAATCGAATCGCAATTGGCCGGCCGTATGTCTCCTAGGGGCCGCGGCGCTATTGGCAGCCGCCACGAGTATTTCGATCGCGACTGCGGCCGATGAGGCTGCTGCGCCGCCGCCTGCGCCGGGTACGCACGCATGGCGGCACCATCATGGTGCCGGACAGTTGCTGTCCAAGCTCAACCTGAGTGCGGAGCAGCAGGCTTCGGTGAAGACCATCATGGCGAATGCCGGCCCGCAGCTGCAGAGCATTCATCAGGAAATGCGCGCCAATTCGCTGAAGCTCAGACAGACCCAGCCGAATGACCCGAACTACGCCAACGTCGTGGCTCAAGTCACCCAGGCCAACGGCTCGCTGCACTCGCAGATGATCACGCAAAGAGAGGCGGTGCGCGCGCAAGTGTTCAAGGTGTTGACGCCGGCGCAGCAAACGCAGTTGGCGCAAGCTCGCGAAGCGCAACCCGCGGCGCAATAGACCCTTAGCGTTGGATGGCGGCGATCCCGTCTTTTCCGAGCAGTTCGATTACGCTGCCCCGGCCGACCAGATGTCCGGTCCCGACGATGACCAGGTAATTCTTGTCATCGTTGAGCAGAGCCTCGATTTTGGGGAGCCACTTGCGGTTGCGCGCCACCAAGACGGATTGATACAGCACCGGATCGCGGCCGAGCTCCGACTTCAACTGATCGGCGAACCAGACCGTGTCGCCGCGCTGCCACGCGCGCACCATGTCGTCCACTTGCTTCGGCAGATCATGGGCCTCCTCGAGGCTCGACATCAAGTAGTCGGCTTGTTCGTCCATGGACAGGGCATCGAACAGCGCGATCTGGTCGTGCACCGTTTCCAATCCCGCCACCGGCTTACCGTCGTTGCGCGCATGCTCCAGAAAGAACATTTCGACGCCCGACTTCGGCTGAAACCCGAGCCGCTGCAATTGCAGCTGCGAGACCGCCTCGGCGACGAACCAGGGCGCGAACGCATCGAAAATGGAGATGTCGACGCCTACCTCGCGCGCCAAGACGCCGGCGCGCTCGTAGCGCTGCCTGCCCATGATGGTGGGCAAGGTCTTGCCCTCAGGCAGCCGCGCGCCGGCGAGCAGTTCGATCTGCATTCGCGGCGAGTCGATTTCCTGCAAATCGACTTCCATGAGAATCGATTTGGCATTGCTGTAGGCGCTCAGAACGGCCGGCGCCAGAGGATAGTCGGTGGGGCGCAGCACGTGAATCGAGCCTAAGAGGTAGACGCTATTGTGCTTGCCGTGCAATTCCCACAGCGCGTGCAGCGGGGCATCGGCGCGAACCGCGGCGGAAAGCGGCGCGCATGCAAGCGCCACGCACGAAAGCGCCAGTCCCAGCAAGCGCCAGCGAATGACAAGTCGTCGCATCGGGAATTTAAACGCCTAGCTCGCCGTTTGGCGCAATTGTGCGGATTCTACCCAGTGCACCTGGGAGTCGATACGGCCATCTGCGTGCAGATCGAAACTACGGTAGGCCGGCGGCAGCGAATCCACTGCGTAGCGGTCGCTCTTGGGGAGAAACTGCGCGCCCGTCGATGGCGTGGCGAACAGGCGTACGTCGCCGCGTTTGCCCTCAAACGCCTGGTGAACGTGACCCCACACCACCGCGCGTACATTCTCATGCGCTTCGATGATGCGCCAAAATTCGTGCGCTTCGGCGAGGCCCACGCCGTCCAGCCAGCGGCTGCCCATGGAAACCGGATGGTGATGCAGACATACCATGGCGTGCTTGGGCGAGCCGGCGAGTGCATTGTCGAGCCGCGCGAGTTCGTTCTTCGTCAAGCGGCCGCCGACATGGCCGGGATCGTAACTGTCGAGCATGACAAACATCCACTCACCGATGGTGTGCGCGCCGCAAATCTCAAAGGGTGCGCCCGTCAGTTCTTTGCGCATCGCCTCAGGTTCATCGTGATTGCCGGGGATGCACAGCACCGGCTTTTGAATGCCGCCGAAAAAGCTGCGAAAGCGCAGATAGCCGGTCTTATCGTCCTGCACCAAATCGCCGGTGACCAGCATCGCCTCATAGCCGGGGACGCGCGCGATCGCATCATTGAGCGCCGCACGCAAGCTCGAGTCGGTTTCTACGCCGCGCAATCGCCCGCTGGCGCTGCCGTAAAGGTGGGGATCCGTGATTTGTACAATTTGCATCATTTAAATGTTAGCAAAGCACCGCTTCGGCGACGGTGAACTGGGTCATGGCAACGCTGCAATGATTTATACATAAACAGGCTCCGGTTCTGTGACCGTGTTCCGTCGCAAATTGACTACGGCAGCCAGGAATGCGACCGAAATCACGCGGCATTGCTGGCCGGGGGCTCATCGGGGACAATACGCGGCTTGTCTCGTTAAAGAAGAAGCCTGCGTATGCCCACCCGCCGTGACCTTGCCAATGCCATCCGAGCTCTCTCCATGGATGCGGTCCAAAAGGCGAATTCAGGGCATCCGGGCGCACCCATGGGCATGGCGGATATTGCCGAAGTGCTGTGGCGGGACGTGCTTAAGTTCAATCCGGGCAATGGGACGTGGCTGGACCGTGACCGGTTCGTACTCTCGAACGGCCACGCATCCATGTTGCTGTATTCGGTACTGCATCTGACGGGATATCCCTTGTCGATGGAGGAAATCAAGAATTTCCGCCAGTGGGGCTCCAAGACCGCCGGGCACCCGGAGCGCGAAATTCATCTCGGCATCGAGACCACCACGGGGCCGTTGGGACAGGGATTTGCCAATGCGGTCGGCATGGCACTGGCCGAACGCTCGCTCGCCGCCACCTTCAATCGGCCGGGCCACGCCATCATCGATCATCACACCTACGTATTTGTCGGCGACGGCTGCATGATGGAAGGTATCTCTCACGAGGCGGCGTCGTTTGCCGGGATGCAGCAGCTCGGCAAACTCATCGCGATCTACGACGACAACGGAATTTCGATCGACGGCAAAGTGGTGGGCTGGTTCGACGACGACACCGCGCGTCGCTTCGAGGCGTACGGCTGGCACGTCATCCGGCACGTCGATGGTCAAAGCAGCGAGGCCGTGGCCGCGGCGTTGAGCGCCGCGCGCGCAGTCACCGACAAGCCCTCATTCATCTGTGCCAAAACCATGATCGGCTTTGGCGCGCCCAAGCAGGGCACCCAGACCATGCACGGCGAGGCGATGGGCGCGGAGGATATCGCCACTGCACGCAAAACCTTGGGGTGGAATTCTCCGCCATTCGACATACCGGCCGATATTCGCGCCGAGTGGGACAGGCGCGACAAGGGCGCGAAGGCCGAAGCGCAGTGGCGCGCGCGGTTTGCGGCGTACAAACAGGAATTTCCCGCGTTGGCCGCGGAACTGGAGCGGCGCATGGCCGGCGATCTGCCTGCCGGTTTCGACGATCTGGCGCACGCCTTGGTCGGCGGCGCACAAGCCGAGGCGAAGGCACTCGCCACGCGCCAGTCCTCGCAGGCGGCGCTCAATGCCATCGGCCCGTCCTTGCCCGAGTTGCTGGGCGGCTCGGCGGATCTCACGCCCTCGAACGGCACGTGGCGCAAGGACTCCGTGACCCTGATTCCCACCGCGCCGGCCGGAAACTACATCCACTACGGCGTGCGTGAGTTTGGGATGTCGGCCATCATGAACGGCATCACCGCCCACGGGGGCTTTATTCCGTACGGCGGCACGTTCCTGACTTTTTCCGACTATGCCCGCAATGCCGTGCGCATGGCCTGTTTGATGCGCATCCGCGTGATATTCGTGTACACGCACGATTCCATCGGCTTGGGCGAGGATGGCCCGACACATCAACCCATCGAGCATCTTGCAAGTCTTCGGGTCATCCCTCACATCGACGTGTGGCGGCCGTGCGATGCGGTTGAAACCGCGGCGGCGTGGGGCGCAGCGGTGGATAATCGCGATGGTCCCACGCTGCTCATCTTGACGCGCCAAGCCTGTGTGCACCAGGGACGCGAACCTGCTCAGGTGGCCAATATCGCACGCGGCGGCTATGTATTGATCGAACCCTCGGGGGGGCCGGAGGCGATCGTGATCGCCACCGGGTCCGAAGTCGGGATTGCCGCCGACGCGGTCCGCACCGTGAACGCCAAGGGTCGCAGAGTGCGGCTGGTGTCGATGCCGAGCACGAACAAGTTCGACGCCCAGGACGACGCCTACAAAGAGAGCGTGCTGCCCGCGGCGGTCACACGCCGCGTCGCCGTGGAAGCGGGCGTGCGCGCCGCCTGGTGGCGCTACGTGGGCTTGAAGGGGCAGATTGTGGGCATCGATCATTTCGGCGCCTCCGCGCCCGCCAAGGTGCTGTTTCCGCAGTTCGGATTCACGGCAGAGAAGGTCATCGAGGCGGTCGAGAAAGTGCTGAGGTAGCTGATTCGGGTTCGGGGGGATTTAATGCTCGCGTAGCGAGCACCAATAGGTCGGGGCCGCATCGGCCCCGTTGAGAGTTGCGCGAAGCGCATGGAAAGTTGCGCGAAGCGCATGGCAAGTCGCGAAGCGAGAGGAACAATGGCAATTAAAGTGGGCATCAACGGCTATGGGCGAATCGGACGAAATATTCTGCGCGCGCTCTACGAAGGCAGGCACGGCGGCGACATCAAGATTGTCGCCATCAACGATTTGGGCGATGCCAATACCAATGCGCACTTGACGCGCTTCGACACGGTGCACGGCCGCTTTCGCGGCGAGGTTCATGTCGAGGGCGATTCCATGGTGGTCAACGGCGATCGCATTCGCGTGGTCGCGCAGCGCGATCCGGCCAAACTGCCCTGGGGCGAGATGGGCGTCGACTTTGTGCTCGAATGCACGGGATTGTTCACCAGCAAGGCCAAGGCTGCGGCGCACATCACGGCGGGCGCGAAAAAAGTCGTGATTTCCGCGCCGGGCGGCGACGATGTCGATGCCACCATCGTGTACGGCGTCAATGACCGCATATTGAAATCCGGCATGACGGTTATTTCCAACGCGTCCTGCACCACCAATTGCCTGGTTCCGCTGGTCAAGGTGCTGCACGACAAGATCGGCGTGCTGGCCGGCGTGATGAACACCGTGCATTCCTACACCAACGACCAGGTCCTGACCGATGTGTATCACTCTGATCTGCGCCGCGCGCGCTCGGCGACCATGTCGATGATTCCCACCAAGACCGGCGCCGCCGCGGCCGTCGGCCTGGTCATGCCGGAACTGAAGGGCAAGATCGACGGTTTCTCGATTCGGGTGCCGACCATCAATGTGTCCTTCGTGGATTTCACCTTCACGGCGGCGCGCAAGACCACGGTGGAAGAGATTCACGCCGCCATCAAGGCGGCCGCGAACGGGGCGTTCAAGGGCATCCTGGCTTACAACGATCAGCCGCTGGTGTCGGTGGATTTCAATCATGATCCGGCCTCATCCACCTATGATGCGACCATGACCAAAGTCATCGAAGGAACCCTGGTGAAGGTATGCTCCTGGTACGACAATGAGTGGGGATTTTCCAACCGCATGCTCGATACCACCTTGGCCTGGTCGAAGGCTGCCTAAGAGCGACCCTTGAAGATCACCAAAATGTCGAGTCTCGATCTGCGCGGCAAGCGGGTGCTGATACGCGAAGACTTGAATGTGCCCATCCAGGGCGGATCGGTGAGCAGCGATGCGCGAATCCGCGCCGCGTTGCCCACCATCCAGGCCGCGCTGACCGCGAAAGCCCGCGTACTGGTCATGTCGCATCTCGGGCGGCCCGAGGAGGGCAAGTTTGCGGAAGAGTTTTCCCTGGCGCCCGTGGCCAAGCGCCTGGCTCAGCTGCTGGGCGTTGCGGTGGCCCTCAAGAAGGATTGGCTGGACGGTGTCGAGGTCGGCGCCGGAGAGGTCGTGCTGCTGGAAAACGTGCGCTTCAACAAGGGCGAGAAGAAGGACGCGGAGGATCTGTCGCGGCGCATGGCGGCGCTGTGCGACATCTACGTCATGGACGCGTTCGGCACGGCGCATCGCGCCGAGGCCAGCACGCATGGCGTCGCGAAATACGCGCCCATCGTCTGCGCCGGCCCGTTGCTGGTGAGCGAACTGTCCGCGCTCGAAACCGCTTTGGAGAAGCCTGCCCGTCCCTTGCTCGCCATCGTTGCCGGCTCCAAGGTATCGACCAAACTCACGGTGCTTGAATCGCTGCTGAGCAAGGTGGATCAACTCATCGTCGGCGGCGGCATCACCAATACATTTCTGGCGGCATTGGGCTTCAATGTGGGCAAGTCCCTGTATGAGCCCAACATGCTGGATATCTGCAAGCGCCTGCTCGAGCAATCCAAAAAGCGCGGCATCGTCATTCCTATGCCGACCGATGTCGTGGTCGCCACCGAGTTCTCCGCCAAAGCGGAAGCCGACGTCAAGGACATACGCCAGGTGTCCGCCGACGATATGATTCTGGACATCGGACCGGACTCGGCCGAAGCCATCGCGGCGCTGGTGGCGTCGGCGGGCACGATTCTTTGGAATGGCCCCGTGGGCGTGTTCGAATTCGCTCAGTTCGGCGAGGGCACACGCACTCTGGCCACGGCCATTGCGCGCAGCAAGGCGTTTTCCCTCGCCGGCGGCGGCGACACCTTGGCCGCCATCGAAAAATACGGCATCGAGGACAGCATTTCCTATATATCCACCGGCGGCGGCGCTTTCCTGGAATTTGTCGAGGGCAAAAAACTCCCCGCCGTGGAAATACTCGAGCAGCGCGCAGCATGAATTCCGGCCTGCGGCGCACCAAAATTGTTGCAACCTTGGGTCCCGCCACGGACGAACCCGCGGTGCTGGCGGAAATGGTGCGCGCCGGCGTGGACGTCGTGCGCCTGAATTTTTCGCACGGCGTCGTTGCCGATCATGCGCGGCGGGTCGAGCTGGTGCGCGAGGCGGCGCGCCAAGCCGGACGTTACGTGGGTGTGCTCGGCGATCTGCAGGGGCCGAAAATCCGCATCGACCGCTTCGTGGCCGGAAAGATTACGCTGCAAGACGGCGCTGAATTCATCCTGGACGCGTCTCTCGCGGTGGATGCCGGCACCGAGACCTCGGTGGGAATCGCCTACAAGAAGCTGCCGAGCGACGTCTTCGCGGGCGATGTGCTGCTGTTGAACGACGGTCAAATCAGCCTGCAGGTCTTGAGCATTGACGGGCCTCGAATCAGGACCCGGGTGCTGGTGGGCGGCGAGCTCGGCAACAACAAGGGCATCAATCGGCAGGGCGGCGGACTGTCCGCCGGGGCGCTGACCGACAAGGATCGCGAGGACATTGTCACGGCGGCGCGCCTGAAAGTGGACTATCTCGGCGTGTCCTTTCCGCGCGACGCCGCGGATATGGATGAGGCCCGCGGCTTGCTGCGCCAAGCCGGCGGCCACGGGCTGCTGGTGGCAAAAATCGAGCGCGCGGAGGCGATCAAGAATCTGGCCGCGGTGACCAAGGCCAGCGACGGCGTGATGGTGGCGCGCGGCGATCTCGGCGTGGAGATGGGGTTCGCGGAGCTCGCCGGACTGCAGAAGCTGATCATCCAGGAAGCACGCCACCAGAACAAAGTCGTGATCATGGCCACGCAGATGATGGAGTCGATGATTACGGCGACCATTCCCACCCGGGCCGAGGTCTCCGATGTGGCCAACGCGGTCATGGACGGCACCGACGCGGTGATGCTGTCGGCGGAAACCGCCTCCGGCAAACATCCGGCCAAGGTCGTGGAGGCCATGGCGCAGATCGTCGTCGGCGCGGAAAAGTATGAAGTCGAACATACTCGCGCCCGGCAGCGGGTCAGCGGCTACTTCGCGCAGACCGATGAAGCCATCGCCGCCGCGGTGATGTACACGGCGAACCATTTGCCCGTAAAGGCCATCGTGACCTTGACTGAATCCGGTTCGACGGCATTGTGGATGTCGCGCGTGCGCTCGGACATTCCGATTTATGCCTTTACCCGGCACGAAAGCACGCGCCGCCGCGTGACCTTGTATCGCGGCGTCTACCCCGTTGCCTACGATGTCGAGGACCGGGGCGAAGCCGTTTATTTTTCCATATTCCGCCTGCTGCTCGGCCAGAAATTGGTGCTGGAAAGCGATCACATCATCCTCACCAAGGGTGAGTTGAGCGGCATCTCGGGCGGCACGAATTCCATGCAAATCCTGCGCGTCACACGAAAGTAGCTTTAAATGGCCAATGAATTTCGCGGTACCGATCGATACATCGCCACGGACGAATTGATGGCCGCGGTGAACGCCGCCGTCGTGCTGTCGCGGCCGCTGCTCATCAAGGGCGAACCCGGGACCGGCAAGACGCTGTTGGCGAACGAAATCGCGCGCGCCTTGAGCAAGCCGTTTTTCGAATGGCACATCAAGTCCACCACCAAGGCGCAGCAGGGGTTGTACGAATACGATGCGGTGTCGCGCCTGCGCGATTCGCAGCTCGGCGATCCGCGCGTCCAGGACATTCGCAATTACATTCTCAAGGGCAATTTGTGGGAGGCCTTCGATTGCGACGTGCAGCCGGTGCTGCTGATCGATGAAATCGACAAGGCGGACATCGAATTTCCGAACGACCTGCTGCGCGAGCTGGACCGCATGGAGTTCTACGTCTACGAAACGCGTGAAACGGTGCGCGCCAAGCATCGGCCGGTGATCGTGATTACCAGCAACAACGAAAAGGAACTGCCTGACGCCTTTTTGAGGCGTTGCTTCTTTCACTACATCCGCTTTCCCGACACGGCGACGATGACCCGGATCGTCGATGTGCACTTTCCGGACCTGAAGCGCGAACTGCTGCATGAGGCGCTGACGACGTTCTTCAAGATTCGCGAGACGCCCGGCCTGAAGAAGAAACCGACCACATCCGAATTGCTCGACTGGATCAAGTTGTTGGTGGCCGAGGAGATACCGCCCGAGGTTCTGCGCAGCGACGACGCCAAGAAACTGATCCCGCCGCTGTACGGTGCGCTGCTCAAAAACGAGCAGGACGTGCATCTGTTCGAGCAACTCGTTTTTCTAAACCGCCGGAATGCTCGTTAAGTTCTTTTTTCTGCTGCGCAAGGCCGGAGTGCCGGTCTCGATCACCGAATTGTTGACCTTGCTCGAAGCCCTCAAAGCCGGTTTGGGGGACTTGAGCGCCGAGCGTTTCTACTACCTGGCGCGAACCTGTCTGGTGAAGGACGAGAAGTTCTACGATCGCTACGATCGGGCCTTTGCCGCGCACTTCAAAGGCGTCGAGGATGCCTTCGCGATGCTGGAGCGCCAGCTGCCGGCCGATTGGCTGGAGAAGTTGACGGTGCGCGATTTCACCGACGAGGAGAAGGCCGAGATCGAGGCCATGGGCGGCTGGGAAAAATTGCTGGAGACCTTGAAGAAGCGTCTCGAGGAGCAGAAGGAGCGGCATCAGGGGGGCAGCAAGTGGATCGGGACGGCGGGCACCTCGCCATACGGCGCCTACGGCTTCAATCCCGAGGGAGTTCGCATCGGCCAGGAGGGCGGACGCAATCGCAGCGCCGTGAAAGTCTGGGACAAGCGCGAATTCGCGAATCTCGACGACAAGGTGGAACTGGGCACCCGCAACATCAAGATCGCGCTGCGCCGTTTGCGCCGATTCGCGCGGCGCGGCGTGCCTGAAGAGCTGGCTCTGGCCGATACCATCGACGCCACCGCGCGCTCGGGAGGATGGCTCGACATCAAGATGCAGGCCGAGCGAAAAAACGTCATCAAGATTCTGCTGCTGCTCGATATCGGCGGATCGATGGACGATCACGTCAAGACCTGCGAGGAACTATTCTCCGCCGCGCGCAGCGAGTTCAAGCATCTGGAGCACTATTACTTTCACAACTTCGTCTACGAGGCGCTGTGGAAGGACAACCGCCGGCGCTTCAACGAGCATGTCGGAACCACCGAAATCATCCGCACCTACGGGCCGGACTACAAGCTGATTTTCGTGGGCGACGCGACCATGAGTCCCTATGAAATCACCCACGCCGGCGGCAGCGTCGAGCATTGGAATCCCGAGCCCGGAAGCGTGTGGCTCGCGCGGCTGATGAAACAGTACCCGAAATTCGCCTGGATCAATCCCCAGCCGCAATCGCGATGGCGCCAGACCGCCTCGATCGACATGACGCGTGACATGCTCGAAGGGCGCATGTATCCGTTGACGCTGGCGGGGCTGGATCAGACGATCGATGCGCTGACGTGACCGAAGAGCCCGGGCAACTCGGCTTGGTGTTGACGGGCGGCGGCGCCCGCTCGGCCTACCAGGTGGGCGTGCTCAGAGGCATCTCCGATCTGTTGAGGCGCGGATCGGCCTGTCCGTTCCCGGTCATTACCGGCACCTCCGCCGGCGCGGTCAGCGCCATTGCGCTGGCGTCGGATGCGGCGCATTTCCGCCGCTCGATCTATGCCATCGAGCGGGTGTGGCGGGATTTTCGGGTGCACCACGTATTCAAGGCGGACGTCGGGAGCATGCTGAAATCCGGCCTGCACTGGTCCATGGCCATTCTCACCGGCGGCTGGCTGGTGCAGCCGCCGCATGCGCTGTTCGACAATTCACCCTTGTGGGAACTGCTGCGCACGCATTTGCACTTCGAAGGCATCCCCCGCAGCTTGTACAAGTCTCACTTGCACGCCATCGGCATCAGCGCGACCTGCTATGGCGATGCCGACTCGGTGACTTTCTTCGCCGCCGAGCCTTCGGCGGAACCCTGGCACCGGGTGTATCGCAAGGGCGTGCGCGCCACCTTGACTCTGGATCACTTGATGGCCAGTCTCGCCATTCCCTTCCTGTTCCGTCCGGTGTTGCTGAACGATGCCTACTATGGCGACGGCGCCATGCGTCAAACATCGCCGTTGAGTCCGGCGATACTGCTCGGCGCGACGCGGCTCGTGATCATCGGTGTCAACGATCCGGCGCCCACGGGTGAGTCGCCGCCGCGGCCCGCGATCGAACCGACGTTCAGCCAGATGTTCGGCTTCATGCTGGATTCCCTGTTCATGGATACCTTGAACGCCAGTCTGGAACGCATCAACCGCTACAACGAAAGACCCGGGATGCAGCCCATCGAGACGCTGTTGCTCACGCCGTCGCAGGATGTGAACGAAATTGCGCGCCGGCACCTCAAGGAGCTGCCGCTGGCGTTGCGCACGCTGCTGCGCGCGCTCGGCGCGCACAATTCAGCCAACTCGCTGCTGCTCAGCTACCTGTTGTTCGAGCGCGGCTTCACCCGGGAAATGATCGAGCTGGGCTACCAGGACGCCAAGACGCGCGCCACGGAAATACGCGAGTTTCTGCGATTGGAGCACGCCCACCAGTATCGGGCGGGGACTTAGCAGCCTGACGCAAGGCCGCTAGTTTTTCTGCAGGGAGTCGTGCCGGGTGAGCACATGAGGATGAGCCTTGCGGAAATGTTCCGCGAGCTGCTCGGCGATGTACACCGAACGATGCTGGCCGCCGGTGCAGCCGATGGCGACGGTCAGATAGCTGCGATTTGCCTGCGAAAATTCGCCGACGCGCTTTTCCAGGAATGCGATCAGATCCGTGATCATGCTGCGCACGCTGGCGTAGCCCGAGAGATAGTCGATCACGGCTGAATCGCGGCCGGTGAGGCAGCGCAGCGCCTGCTCCCAATAAGGATTCGGCAAGCTGCGCACATCGAACACGAAGTCCGCGTCCCCGGGGATGCCGTGTTTGTAGCCGAAGGACTCGAACATCAGAGACAGCCGGCCCTCGCGGCGCCGGTCGATGCGTCCGCGGATCAGTTCGCGCAGCGCGTGCACGCCCATATTCGAGGTATCGATCACCCAATCGGCCGCCGTGATGATGGGCTCGAGCAGTTTGCGCTCCGAGGCGATCGCCTCGCGTAGACTCACATCGCCGGTGACGAGGGGATGCTTGCGCCGCGTTTCCGCATAACGCTTGAGCAGCACTTCCTCGGCCGCGTGCAGGTACAGCACTTCGCAATCGATGCCGCTGCGGCGCAGCTCGCCGACCATGGCGGGAATGGTTTCGATCTCGTTGGGCCGGTTGCGGGCATCCAGGCCCACGGCGGTTCGCGGGTAGGTGTCGCCCATGCCGCGGACCGTGTGGGAGATGAAGGGCTTGAGCAACGCGGCGGGGATGTTGTCGACACAATAGAAGTCGATATCTTCCAGCATGTGCAAAGCAACGCTCTTCCCGGACCCGGATAGTCCGCTCACGATAATCAGCCGCATCGACATGGAGGAGCCTTGTCTGAAGTATTCCCCTAGCGCGCCTTGAGGACATCCTCGGCGTGGTGGTCGTTGGTCTTTTCTTTGTGTTTTTTGACGCAGCGGTCGAGCTTGTCGGCCAGCGCGTCGATGGAGGCATACATATTCTGTTCAGCCGCTTCGGCGTAGATCTTGTTTCCGCGCACCATCAGCGTGGCCTCGGCCTTATGGCTCATTTTCTCGACCGTGAGGACGCAGTGGACGTCAATCAGCTGCTCGAAATGCCGGGAGATTCGCTCGAATTTTTTGAGAACGTAGCCGCGCAGCGCGGGGGTGACTTCCACATGGTGACCGCTGAGATCTAATTGCATGTTTCCTCCTTTCACGTTAGGACGCTCGGGCAGCCGCTCGCTTGCGTTCGTTGGACGGTGCGATCTGCATGCCCTCGCGGTACTTGGCAACCGTGCGCCTGGCCACGGGTATGCCCTCTTGCGACAATATCTCCGCCAGCTTGGCATCGCTCAGCGGGTTGTCCGGATTCTCCTGCGAAATCAGCTTCTTTATCTTGGCCCTGATCGCCGTGGACGACATTTCCGTGCCGTCCGCGGCCGCGACATGACTGGAGAAGAAATAGCGAAATTCGAAAACGCCGCGCGGCGTATGCATGTACTTGGCGGTGGTGACGCGCGAAATGGTCGATTCGTGCATCTCGACCGCTTCGGCCACGTCTTTCAGAATCAGCGGTTCCATTGCCTCCTCGCCGATCTCGAAAAAACTGGTCTGACGCTGCACGATGCAGCGCGCGACTTTCACCAGGGTTTCGTTGCGAATCTCCAGGCTGCGCATCAGCCAGCGCGCTTCCTGCAATTGAGTGCGCAGCATCGCGTGATCGGGCGCGCGCGATATCAAATTCGCATAGCTTTGGTTCACCCGCACGCGCGGCACGGTGGCTTGGTTGATTTCCACGACCCAGCCATGATCGGTGCGGCGCACGAAGACATCGGGGATGACGTATTGCGCCTGGGTCGGATTGACCGCCGCCCCGGGCCGCGGGTGGCAGGAACGCACCAGCGCCAGCGCCATTTCCAAATCGCTTTCGCCGCAGCGCAACTGCCTGCGCAGCAGCACCAGCTGCTGGCCGGCCACCAGATCCAAATGCTCGAGCGCGACCCGAATGGCCACATCGCGCGCCGGCGTGCACGGATCGAGCTGGCGAAGCTGCAGTGCGATGCATTCGCCCAAATTGCGGGCGCCTACCCCCGCAGGCTCCAGTGACTGTACGATCTTGAGTACCCTCTCCACGTCGCCGAAGGTGGCCTCGATCTCCGGCAGCAGACTCGAGCGCACGTCCTCGAGCGAGTCGTTCAGATATCCGTCGTCCGTAATGGCGTCGCAGATGACCCGGGCGATCGCAATGTCGATGGCCGACAGCTTGGCAAGCTCCAGCTGCTCGATGAGCTGCTCTTGCAGCGTCTGGCTGTGCTGGTCGCTGAAATCGCTGCTGCGATCGTCATCGCCGGACCAGGCTCGGTCGGAGGGCCCGCTGGTTTGCTCGCCCCAAGCTTCGTCGGCAATTTCGACCTCCGGAGTTTCGCGCTGATCCACCGGTGTGCTGATGCCGTCCAATTCGGCGTATTTCTCAGCCAGGCGAACGGGCGGTTCTTCGCGCTCGCGCGCCGTATCGGGCAGCTCCGCCTCGTCCTCGCCCTCGAGCATCACATTGGTCTCGAGCGTCTCTCTGACATGCGCCTGCAGGTCGAGTGAGGGTAGCTGCAACAGCCGGATCGCCTGCTGCAGCTGCGGGGTCATGGTCAACTGCTGACCGATGCGAAGCTGCAGACTTGGCTTCAACATATCTCTTTCAGGCCCTACCTATAATTTAAAGTCCTGGCCCAAGTACACCTCACGCACCTGCGGGTTGGCAAGAATCTGGTCCGCAGAACCCGAAGCAAGAACGCTGCCTTGACTGACGATATAGGCTCTGGCGCAAATACCCAAGGTCTCTCTGACATTATGATCCGTAATCAGCACGCCGATGCCTTTGTCGGACAAGTGCTTGATTATTCGCTGAATATCGGCAACCGAGAGGGGATCGACGCCTGCAAACGGCTCGTCCAGGAGGATAAATTGCGGATCAGCCGCCAATGCCCTGGCGATCTCCACGCGGCGGCGTTCTCCGCCCGACAGGCTCAAACCCAAGCTGTCGCGCACATGGCCGATATGCAGCTCGCCCAGCAGCTCCTTCAAGCGGGCGGTGCGGCCGGCATCGTCGAGCCCCGGGCGGGTCTCCAGGATGGCCATGATGTTGTCCGCGACCGATAGCTTGCGGAAAACGGAAGGTTCCTGCGGCAAGTACCCCAAACCCAATTGGGCGCGCCGGTGCATGGGCATCCGGCTGATGTCGCGATTGTCCAAAAAGATCTCGCCATGCTCGCAGCTTGCCAGTCCCACGATCATGTAGAACGCGGTGGTCTTGCCGGCACCGTTGGGACCCAACAGGCCGACGACTTCGCCGCTTTCGACCTCCAGGGACAAATCCCGCACTACCTGCCGAGATTTATAGCTTTTGGCGAGATTCAGGGCCCGCAATACGCTCATGGATTGGGGTTGGCCGGCGGCGGAGTTTTGGCCGGCGATTTGGGCGGCGGCGTGATGATGATGTGCACGCGCTGCGAACCCTGTTCGGAAGCCTCGGCCGAAGAGACCTGCTTGGCAACGTCGTATTTCAGCGATTCGCCGTGGACCTCATATTGGCCGTTGTCCAGAAAGGCATCCTGGGTCAGGCGAATGACCCCTTTGCCGACATCGTAGTCGATGTTGTTGGCATGTCCGTGCGCGACCTTGTCGCTCTTGGCGATCTTCTGCTGAAAGGTTGCGGGTTTTCCCGTCACCACCGCGTAGCTCAAAACTTTGTTCGCAAAGGTCACGCGCGCCTCGTCCGAACTGAGCATTCCCTGGTCCAAGGTGACTTTCACCGCGCCCTTGAATACCCAGACACTGTCGTCGAAGGCGTTTTCCACTCCCGTGCCGTTGACCTGGCCCTGATCCGCGGTGAGCGTCATGTTCCCCTGCGCGATCCGCACCTTGCGCAGGAACACGGTCTTGTTCTTGGCGTCGACCTCCTCGAATTGCGCCGTGACGTCGATGGGCTCCTGCGAACTCTTCGCAGGCGCGGCGCAGGCATGCGCGGCGCACGCGAGCGCGGCGCACGCGAGAGTCAGCTTGATGCCAAGGTTAGGGGTGGAAGCGGCCATTCACTTTTGATTCTAGGCGTATGGTCTGATCTTTCAAATTCGCGGTGAGGCCGTGCGCCGTTTGGACATGCTTGCCGAAGTCGATGCGCACGTCTCCTTTGGTGCTGGCGACCGCGCTGTCGACATCGTAGCTCAAAGTATCGGCGTGCATGATGGCCGGCGTGGGGTCGCCGGCGGAAGGTTCACCTTGCAGGCGCACGTTTCCGGCCACATCCACGATCTTGCCGCCCGGCCGAACATGGGCGGTGTCGCCCACCAGCAGCCATTTTTGACCGGTGGGTGCGTCATAATTCACGCTCACCTTGGATAGCTCCACCTCATTGCCATGATCGATCTGATCGATGCGTTCGGCCTCGATGCGCACGCTGGCCGCGCCCGATGCGTCGTAGTCGGTGAGGATGGCGTTCTTGAGATAGTAGCCGGGCAGAACGGACTGCCTGGCGCCGCCGGGTGCCGAAGGGCGATGGCTGGGTGAACTCAATATCCAAGTACTGATCACCAGCGCCGCCACGGCCAGCACGGTGAAGAATCGAAACAACATTCAAGCCTGTCCGGCGCGGGCGCGCAAAATGACGTCGCACAGTTCACGCACTGCGCCAAACCCTCCGGGCGAACGCGCCACCCAGTGCGCGGCCGACAAGACGATGGGGTGGGCATCCGCCACCGCTGCCGCCAATCCGACCGCGGACATCAGCGGCAAATCAGGGGTGTCATCGACGATGCAGGCGCAGTTCAAGGGATCTACCTCGAGGCGTTTCGTCAACTTGCCGAGCGCGGCCAGCTTGTCGCCACAGCCTTGGACCACCGTGGGCACCCGCAGTTCGCGCAGCCGCGCCGCGGTTGCGGCAGAACGCCTGCCGCTGAATGCCGCCACCTGCACACCCGCGGCCATGAGCAGTTTGATGCCGTGGCCGTCCCTGACGTGAAACACTTTTAGCGCCTCGCCCTTGGCGCCGAAGTACAGCCGCCCGTCCGTGAGGACGCCGTCGACGTCCAAGATCAGCAGTTGGATATTCGCAAGCGGCGTGGCTTGGCGTGCTTTCAAAATACGCCCGCGCGCAGCAAATCGTGCACATTGAGCGCGCCGACGAGTTTGGCATCCGCGTCGAGCACCACCAGCGAAGTAATGCTATGTGTCTCCATCAAGTGCACCGCTTCCGCCGCCAGCATGTTCGGACGCACGGACTTGGGGTTGTGCGACATGACTTGATCCATGCGGGTGGTGTGCAGGTCCGTCGCGCGATCGAGCGCACGGCGCAAATCACCGTCCGTGAACACACCGAGCACGTGCATGGAATCATCGACGATGGCCGTCATCCCCAATCGCTTGGAGGTCACCTCCATCAGGCCCGCCGCCAGCGTGGCGTCGGCTCGCACCGCCGGCACATCCAATCCTGAGCGCATGACGTCCTTCACGTACCAGAGCCGCCGGCCCAGGGCACCGGCAGGATGCGAGCGGGCGAAGTCCTCCTCGGTGAAGCCGCGTGCCTTCAAGAGCGCCACGGCCAGCGCATCACCGACCGCGAGCGCCGCGGTGGTGCTGGCGGTGGGCGCGAGATTCAGGGGACAGGCCTCGGCCGGCACCCGGATGTCCAGGTGGACGGTGGCGACGCGCGCCACCGCGGAATCCGAATTTCCCGTGAAGGCGATCAAGGGCACGCCCAGCCGCTTGATGACCGGCAGGATGGTGAGGATTTCAGCGGTTTCGCCTGAATTCGACAGGGCGAGCACGACGTCATCGCGCGTGATCATGCCGACATCCCCGTGGCTTGCCTCTCCGGGATGTACGAAAAACGACGGCGTGCCGGTACTGGCGAGGGTGGCGGCGATTTTGCCCCCGATGTGGCCGGACTTGCCCATGCCCGTGACGACGATGCGGCCCCGGCAGTTAAGACAAATGCGGCAGGCACGTGCAAAATCCGTCCCCAGCCGCGGCAGTTGCGCGCGCAGTCCGTCGATCTCGATGCTGAGCGCCTGGCGTCCGAGCTCGACGAGGTCTTCGTCGGTGTAGTCGGGATTCATGCCCGAATGATACAGCGGAAGCAGATTCTCGCGGACCCTAAGAGGTAAGCTTGGGCAATTTTCAGGAGGTGACATGAATCCACAACAGGTGGCGGAAATCATCGAGGCAGGCTTGGGAGCCAGCCATGCGATGGTGAGCAGCGAAGATAATGTGCATTTCGAGGCCGTCGTGGTTGCGCCGGCCTTCATCGGCAAGAAACCGATACAGCGCCACCAGATGGTGTATGCCACGCTGGGCGCGGCGGTGGGCAACGAGATTCACGCGCTTGCGCTGCAAGTCTTCACCCCCGACGAATACGCAAGGCAGGGACGTGGATAAGCTACAGATTCACGGCGGTATCGCACTCGAAGGCGAGATCCGCATTTCAGGCGCCAAGAACGCGACCCTGCCGATTCTGGCCGGCTGTCTGTTGGCGGATGGGCCCGTGACGGTGTCGAATGTCCCGCATCTACAGGACGTCACCACCATGATCGAGTTGCTCGGACGCATGGGCGTTGCCGTGACCATCGATGAAAAGATGCGCATCGAAGTCGATGCCTCGACCATCAAGGAGTATTTCGCGCCGTATCAGCTGGTGAAGACCATGCGCGCGTCGATTCTGGTCCTGGGTCCCCTGTTGGCGCGCTTCGGTGCGGCGGATGTCTCCCTGCCCGGCGGTTGCGCCATCGGCGCCCGCCCCGTCAACATCCATGTCGCCGGTCTGCAAGCCATGGGCGCCGATATCCATATCGAGAACGGCTACATCAAAGCGCGCGCCGGCCGTCTCAAGGGCGCGCGCCTGGTGCTGGAAACCGTCACGGTCACCGGCACCGAAAATCTCATGATGGCCGCGACCTTGGCCGACGGCGAGACCGTGCTCGAGAATGCCGCGCGCGAACCCGAGGTGGTCGATCTGGCGAATTTCTTGATCGCCATGGGCGCCAAAATCAAAGGCGCCGGCACCGACAGGATCGTGATCGAGGGCGTGAAGCGCTTGAACGGGACCGCCTATGAGGTGTTGCCCGATCGAATAGAAACCGGCACGTATCTCGTGGCCGGCGCCATTACGGGCGGCCACATCCGGGTGAAGAATACGCGACCGGATCATCTGGACGCCGTCATCGACAAGCTGAAGGAAGCCGGCGCCACGGTCGGTGTCGGCGATTCCTGGATCGAAGTGGATATGCGAGGCCGCAGGCCCAACGCCATCGACATTCGCACCGCCCCGTATCCGGCTTTTCCCACGGATATGCAGGCGCAGTTCGCGGCACTCAACACGGTGGCGAAAGGCGTGGGCACCATCATCGAAACGATTTTCGAGAATCGCTTCATGCATATGTTGGAGATGCGCAGAATGGGCGCTGAAATCCGGCTCGAAGGCAACACCGCCATCATCAAGGGCGTCGAGCGGCTGACGGCGGCCCCGGTGATGGCCACCGACTTGCGTGCCTCAGCCAGTCTGGTGCTCGCCGCACTGGTGGCGGATGGCCGCACCGACATCGAGCGCATTTATCACATCGACCGCGGCTATGCGGCGATCGAGGAAAAGCTGCAGCAATTGGGTGCGAAAATCCGCCGTACGCCTTGAGTGCGCGAGCGGCTACTGCGATTGGGATTGGACCGGCCGGGTGGGGCGCTCCAAAACCGTCAATTTGATCTTGTAGCTCTGCCGCGCGTGGCGGCCTTCGAGCTCCACGTCGGCGCCGGGCTTGAGCGCCGATACACGGGCGACGAGATCTTGCGCGCTGTGCACCGGCTCGCCCGCCAGCGCGGTGACCAAATCGCCGGGCCGCATCCCGGCCTCATACGCCGCGCTCTTGACCAAGATGTTCACCACGGTAACGCCGCCGCCGGCGGTTCCCACCTGCGCCGATTGCTCATCGGTGAGGTCCTGGGGCACGAAACCCAACCAGCCGCGCACCACGTGGCCGTTGAGGAGAATCTGTTCCATCACGCCGCGCACGAGATTGACGGGAATCGCAAAGCCGATGCCCTCAGGACCGCCATAGGCACGATTGAGCACAGCGGTGTTGATGCCGACCAAATCACCGTGCGCGTCGATGAGCGCGCCGCCGGAATTGCCCAGATTGATGGCCGCATCGGTTTGGATGAAGTTCTCAAAGGTCGCCAGCCCGAGCTGACCGCGCCCCGTGGCGCTGACGATGCCCTGCGTAACGGTCTGACCTATGCCATAGGGGTTGCCGATGGCAAGCACGATGTCGCCGACGCGCAAGGTATCGGATCGGCCCATGGGCATGATGGGCAGGTCGCCGATCTCGAGGTCGAGAATCGCAATATCCGTATCCGGGTCTTGGCCGACGATGGTCGCATCCGCGATGCGGCCGTCGGCGAGCTGTACCCGGATGGAGTCGGCGCCGGCGATGACGTGCTGGTTCGTCACGATGGTTCCCATTGCATCGACGATCACGCCTGAGCCCAGGCTGCGTTCGACGCGACGGCGATAACTCGGCCAATAGTCGCCGAACAATTGATTCAACGGCGCCGCTTGCGTGCGCTCCCTGACGACCCGCGCCGTGTAAATATTGACCACGGCCGGCAAGGCGCGCGCGACCGAATCGGCAAAACTCTGCATGACCACGCTTGGGGTAGGCGCGACGGCCTGCGGGGATGGCGCGGCAATCACGGGGGGCGCCACCGCCGCAGTGTGCGCACCCAACAACTTGGGATTCCACCAAACCACGAGAAATGCAACGGCCAGGCCGACCACGACCGCTCTGACCAAGAAGCTCACGAGGACGCGCGTGTTCTGCAATTAATGATCGCTCCTCGGGCCTTAAAGGGTGGCGGCGTAACTGTGTATAATGCGCTCCCAATATTCATTGGGAAACACTGCCGCCATAGGGGTTTGCGTGAAGAATTGTCAACTATTTTCGAGGGCAACGCATGAGTGAAGAGGTAGACCACAGCCGGCGCCGCTTGTTGACGGCCGCCACGGTCGGCACGGGCGTCATCGGGGTTGCGTTCGCCGCCATACCTTTTCTGGCGTCATGGAAGCCCAGCGCGCGTGCCAAGGCGCTCGGCGCTCCCGTCGAAGTCGATGCATCGAAACTCGAGGCCGGCCAGATGTTGAAGGTGGTTTGGCGCGGTCAGGCCGTGTTCGTGGTGAGGCGCGTCAAAGGCGTGGTCGATCAACTCGGCGGCCACGATGACATGCTCGCGGACCCCAAGTCCGACGATTCGCTGCAACCGGAATATATAAAGGCCAGCGGCGCGGCGCGCGCGCGCAACCCCGAATACTGGGTGGGCCTCGCGGTTTGCACGCATCTCGGCTGCTCGCCGTTGGGCGCATTCCAGCCAAACGATTCGTTCCAGGTCGCCGGCGCGGACTTGGGCGCGAATTGGCCGGGGGGCTTTTATTGTCCCTGCCATGGCTCCAAGTACGATTTGTCGGGCCGCGTGTTCAAGAGCATGCCGGCGCCGAAGAATTTGACCGTTCCGCCTTATGCGATCGGCGCGAATACGCGCATTGTCATCGGCGTCGACGACGCTTCCAAACCCGTTTCGTAAAGCAAGAGGTAAGCGATGGCCGCAGCACCTGAGTCCGCCGGCACCGGCAAAGGATTGATTGGCTGGATCGATGAGCGATTCCCGCTGACCAAACTTTGGAATGATCATGTCGCCGAATACTATGCGCCGAAGAACTTCAATTTCTGGTACTTCTTTGGGGCGCTGTCGCTGGTGGTGCTCGCGAACCAGATCGTAACGGGCATTTTCCTGACGATGAGCTACAAGCCGTCCGCGGCCGAGGCGTTCGCTTCGGTCGAATACATCATGCGGGATGTCGAATGGGGCTGGCTGATCCGTTACATGCACTCGACCGGCGCCTCCGCGTTCTTCATCGTGGTTTATCTGCACATGTTCCGCGCGCTGCTGTACGGGTCGCACCGCAAGCCGCGCGAGCTCGTTTGGATTTTCGGTTGCCTGATTTTTCTGTTGCTGATGGCTGAGGCCTTCATGGGCTATGTGCTGCCTTGGGGCAACATGAGCTACTGGGGCGCGCAGGTGATCGTCTCGCTGTTCAGCAGCCTGCCCATTGTCGGCGGAACCCTGGTTGAATGGATTCGCGGCGACTACAACATCGCCGATCCCACCTTGAACCGCTTCTTCGCGCTGCACGTGGCGGCGCTGCCGCTGGCGCTGGTGTTCTTGGTGTTGGCGCACATCATGGCGCTGCACGAGGTCGGATCCAACAACCCAGACGGCATCGACATCAAGAAGTACAAGGACGACAAGGGTCATCCCCTCGACGGCATCCCTTTTCATCCCTATTACACCGTGAAGGACACGTTGGGCGTTGCGGGATTCTTGCTGATATTCGCCGCCGTGATTTTCTTCGCGCCCAATTTCTTCGGCTTGTTTTTGGAGTCGCCGAATTTCGAACCGGCGAATCCGCTGCAAACGCCGCCCGACATCACGCCGGTGTGGTATTTCACGCCGTTCTACGCCATGTTGCGCGCCATACCATCCGCCTTCGGCACGCAGGTGTGGGGAGTGATGGTGATGGGCGCCGCCATCGTGGTGCTGTTCTTCGTACCGTGGCTGGACCGCTCCCCGGTACGCTCGATACGCTACAAGGGCCCCATCTACAAAGTGATGTTGGCGGTCTTCTCCGTGTCGTTCATCACCTTGGCGGTATGCGGCATGAAGCCGCCGTCGGGTATCTACCCGATCTTGGCGAGAATCTGCACCGCTTTGTATTTCGCATTCTTTTTGCTAATGCCCTGGTACACGAAGTTCGACAGCGTGAAGCCGGAGCCGGAAAGGGTTACGGGACATGCTTAAAGCCAGCGTATTGATCATCATTGGGCTCCTCTGCGCCGGGACGGCGCTGGCCGAAGAGGAGGGAATCCGGCTGCTCGAATCGAGCACGGACATCAATAGCACCGAATCCCTGCAGCGCGGCGCGCGCAATTTCATGAATTATTGTTCGGGCTGCCACTCGCTCAAATATTTGCGCTACAACCGCCTGGCCGCGGACTTGAAGATCCCCGAGGCGGAGCTTGGTAATTTGATCTTCACGCCGGCCAAGCCGTTCGAGGAAATCAATACCGCCATGCCCGGGGACTCCACCGATTGGTTCGGCAAGCCGCCGCCGGATTTGACGCTCATGGCCCGAGAGCGCGGCACGGATTACATCTATTCGTACCTGCATGGCTTTTATCAAGACAAGACGCGGCCCTGGGGCGTCAACAATTTATATCTGTCCGGCACGGCGATGCCCCATGTCTTGGGTACGCTGCAAGGCTTGCAAAAACCCGTTTACAAGAATGAGAAGGACCCTCACGGCAGCGCCAAAATGGTGCTGGTGGGCGTGGAAGCAATGACTCCGGGCGCCATGAAGCCGGAGGAGTATGATCAATTCGTTCGGGACATTGCCAACTTCCTGGATTATGCCGCCGAGCCCATCAAGGCGAAGCGCCAATCGATGGGCATATTCGTGGTGCTGTTGCTGTTGGTATTTTTTGTGTTCGCCTACCTGTTGAAGAAAGAATATTGGAAGGACGTCCACTGACGCAGCGGGACCGTCCCGCTGACATCCAGGCTCCTAGGAGGTCCGATTAGTGGCACGTCGTTCGGTGATGACCCTGTTTTCAGCACCGGCGGACCCGTGGAGTCATCGCACACGCTTGGTCCTGGCCGAGAAGGGCATTGCCATTGAATTGGTCAATGTCGATCTGAACGCCTTGCCCGAGGATCTGATCGACTTGAATCCCTATCACAGCGTGCCCACGCTGGTGGACCGCGATCTGGTGCTGTACGACTCCAGGGTCATCATCGAATACTTGGATGAGCGTTTTCCGCACCCGCCGCTGATGCCCATCGATCCGGTGACCCGCGCGCAGTTTCGCGTGGCGCTGTACCGGGTCGAGCGCGATTGGTATGCGCTGGCGCACGACATCGAGCTGGATCCGCACAGCAAGACCGCCGAGCACAGCCGCAAGGTTTTGGGCGAGGCGATTTGCGCCAGTGCAGAGGTGTTCAAGGCGAAGCCGTTCTTCTTGAGCGATGAATTTTCGCTGGTCGACGCCAGCATTGCGCCTATTCTGTGGCGCTTGCGGATCTATGGCATCGAGCTTCCCGCGCAGGCCGCGCCGATCACCAAGTACATGAATTCCATATTCGCGCGCTCCACATTCCGCGCCTGCTTGACCGACGTCGAACGGGAAATGCGTCATTGAAGCCGCGGCGCCCCTACCTGCTGCGCGCGTTGCATGAGTGGATATCCGACAGCGGAGAGACGCCGCACATCGTGGTCGATGCGGCCGCAGAGGGCGTGACCGTGCCGCGCCAGTACGTGAAGGACGGCAAAATCGTGCTCAACGTGAGCTTCTCCGCCACGCAGATGCTGAAACTGGGGAATGATTACGTGAGTTTCGAGGCGCGCTTCGGCGGCGTGGGATTCGCGGTGCAAGTTCCGGTGCGCGCGATCTTGGGCATCTATGCCCGCGAGACAGGGCAGGGCATGATATTTCCGGAGGGCGATGCGGATCCGGATCCAACCGACAGCCCGCCTGCCGCGCCGAGCAGCGGAAAGTCGAGCACCGCCGCACCGAAACGGCCGAAGCTGCAGGTGGTCAAGTAGGCGCTCAAGTTGCGCGAAAGGCGTCTTTCACCCATTCCACGCGGTGCGCGCCATCGGGCAGGCCATGCACGGCGAGTACATCGAAACGCAGCGAGAAGTTCCTCCATTGCTTTTCGCGTTGAAGAAAATATTGCGTGGCCAGGATGATCTTGCGCCGCTTGGAGCAGGTGACGGAGGCAAGCGCGCCGCCGAATTCAGAGCTTCCTCGCTGCCGGACTTCGACGATGGCCAGTACGCCGCCATCCAGGCACACCAGATCAATCTCACCCGCCTTGCAGCGCAGATTGCGCGCCAGAATTTTAAGGCCGCGGATTCGCAGGTATTCCGCGGCCAGCGCCTCGCCGGCCGCGCCGCGTTGCAGGTGCCAGGCATTCATGCTGCATGGTGCGGTCTCGCGCGTGATTTTTCAGCCGCGATATCCGGCCGATTCGTCGAATTACTTGACTTATGCGGCTCTAATTTTGATTAGTTCACACTTCGAAGTTGGAGGCGGAATCGTTTCGCCCGCCTCTCGCATGGCTTCGATGTGGAGTTCGATCCCCTCACGAATAAGCCTTAACACTTCGCGGCGAGTTTCACCTACTGCGACGCAGCCAGGGAGATCTGGAACATAGGCACCGAAACTTTTCTCGCCTTTTTCGATGACGACAAGGTATTCCAAGTTGATCCTCCTACTGCCGGTTGAGGCCAGCCTGCTTAGCCGGATTACCTCGCGAACCTTCATGTCGCGCCGCATGTTGCGGCCGGGCGAGTGATTTTTCAGCCGCGATATCGGGCCGATTCGTCGAATTACTTTTTGGCGATTTTCCAGGTGCCCGTGGCCGCGGCGGGGTTCGCCGGCCGATCCTTCGCGCCCAACGACCAGTCGCCGTCCGCGCCATTCGGCGAGAATGTCCCTTGCAAACTGATTTCGGACTGGCCGTCCGGCGGCTCGTAAGCCGCGGCGAATTTATCGCCGACAAAGCCGGCGCTCTTCAATTTAGCCGTATAGTCCGAACCGCCGCCGCCATCCTGGCTGACTGCAATGGAGCCCGTGACCTTCCCTTCGCCGCCGCGCTCCAGCGTGAGCTGAAAATGGCCCGATGAGTCATCGCCCCGCCACGTTCCGGACCAAGTGCCTAAATACTGATCGCCGTCGGCAGCGATGGCCGGCGCGGCGAGCCCTCCCAGCCAAATGCTCGATAGCAGCAGCCAGAAAGCGGGTTTGACTCGTAGCGTATTCATGCCGCATCTCTTTATTTGAATAATGTGCGAGCAAGGAGAATGCCGCCATGCAAGGCGCCGCGTCAAGGTAAAATCCCCGAGAGATGCCGCCGAAAACTCATCACACCCCGGAAGGCTTTCGCAATAACTATGTCGGCACGGTCACCAAATCGCTGGGCGATCTGTTGCGCTGGCAGCTCGATCGGATTCGTCGCGGTTTGCCGCCGCCGGCGACGATTCCCACACCGGTGCAGGCGCCGGATCTGGATTTTGTAAAAGGCAATGCGAAGGCGGGCCGGAAAATGACTCCCGCAGTGACGTGGATCGGACACGCCACGGCGCTGGTGCAGGCGAGCGGACTGAATGTGCTCACCGATCCCATATTTTCGTTGCGCGCCTCACCGGTGCAGTTTCTAGGTCCCGCCCGCGCCCAGCCGCCGGGGATTGCCCTTGCCGATCTGCCGCGCATCGATGTGGTGCTGATCTCTCATAATCACTATGACCATCTCGATCGGCGCAGCATCCTGGCACTTCAGGGTCAGGCCGGCGGGGCGCCGCTGTTCCTGGCGCCCATCGGCATCAAAGCGTGGCTGGAGCGGCTCGGAGTCGAGCACGCGGTGGAACTCGATTGGTGGGAGAAGCATGTTCACGCCGGCGTCGAATTTTATTTCACGCCTGCGCAGCATTGGTCGGGTAGAGGTTTCCACGACCGCAATAAAACACTGTGGGGCGCTTGGACAGCCATCGGCAAGGACTTTCATTGGTTTTTCAGCGGCGATAGCGGTTACAGCCAGGATTTTGCCAATACGCGCGAGCACTTCGCCGACCGCCAAACGGAAACCCAAGGCGGCGGATTCGATGTCGCGCTCATCGCGGTGGGAGCGTGCCTGCCGCGCTGGTTCATGCAGATGCAGCACGTGGATCTAGACGAGGCCGTGCAGGTTCACCTGGACCTCGGCGCGAAATGCAGCGTTGGCGTCCATTGGGGAACCTTCGCCCTCGCGGACGATCCGTTGGATCACCCGCTGCATGAGTTGGCGCTCGCGCGAACGCTCAAGGGCGTGCCGGAGGAGTCGTTTTTTCTCCTGCCCGTCGGCGGCACCCGTCAGTTTGCACGGCGCGGCGCGCCGGCCGTCCCTGGGTCGTAATCTTCCACGCCGCCCATCCGATCCCATGGTGGCTACAGAACGTTCGGCACGCCGCCTTTTATTTGCGCCCAATCAAGATCGCGGCGAACTCTATTTTGCTGGTCGAGGTGCAGCTTGCCGGTCACGCCGGCGATCTCGCTGCTGCTGCTCGGGGCGTTCGATCGCAGGCCCGGCACCAGACGATAGGCATCGAATCCAAATGCGTAGAGGGAATCCCGGCGCGCGGTGCGAGCCGGCCACGCGGCGCGCACGCCATTGCGAATCTGCGCCGTCACCGGATCGGTGGAGATCATCCAGGGCGTGCCCGGAAACATCATGCCGTCGATGTCGGCGTTGGCGCTGGGGTCGGGTTCGAAGCTGTCCGATGTGGCATACACCGGCACGTCGCCGGCGAAGTGGAATTTTAATTGCGGCATGATCAGTCGCGCGGCGCCCGGTGTGCCGACGATGAACACGAAGGCGGCGTCGGTGCGGTGCGTGGACGGCTCTCCCTTGACCGCCTTCACTTGCAAGACCTGCTTGATGATATCCGAGAAGTCGGGCTGAGACGGCTCATAGCGCTGACTGTCGAGTACGGTGCCGCCGAGAGTTTTCAATTCGTCGGCGAATGCCGCGTTGACTCGGTTGCCCAATTCACCGCTGGGCACGATGGTGACGCCGGCGAGCCGGCCGTCGGCCACCACGCGGCGCGCGACCATGCGCGCCTCATCTTCCGGGAGCAGCGCGAACTGGTAAAAATTCATTGGCGCACTCACCGTATCGCTGAGGAAATTGAGCGCGAGTACCGGCGTGCGGCCCGCGCTCAAGGGCGCAACGGCAGCCACATCCTCCTTGGTGAGCGGCCCCACCACGAAACCCGCGCCGTCCGAAATGGCGCGGTCATAAGCACTGCCGGCCGACTCGGCTGCAACGTCGTAAACTTTCAAGCGTGGCCGCGTCGCGGAGTTCTGCTGCAGGTAGGCGGCGATGAAGCCATCGCGCACCGCCACACCGAAGGCCTCGCCGCGCCCGGACAGCGGCAGCAGCAGCGCAATCTGATTGGGATATTCGGTCGCCACCGCAATTTGCGTCTGTGCCACCGAGAGCACGCTGGCATTGGCGGGATGCTGTGGATACTGGCGCTTCCAATTGTCCAGCGCGGCCGCAGCGCGCGCGGGATTGCGTTCGACTTCCACGGCGACGGGTCCCAACTCGAGCCAACCGACCACGATGGGATCGGTCTTCGGCGGCGCTTTCATCGGCGCGCCGCGCTCGGCGGCGGTTCGAACCCGGCTGAGCAGCTCCTCGCGATTCGCCTTCAACGCCGCAGGATCGGTGAGCGAGCGTTCGCGTTCCACCAGGGCGCGCGTGCCCTCGACGGGGTGGCCGGTGAGAAAGGCGCTGCGGCCGCGTATCCAGTAGTAATTTTGCGCCTGCTCGGGCGCGGTCGGCACGGAAATCTGATCGAGCTCTCGAATAGCGAGTGTCGGATCATTTTCCGCGTAGGCAATTTCCGCGGCGACCAAAGCGCGCGGCGTTGCCAGCTTGGTGCGCGCCTCAGGCGAAACATGTGCCAGCGCTTGTTTGGCGGCCGGGATATTGGCGGCAGCCACCCACTGCTCGGCGCTCAACAATTCATAGTTGTCGCTCTCGGCGGGCAATTGCAGCGCCAGATCGGCATACGCCCGCGCAGCCTCCGCGTGCTTGCCGTCGCGCGCCAGACGTGCGGCATGCTCTTGCTTGTCGGCCGGGGTTTCCGTGGGCCTGAAGAGGCTGCAGGAAGCCGCGATCAACGACAGCGTCAATACCGCGCAGTGCGCCAGTCGTGGACGTCTTAAGATCGCTGCCATACCCTTACGCTCCTGAATCTCAAATACAGGCGCGGATTATAGTGAGAAACGAGCGCACGGGGCTGCCTGACGTCGGAAGGCTTTACGTTGTTGCGACGCCGATCGGCAATTTGGGCGATTTGTCCCCCCGGGCGCGCGCTACGCTGTCGGACTGTGCGCTCATTGCGGCGGAGGACACGCGCCACACCGGGATTCTCCTGAAGCATTTTGGTATCGGCACGCCGCAGATCTCGCTGCACGACCACAACGAGGGGACACGCGCCATTGAAATAATTGCACGCCTGCGCGAGGGCAAGTCGGTTGCGCTGGTGAGCGATGCCGGTACACCCGCCATCAGCGATCCCGGATTTGACTTGGTGCGCGCGGTGGCCGCCGCGGGCATCGACATCATCGCCATTCCCGGACCGTGTGCGGCGATTGCCGCGCTCTCGATCGGCGCGCTGCCGACGGATCGCTTTTGTTTCGAGGGGTTTTTGCCCGCGCGCGGCGCGGCGCGGCGGCAGCGGCTGAAGTCGCTCGAACACGAATCGCGCACGCTGGTGATCTATGAATCGCCGCATCGCGTGCGCGAAACGTTGGAAGATTGTTTGACGGCTTTCGGCGAAACGCGCGCCGCAACCGTGGTGCGCGAGGCGACCAAGTTGCATGAAACGACGTACCGCGGCTCGCTGCTCGAACTGCTGCACAAATCGAAGTCGGATGCCGATTTCGCGCGCGGCGAGATCGTTCTGCTGATCGGTGGCGCGCCGCAAATGCCTGCGGACGATGCGGATTCGGAGGGTAAAGCGGAGCTGGATAAAGTGCTGAGCGCATTGCTCGCTGAATTGCCGCTGAAACAGGCTGCGCGCCTCGCGGCGCAAATAACCGGCGCGCGCGACAACGAGGCCTACAAGCGCGCGCTTCTCCTCAAACAGCAATCCGCCTCGCATTAGCGCCCGTACCTGCGTATGGTGCGCACTGGAGTCGGCCAGACAGTCGCTGTGTGCTTTCGCACATGGAGGAAAGTCCGGGCTCCACAGGGCACGGTGCCAGGTAACGCCTGGGAGGCGCGAGCCTACGGAAAGTGCAACAGAAAGATACCGCCTAAGTGCCGCGCAAGCGGCGCCGGTAAGGGTGAAATGGTGCGGTAAGAGCGCACCGCGCGGGTGGCAACACCAACGGCACGGCAAACCCCACCTGGAGCAAGACCAAATAGGGAAGCGAGCGGCTTAACGGCCGCTACATGTGGCCCACATGGGCTTCCGGGTAGGTCGCTTGAGCTGCGCGGTGACGCGTATGCCAGAGGAATGACTGTCCAAGACAGAACCCGGCTTAACGGCCGACTCCTTTTTAGCCGCTGCGCGGCAACTATTTCCGGGGCCGCAGCGGCCCCGCACGAGGGCGCGGCCGTTAAGAGCCGGAGCCGCTGCGCGGCAACTATTTCCGGGGCCGAAGCGGCCCCGCACGAGAGCGCGGTCGTTAAGAGCGGGAAGGGTGCGGCCGTATGGTACTAGTTTCCTATCAATTTTCGCTCTATCTTATCGTTATCTCATCATTATATTGTCATTGTGGGTGAAATAGCGAAATGATAATGATAATATAGGGCTTATTCTATCAAATTGAGGCATGCTTCCAGTCATGGCTCACCGACAGCTCCCCGATGCAATCCTCGAGTTTCTCGCGGACCGGGCAAGCCAATCCTTGGGGCCCGCGAGCGCTGCGCGGATCACGGCCCAAGTTCAGTTCCCTCGGCCAACCGTCAATCGGCATCTGCGCAATCTTCTAGCCGCGGGTCAAATCACGCGCGAAGGCTCCGGTCCCGCGACGGTCTACCGCTACCAGCAATCGTTGCCGGCGCAGACAGCGCCGGTCCTCGCCACAGCCAGCATCACGAACCCCACCGGGGCGCCGGTGTGGAGCGTCGAGGCACAAGCCCTTCGCGCCGCACTCGCCGCGCCCCTGGGAACTCGAACGCCGGTTTCGTTTCAGCGGCGGTTCGTCGATGACTATCGCCCGAATCAATCGTCACTCTTACCGGCGAGATTGGCGGACTCGCTGTTCGCGGAAGGTCGGATGCCTGGCCAACAGCCGGCCGGGACCTATGCGCGCAAGGTGCTCGAGCAATTACTGATCGACTTATCGTGGTCCTCCTCGCGCCTGGAGGGCAATCGTAAGAGTTTGCTCGACACCCGTAACTTGTTTCTCGCCGGCCGTTCTGCCACCGACGATACGGACTCGACCATGCTCTTGAACCACAAGGATGCGATCGAATTCATCGTTGATGCGGTACCGAGTTATGGGATCACAGTGCCCGTCGTGCGCAATTTGCAGAGCCTCCTCATGCAGGGGTTGCTCGCGGATCCGCGGGCTTTGGGCGCGATCCGCAGGACGATCGTCAACATCGAGGGCTCGGTCTACGTCCCGACCCAGGTGCCCTCGCTCTTGGAGGAGATGTTGGGACTTATCGTCGAGAAGTCTCGGCAGATCAAGAATCCCATGGAAGGGGCGTTCTTCCTTTGGGTGAACCTCGCCTACTTGCAGCCCTTCGAAGACGGCAACAAGCGCACCAGTCGGCTGTGCGCGAACCTGCCCTTGCTTCTCTACAACTGCGCGCCGCTCTCGTTCCTCGATGTCGATCCCGCGGACTATGCGATTGCAACACTCGGGGTGTACGAACGACTCGATGTCACGCTCGCCGTCGAGTTGTTCGCCTGGACTTATCAACGTTCGATACCGAAATATCAGGCCGTACTCGCCTCGGTGGGCGCGCCTGATCTTCTGCGTGCGAAATACCGCGAACATTTGATCAGCGCCGTGCAGGATGTGGTGAGGGCGGGCAACACGTTCAGCAATGCGATCGCGGCGGCGGGGATTCCGCCTGCCGACCAAGAACATTTTAAAACGCTATTGCAGACCGAACTCGCGCAGTTGGAGGTCTTCAACTGTGCTCGCTACAGACTCACCATCGGAAACACCCAGGAGTGGATCGCCAAGGGGCGGCCGACGTAGCGTGCTACGCAAATTCCCGGGGCCGAGGGCCGCCTCAGCAAGGGAACACGTTATTTAACAGCGTGATCGCGTCACTTCGCCGAAGTTCGCGACTTTTCGTACCTCGCGTGCTTTTCAGAAAAAACCCCTAACAGATTGATTCGCCTGATTGGCTGCGGCCCCGGTTGCCGCATGGCGACAAAATGTGACCTAAGTCACTGTCGGCACGGGTTTTTTTTACCATAAGGCGTTGACAGTGCGCGTTCACGCTCCCTATAGTGGTGCCCGGTGGGAAATTGTGGGAGAAAATGGGTTTTCGGACCCATCAAAGTATGTTTCGGGGTGCCAACAAACTTACGCTCGACGTGAAAGGCCGGCTGGTGATGCCCACCCGCTACCGAGAACGGTTGCAGGAGCGCTGCGGAGGCAATCTGGTGGTGACCGTCGATAAAGATCAGTGCCTGTTGATCTACCCCCTGCCGGATTGGGAAGACATCGAGCGGAAGCTCAACAAATTGCCCACCTTGAATCCTCAGGTGAGGCGCTTGCAGCGCTTGATGATCGGTCATGCAACGGATTTGGAATTGGATTCGCACGGGCGGCTTTTGTTGCCCGCCAACTTGCGCGAGTTCGGTCAATTGACACGCGACGCAATGTTGGTTGGACAAGGTTTGCGATTCGAATTGTGGGACGAAGCTCGCTGGAACGAGCGGCGCGACGAATGGTTGGCAAGTCCGGAAAGCAGCACCGATTTGCCGGCCGAACTCGACACGCTGTCGTTCTAGCCGGTCGGTTCGGTGGAAGAGATTGCGGGGGTTCACACGGCCGTCCTGTTACCTCAGGTACTGGCGGCGTTGAACATACAGGCGAGTGGCACTTACATGGACGCCACTTTTGGGCGGGGCGGACATGCAGGGGCGATTTTGGAGAAGCTCATCGCGAACGGCCGTTTGCTGTGCCTAGATCGTGATCCCGCGGCAGTTGCGGAGGCCAGGGCCCGGTTCTCTTCAGATTCACGAGTGTCGGTTTTTCTCGCGCCCTTCTCGTCGCTGGCCGCCTGCGCCGACCAGGTTCAGCCGGGGCTCAAGCTCGACGGCATTCTCTTCGACCTCGGCGTGTCATCGCCGCAGATCGATGATGCGTCCCGCGGCTTCAGCTTCATGCAGGACGGCCCTCTTGATATGCGCATGACGGCGGGCGAGGGCATGAGTGCCGCGGATGTGGTCAACGGCGCACCACTCGAGGAACTCATCCGCATATTTCGCGAGTACGGCGAGGAGCGCATGGCGCCGCGCATCGCGCGCGCCATCGTGATGGACCGTCAAACCAAGCCCTTCGAACGCACGCTCGAACTCGCCGAAATGATTTCCCGGGTCGCGCGCAGCAAGGAGCGCCACAAGCATCCGGCGACTCGCGTATTCCAGGCACTGCGCATTCACGTCAACGGCGAGCTCGAGGAGATCGAGTCGGCACTCGATGCCGCTCTGCAGAGACTGGCCCCGGCCGGCAGGCTTGCCGTGATCAGTTTCCATTCGCTGGAGGACCGCATCGTGAAGCAGTTCATGCGCCGCCACTCGCTCGCAGATCCCATGTATGCCGGTTTGCCGCACATCCCGGCCCACGCCCGCCCGAAGCTCGCATTGGTCGGCAAGTCGATCGAACCCGACGCGAATGAGAGCAGCAGAAATCCCCGCTCACGCAGCGCCCGCCTGCGCGTCGCCGTCCGCCTCGAAGAAGGAATCGCCGCATGAAATACCGCCGTTGGCTGCCGCTGGTTCTGCCCCTGTTGTGGTTGGCGGTGCTCGGCTCCGCCGTGCAGGTGATCTACGCGCGCCACACGGCGCGCGACATGTTCGTGCGGCTGGAGAAGCTCAACGCCGAACGCGACTCGCTCGAAATGGAGTGGGGGCGTTTGCAGCTCGAGCAAAGCTATTGGTCCTCGCATGCCTTCGTCGAGCGGGTGGCAAACGCGAAATTGCAAATGAGCCTGCCGCAGACTCACGACGTGAGGATCGTGCGGCCGTGAAATTGCGCTCCGGCGAAAACGAACGCTTGGCGAAATCCTACCGCTGGCGCGCCTGGGTCGTCTTGAGCCTGGTCGTGCTCGGCGCCATCGGGCTGGCGGCACGCGCTGTGGAGCTGCAGCTGGTGGATCATGGGTTTCTCGCCAAGCAGGGCGATGACCGTTCGATGCGGGTCGTCAAGATCGCGGCGCATCGCGGCGCGATCACGGATCGCAACGGCGAGCCGCTGGCGGTCAGCACGCCGGTGGACAGCATCTGGGTCAATCCCCAAGAGATCAACGACAACATTGATCAGTTGCCGAAGCTGGCACGCGCGCTCAAGGAAGATCAACAGGCCCTGGCGCGGCGCGTCACCAGCAATCTCGATCGCGAATTTCTGTATCTGGTGCGCCACATGCCGCCGGAACAGGCGGCGCGCATCAAGGCGTTGGGCATTCCCGGGGTGTACTTGCTGCGCGAGTACCGCCGTTATTATCCGGCGGGCGAAGTATCCGGCCACGTGGTCGGATTCACGACCGTCGATGACAAGGGCCAGGAGGGCTTGGAACTCGGCTTCGATCAGTTGCTGAATGGCCAGGACGGCGCAAAGCGCGTCATTCAAGATTCTCTGGGGCGCTATGTCGAGAATGTGGAAAGCATTCGTGCGCCGCGGCCCGGCCATGATTTGGTCACCAGCATCGACCTGCGGATTCAGTATCTCGCCTACCGCGAGCTGAAGGCGGCGATGCAGGAATACCGGGCGCATGCCGGCTCCGTGATCGTCATCGATGTCGACACGGGCGAAGTGCTGGCGATGGTCAACCAACCCTCGTACAACCCCAACGATCGCGAGCAACTTAAAGCGGGCCTGTATCGCAACCGCGCCGCCACGGATATTTTTGAGCCGGGCTCGAGCATCAAGCCCTTCATCATGGCCGCGGCGCTCGCCTCCGGACAGTACCACCCGGACAGCGTGGTGGACACCTCGCCGGGATTCTTCAAGGTCGGCAACAAGGTGGAGGAGGACGAACACAATTTCGGTGTGATCGATTTGGCGACGATCCTGGCGAAATCCAGCAACGTCGGCACGGCAAAGATTGCCCTGTCGCTTCAGCCCGAGCAGATCTGGAGCACGTTGACCGGTTTGGGCCTGGGCCAGGTGACGGGCAGCAACTATCCGGGCGAATCGGCCGGCATGTTGAGCCACTATTCGCACTGGCGTCCGGTCGGCATCGCCACCATGTCGCATGGCTACGGCTTGTCCGTGACGCCGCTGCAGCTGGCGCATGCCTACGCCACCATCGGCGCGGGCGGCATCAGGCGGCCGATTTCCTTCGAGAAGATTTCAGGTCCCGTTGCCGGCGAACGGGTCATGAATCCCAGAGTCGCGAATGAGCTGGTGCAGCTGATGCAGCAGGTGGTCGAAAAGGGCGGCACGGCAACGCGCGCTTCGCTCATCGGCTATCGGGTGTCCGGCAAGACGGGCACCGCGTTCAAATCAATCGCAGGCGGCTATTCCACCGACCGAATCATGGCGGTATTTGCCGGGTTGGTGCCGGCGTCGCATCCGAAGCTGGCAACGGTGGTGGTGATCGACGAGCCGAGCCGGGACTTGCACGAGGTCGGCACGCTTGCCCAGGGCGGCACGGTGGCTGCGCCGGTATTCGCCAGCGTCATGTCCGGCACGCTGCGCTTGATGGATATTCCGCCCGATGATCTGCAAAACGTTCCGGCGGCGACGCTGGTGCAGGCGAACGACAACCCATGAGCGCCGCACTCATGTGGCTGCTCGATGGCATCGCGAAAATTCCCGCGAGCGAAGCGCGCGTCTCGGATCTGACGCTCGACAGCCGCCAGGTGCGCGAAGGCAGTCTGTTCTTCGCGCTCCCGGGCCTCAACGTGCATGGACTCAAGTTTGCCGCCGACGCCGCGGCTCGCGGTGCGAGCGTGGTGTTGTGGGAGCCGGACGGCGATGCCATGCCCCCGGCGTTGCCGCCGGGCGTGTTCGCGGCCGCGGTACCGAATTTGAAAAATCTGGTCGGCCGCATCGCCGACCGCTTCTTCAACTGGCCTTCCTCGCATCTGCGCATCGCGGCCATCACGGGCACCAATGGCAAGACCACCTGTGCTTATTTGCTGGCGCAATGTCTGGAGCGCTTGGGAACCGCGGCCGCCTACATGGGCACCATTGGCTGGGGACGCCCGGCGGCGCTGGCCGAGCCCACCCACACGACGCCCGATGCGGTCACGGTGCATCGCACGCTGGCGCAATTGCGCGCATCCGGTGTGCGCGAAGTGGCGATGGAGGTCTCCTCGCACGCTCTCGACCAAGGCCGGGTCGACGGCGTGCACTTCCAAGTGGCGGCCTTCACGAACTTGACCCGGGATCACTTGGACTATCACGGCACCATGCTCAAGTACGGTGCGGCGAAGGCCAAGCTGTTCCAGCCGCCTGAACTGAAGCACATCGTGCTCAACGTCGGCGACGAGTTCGGCCGCGCACTGGCCAGAGACTACAGCGGCAATGCTGCGTTGATCGCGGTGTGGGTGGGCGCCGGCGATTCAGGCTGGCTGGCCGATCGCGCCCTGCATGCAACGCAGGTGCGGTTGGACCCGCGCGGCATTTCGATCGAGGTGGACGGCAGCTTCGGCAAGCTCACGGTCAAAACGCAGCTGCTGGGCCGCTTCAACGCCGAGAATTCTCTGGTGGTAATCGCTTGCCTGCTGTCGCTCGGCGTTTCCCTGTCCGACGCGGCGAATGCGCTGGCCGAGTGCAAGCCGGCGCCGGGCCGGATGGAAGTGGTCAAGGCCGATGATCGCAGCAAGCCGACCGTCGTGGTCGATTACGCCCATACGCCCGACGCGCTGTCCAAGGCTTTGAACGCGGCACGCGAGCATTGCCAAGGCGCGCTGTGGTGCGTATTCGGCTGTGGCGGAGACCGCGATTCCGGCAAGCGCCCCGTGATGGGCGCCATCGCCGACGATTTGGCCGATCAGATCATCGTCACCGACGACAATCCGCGTTCCGAGGATCCGCAGGTCATCACCGCCGGCATTGTCAGCGGCATCAAGTCGCATGCCGTGCGAGTCATTCACGATCGCGGTGAAGCCATCGCCACGGCGCTGCGAGCAGCGCAGGCAACCGATGTGGTGTTGATCGCCGGCAAAGGCCACGAGGATTACCAGATCTACGGTGAGACCCGGCGCTCGTTCAGCGATCGCAGCGAAGCGCTGCGCTACTTGGGAGCTGCCGCATGAAACGTTCAGTGAGCATGACGCGGGAAGAGCGAGCACCGCGCGGTTTGATCGCATTATGGAGGGTGGTGGCATGAAGCGAACGTTACGCGATGCCGCGAGGGTGGTCGATGGCGTGCTCAAGGGGGAGGACCGCCCCTTCGGCTGCGTATCCACCGACAGCCGAACATTGAAACCCGGCGCACTGTTCGTGGCGCTGCGCGGCCCGAATTTCGACGGATCGGCATTTGTTCAGGCGGCGGCGGCGCAGGGCGCGATCGGCGCTCTGGTTGAACGCGAAACACCGGGCGCCTTGCCGCAAGTCGTGGTGGCGGACGTGCTGCGCGCGCTGCAGGAGTTGGGCCGGCATTGGCGCGCCGATTTTGCGTTGCCGGTTGTGGCGGTTGCGGGCAGCAACGGCAAGACCACGGCCAAGGAAATGACCGCCGCCATTTTGTCGCGCATGGGTCTTTGCATGGCCACCCACGGCAACCTCAACAATCACATCGGTGTCCCCGTCACGCTGATGCGGTTGGAATCGGCGCATCGCAGCGCCGTGATCGAGATGGGCGCCAATCGCGTCGGCGACGTGGCCGAGCTGATGCGTCTTGCGCAGCCCTCGGTGGGATTGATCACCAACGCCGGCGCCGAGCATCTCGAAGGATTCGGCGATCTCGACGGCGTGGCGAAAGGCGAGGGTGAAACCGTCTCCTGCCTGAAGCCCGAGGGCACCGCCGTCATCAACGCCGACGATGCCTATGCCGGCTACTGGCGCGCTGTGTCCGGCGCTAAACGCGTCGTGACTTTCGGCGTGCGCGCGCACGCCGACTTCGCGGCGAAGAATGTCATCCAGGCCATCGAGAAAGGCGAGTTCGCGACGCGCTTCACGCTGGCCTGCCCGTTGGGCGAGCGCGCCGTCATGTTGAAGGCGGGCGGTGCGCACAATGTCGGCAATGCACTGGCGGCCGCCGCAGCGGCCGCGGCGGCCGGCGCATCACTCGAGGACATCGCCGCGGGATTGGCGGACTTTCGCGCGGTCTCCGGCCGCCTGCAGCTCAAACCGGGCGCGCGCGGTAGCTGGATCATCGACGATTCCTACAATGCCAATCCCAGTTCGGTGCGCGCGGGACTCGATGTGCTGCGCTCTGTTTCGGGCGCGACCTGGCTGGTCTTGGGCGACATGGCCGAACTCGGCGAGTCCAGCCAGGACAGCCATGCCCACATGGGCACTTACGCGCGCGAGTGCGGGGTCAAGCGGCTGTTTGCGCTCGGCCCCTTGAGCACCCGGGCGGTGGAGACATTCGGCTCGGGCGGGGAATGGTTTGCCGACGCCGAGTCGTTGATACGCCGCCTGCAAGCGGAACTGTCCGCCGGCGTGACGGTGTTGATCAAAGGGTCGCGCATAAATCGGCTGGAGCGCGTCGTGCAAGCGCTCACCGGCGCGTTCGCCGGCGCCGGCGCCGGTTCCGGTCCCATGATGAGAGCGAGCTGACATGTTATTACTCCTGACTGAATATTTGGCGCGGTTCTACAGCGGCTTTCACGTATTTCAATATCTCACGCTGCGCGGAATTCTTGCCGCGGTGACGACGTTGCTCATGGCGCTGCTCATCGGGCCGCGGATGATTTCGCTCTTGAGCCACTATCAGATCGGCCAGGTGGTGCGCAGCGACGGGCCGAAATCGCACCTGCTGAAAACCGGCACGCCCACGATGGGCGGGGGATTGATCTTGGTCGCCATGGGCATCGGCACGCTGTTGTGGGCCGACCTGTCCAGCCGATTCGTCTGGGTCTTGCTGGGGACCACGCTGGCCTTCGGCTTGATCGGTTTCTACGACGACTATTTGAAACTCGTGGTCGGGAATTCGAAAGGCTTGGCGCCCCGCTACAAGTATCTGGCGCAGTCGATCGCGGGCTTCACCATTGCGCTGGCGCTGTACAGCATGCACCAGACCCCTTCCGAGATCTCTCTTTACGTTCCGTTCTTCAAAGCCGTGGCGATCCCGATGTCCATGCTGGGATTTCTGCTGTTCGCCTACTGCGTCATCGTCGGCACCAGCAATGCGGTGAACCTGACCGATGGTCTTGACGGCTTGGCGATCATGCCCGCCGTCATGGTCGCGGCGGCGCTCGGGGTGTTCGCCTATGTCACCGGCAACATCAAGTTCGCCACGTATTTGCAAATCCCCTATATCAACGGGGTGGGCGAAGTGCTGATTTTCAGCGCGACGCTGGTGGGCGCAGGACTCGGATTCCTGTGGTTCAACTCCTACCCGGCGCAAGTCTTCATGGGAGACGTGGGGGCCCTGGCCATCGGCGCCTCGCTCGGCACAATCGCCGTCATCGTGCGCCAGGAATTGGTGCTGTTCGTGATGGGTGGCGTGTTCGTGCTCGAGACCGTCTCGGTCGTGCTGCAAGTCGCGTCGTTCAAATTGACCGGCAAGCGAATATTTCGAATGCCACCCATCCATCACCACTTCGAGCTCAAGGGGTGGGCGGAACCGAAGGTCATCGTGCGTTTCTGGATCATCAGCTTCGTGCTGGTGTTGGCGGGCCTTGCAACCTTGAAGATCCGATGATGAACAGCGTCGTCGTGGGGTTGGGCAAGACAGGCGCTTCATGCGTGCGTTACCTGACGAAGCGCGGCGACCGCGTGAGCGCCACCGATTCGCGCGGCGCGCCGCCGGGACTCAAGGAGTTGGGCGAACTCGCGGCGGCGGTTGACTTGCGCCTCGGCGGTTTTGATCTGTCGCTGCTCGAGGGCGCATCGCAGGTGCTGATGTCGCCGGGCGTGTCCCTCGATGAGCCGATCGCCAAAGCCGCACGCGAGCGCGGGATCGACGTATTGGGCGATGTGGAGTTGTTCGCGCGCGAGGTTCACGCGCCTGTCATCGGCGTGACCGGCACCAACGGCAAGAGCACGGTCACGACGCTGGTGGCCCGCATGGCGGCCGCCGCGGGGCGGCGCGTTCTCGCCGGCGGCAACTTGGGCGAGCCTGCCCTCGATCTGCTCGAACAGCCCATGCCGGACCTGTACGTGCTCGAGTTGTCGAGCTTTCAACTGGAAACCACGTCTTCGCTGGTGCTGCAAGCTGCCGTCGTCCTCAATGTCACGGCGGATCACCTGGATCGCTATGCGTCGGTCGCCGCGTATGCGCGGGCCAAGGAACGAATTCTTGCCAGGGCATCGACCGTGGTCTTGAACGCCGATGATCCGTGGGTGCTGGCCATGCGGGATCGGGAATATCACGGCGGCGCCGCGCGCACCGTGACCTTTTCCACGCAGCGCACGGATGTGGATTTCTCCCTGGTGCGCCATGGCGCGCAAATTTTCTTGGCGCGCCGCGGCGCGCGATTGCTCGATGTGGGGCGCATGAAAATCTCCGGCCTGCACAACGCGGCCAATGCGCTCGCGGCGCTGGCATTGGGCGAGGCCGTGGGGTTGCCGGACCGCGCCATGCTCGAGGCGCTCGAACAGTTTCCGGGTTTGTCGCATCGCTCATCGTGGGTCGCCGATATCGGCGGCGTGCGCTACGTCGATGATTCCAAAGGCACCAACGTCGGCGCGACCATCGCCGCGGTCGCCGGCATGGCCGGACCCTTGGTGGTAATTGCCGGGGGCGAGGGCAAGGGTCAGGACTTCAAGCCGCTGGCGGCCGCCTTTCGCGGCAAGGTGCGCGAGGCAGTGCTGATCGGCAAGGACGCGCCGGCGATTGCTGCCGCGCTCGAAGGGGTGTGCAAGACCGAGACCGCCACATCAATGGAAGCGGCGGTAGCCGCGGCACACCGCATCGCGGTCGCCGGCGATACCGTTCTCTTATCGCCCGCCTGCGCGAGCTTCGACATGTTTCGCGACTACGGTCATCGCGGCGATGTGTTTGCCGCGGCGGTGCAGAAACTCAGGGCGTCATCGCCATGAATGCCGCCACCATGTCGTACGGCGTGCGCGCGCGGGAGCGGATGCCCTTCGCCTGGGACAGCGTCACGCTGGGGTTGGTGGCCGCATTGTTGCTGGTGGGCCTGATCATGGTCACCTCCGCATCCATGTCGATCGCCGCTCGCGACATGGGCGATCCGTTTTATTTTCTGGAGCGGCAATTCATTTTTACCATGGCGGGTGCGGCGTTCGCCTGGACGGTGACGCGCATACCGACCGAGTTGTGGGACAAGTATGGCCTGGCGCTCTTGCTGCTGGGGATATTGCTGCTCATCTTGGTGCTGATTCCGGGCTTGGGCGCACGCGTCAATGGCGCGCGCCGCTGGCTTAGGATCGGCGTGCTGAACTTCCAGGTGTCCGAACTGGCCAAGGTGCTGGTGCTGATGTGGCTTTGCAGCTACTGCGTGCGCAAGCGCTCGGAGCTTGAGAGCACGCTGCCGGGCCTGCTGAAGCCCTTCGCGCTGCTTTCCGTGACGGCGGTGTTGTTGCTGATCGAACCGGACTTCGGCGCCGCGACCGTGCTGTTCGCGACCGGTTTCGCCGTGCTGTTCATCGCCGGTGCGCGTCTGCGCTTCGTGACGCTGCTGGTAACAACCGCCGTCCTGGCGTTCGCGCTGCTGGCGCTGACGACGCCCTATCGATTGAAGCGCCTGTTGATTTTTCTGCATCCCTTCGACGATCCGTTCAACGGCGGATTTCAACTCACGCAATCGTTGATCGCCATCGGCCGCGGCTCCTGGTTCGGCGTGGGCCTGGGCAGCAGCGTGCAAAAATTGTTCTACCTCCCGGAAGCGCATACCGATTTCGTGTTCGCGGTGCTGGCCGAGGAACTGGGGCTGGTCGGCGTGGTGGGCGTGATTGCGCTGTTCGTCGCGCTCGTGTGGCGCGCGTTTCATATATCGCGCCTGGCGGCCCAGGCAGGCTTGCGTTTCCAGGCCTATCTCGCGACGGCTTTCGGTATCTGGTTGGGCCTTCAGGCCATGGTGAACATCGGCGTCAACATGGGTGTGCTGCCGACCAAGGGGTTGACCCTGCCGCTCTTGAGCTACGGCCGCAGCAGCCTGCTGGTCAGCCTCGCGTGGTTGGGTGTGCTGTTGCGTATCTATCACGAGGTCAAGTGCAGCTCGCGATCGGCGGTGACGCGCGTACCGGGAGGCAGCCGTTGAGCGGGGAGCAGCCGATGAGCGGGGAGCAGCCGATGAGCGGGGAGCAGCCGATGAGCGGGGAGCAGCCAGGGAGCGATGGGCATCTAATGGGCGAGACTCGGCCAACCAACCAATCGGTAGGCGGGCCGGTGCTCATTATGGCCGGGGGGACCGGCGGTCATGTATTCCCGGCGCTGGCGGTGGCGAAGGTGCTGCGCGCGCGCGGCGTTGCGGTTGTGTGGCTGGGTGTGCCGGGGAGCATGGAGTCGCGTCTCGTGCCGGCTCATGGCTTTCCCATCGAATGGGTGCGCGTGGCGGGTATCCGTGGCAAGGGCGCGATGACTTGGGCGATGGCGCCGCTGCGCATTGTCAACGCGGTGGTGCAGGCAGTGGGGGTGCTGCGCCGCGTGAAGCCACGCTCCGTGCTGGGCGCAGGCGGCTATGTCAGTGGTCCCGGCGGCATTGCGGCCTGGTTGATGCGCATTCCCCTGCTCATCCACGAGCAGAACGCCATCGCCGGCTTGACCAATCGCTGGCTGGCGCGCTTGGCGACTCAAGTTCTGGAAGCATTCCCGGGCAGTTTCGGTCCCAAAGTGCACGCCAGCACCATCGGCAATCCGGTGCGGGACGACATCCAGGCGCTGGCATCCCCGGCACAACGATTCGCCGGACGCGGCGCCCCCGCGAGGCTGTTGATTTTCGGCGGCAGCCAGGGCGCACAACGATTGAACGCGGTGTTGCCGCAGGCACTGGCTCGCTTGAGTCCCGAGAGTCGGCCGCAGGTCATTCATCAGACCGGCGAGCGCGGGCTCGAAGGCACGCGCGCGGCGTACATCCAACAGCGGGTCGAGGCCGAAGTGCTGCCCTTCATCGAGGACATGGCCAAAACCTATGCGTGGGCGGACCTTGCGGTGTGCCGCGCCGGCGCCATGACGGTCGCGGAGCTGCAGGCCGCCGGCCTCGGCGCGATATTCGTGCCATTGCCGATCGCCACGGATGATCATCAAACCAAGAATGCCGCCGTTATGGTCGGTGTCGGCGCCGCGCGTCTCATCCAGGAGCGCGATCTGACGCCCGAACATTTGAGCGCCATCATCGCCGAGCTGGTCGTGGACCGAGCGCGGCTGCTGAAGATGGCGGAGGCCGCGCGCAGCGCGCGCGTTACGGATGCGGCGGCGCGGCTGGCGGACCTGTGCATCGCCGCGGGGACGCATGCGGGGGCACGCGCATGAGCGGGGGCACGCAGATGAGCGGGGGCACGCGCACCAGCGGGGGCGCGCGCATAGTTTCGAACACGCGCATGCAAGATCGGATGCGGCGCATCCAGCGCATTCACTTGGTCGGCATCGGCGGCAGCGGCATGGGCGGCATTGCCGAGGTGCTGCTCAACTTGGGCTACGAAGTGCAGGGATCGGACCTCAAAGGCAATGCCGTCACCGAGCGCCTCGCGCGCTTGGGGGCGACGATTTTCATCGGCCACGACGAGAAGTACCTGGGTGAATCCGACGTGGTGGTGGTGTCGAGCGCGGTGAACCGCTCCAACCCGGAAGTGGCCGCCGCGCTGGCCAAGCGCATTCCCGTGGTCGCGCGGGCGGAAATGCTGGGCGAGCTGATGCGCTTTCGCTACTCGATCGCCGTCGCGGGCACGCATGGCAAGACCACGACCACAAGTTTGGTGGCGAGCGTGCTGGCCGAAGCCGGGCTTGATCCCACCTTTGTCATCGGCGGCCGCTTGCAGAGCGCCGACAGCAACGCGCGCTTGGGCGCCGGCCGCTATCTGGTGGCGGAAGCCGACGAGAGCGACGCCTCGTTCATGCACCTGCAACCGATGATCGCCATCGTCACCAACATCGACAACGATCACCTCGCGACGCACGACGGCGATTTTGCCCGGCTCAAGCAAAGCTTCGTCGATTTCCTGCACAACCTGCCGTTCTACGGTCTGGCCGTGCTGTGCGGTGACGATGAGCATGTAAAGAGCATCTTGGAATCCGTGGGCCGCCCCTACCACACGTATGGTTTCGGCGAGGGTGCGGATATTCGCGCGGTGAATGTGCAGCGCCTCGGGCTGCAATCCCGCTATGAGGTGCTGCGCGCAGAGCACGCGCCGCTGACCGTCACCATCAACTTGCCCGGCCGCCACAATGTTTTGAACTCGCTGGCCGCGGTGGCCGTCGCCAGCGAACTCGATATCCCCGACGACGTGATACAGCACGCCCTGGCGAATTTCCAGGGCATCGAGCGGCGCTTGCAGCAGCTCGGCGAGATCCAGTGGCCCGGCGGCCGTGCCTTGATCGTGGATGACTACGGGCATCATCCGACGGAAGTGGCGGCGACGCTCGAGGCGGCGCGCCAGGGCTGGCCGGCAAGACGCTTGGTGCTGGTGTTTCAGCCGCATCGCTACACGCGAACGCGGGATTTGCTGGACGACTTTGGACGCGTGCTCGGCGAATGCGACGTGCTCTTGGTCACGGAAGTGTACGCGGCGGGCGAAGCGCCGATCGCCGGCGCCGACGGGCGCGCCATTTGCCGTGCCGTGCGCAGCCGCGGTCTGATGGAGCCGGTGTTCGTCGAAAGCGTCGATGATCTCGCCGAATCGCTGCGCGCCGTCTTGCATGACGGCGATGTGGTTCTGACCATGGGCGCCGGCAATTTGGGCGCGGTGGCGCAGGATCTGAAGCGCCGCTTCGCGGCTGGAGCGCACCCATGAACGCGTTGCACTCGGTGGAGCTGGCGCCGGAATTCGCGGGCCGCGTGCTGCACGATGTGTCCATGGCCAAACACACGTCCTGGCATGCGGGAGGTGCGGCCGATTTCTTCTTTACGCCGCGCGACATCATGGATCTCGCGTCCTTCATGCGCCAGCTGCCCGCCGAAGTGCCGGTGATGTGGGTCGGCTTGGGCAGCAATCTTCTGGTACGCGACGGCGGAATCCGCGGGGCCGTGGTCTCGACGCATGGCGCGCTGGGCGCGCTCGAACGCCACAGCGTGACCCGTATCCGCGCGGAAGCGGGCGTGCCCTGCGCGCGCATCGCGCGGCAATGCGTGAAATGGGGTTTGGGACCGGCCGAATTCTTTGCCGGAATCCCGGGAACCTTGGGCGGCGCCTTGGCCATGAATGCGGGCGCCTGGGGCGGCGAGACCTGGAAGCATGTGGTGGAAGTGGAGGTGCTGGACCGCCGCGGTGTGCGGCACACGCGCACCCCGGCCGAGTATCAGATCGGCTATCGCCAGGTGAAGGGACCGGATAACGAGTGGTTCATCGGCGCGCGGCTGGAATTTGAGCGCAAGCCCGGCATCAACACCGATGCGATTCGCGAGTTGCTCGACAAGCGGCGCGAAACGCAGCCCATCGGCGAGTGGAGTTGCGGATCGGTGTTCACCAATCCGCCGGGCGATCACGCGGCACGCTTGATTGAAAGCGCGGGCCTGAAAGGCTTTCGCATCGGCGATGCCTCGGTGTCTGAGAAACATGCCAATTTCATCATCAATCACGGCCAGGCGCGCGCCGCCGACATCGAGGCGCTGATCCTGCACGTGCAGAAAAGCGTCGCCGCAGCCCACGGCATCGTGCTGCGCACCGAAGTGCGCATCGTCGGAGATCCGGCGTGAGCTTGCTGGTCATGAATGCCGCCAAGCGCCGCGCCTCCAGCCCAAAGGACTTCGGCAAGACCGCCGTCATGCTCGGCGGCGATTCGAGCGAGCGCGAGATTTCGCTGTTGAGCGGCAATGCCGTGCTGGCCGCGCTCAAGGCCCGCGGCGTCGATGCGCATGCCTTCGATCCTTTGGACCGTCCGCTGCAGGCCTTGCGCAGCGAGGGATTCGATCGGGTGTGGATCGCGCTGCACGGGCCGGGGGGCGAGGACGGCGCCATGCAGGGCGCGCTCGAGTGGATCGGCGTGCCTTACACGGGCAGCGGCGTGCTCGCATCCGCGTTGACCATGGACAAGCTCAAGACCAAGCGCGTGGTGGTCGGCGCGGGCTACGCCGCGCCCGAGTATGCCGTGTTGTCGGGCCCGGCCGATCTGAGCGCGGCGCTCGAGCGCATCGGCCTGCCCATGATGGTCAAACCCGCCTCTCAAGGATCGAGCGTCGGCATGACCAAGGTCAAAGCCGCGAACGAATTGCCGGGTGCCTTCGCCGCGGCGCATGCCATCGATCCCATCGTCTTTGCCGAAGCGTTCGTCACGGGTGACGAGTACACCGTGTCGATCTTGCACGGCGCCGCGTTGCCCTCGATCCGCATCCTGCCGGCGACGGAGTTCTACGATTATCAGGCGAAGTATTTCCGCGACGACACGCAGTACTTCTGTCCGAGCGGTCTGTCCCAAAAGGACGAGGCCGAATTGCAGGCGGCGGCCTTGGCGGCATTCAAGGTCACCGATTGCCACGGCTGGGGCCGCGTCGACTTCATGCGCGATCAGGCCACCGACAAGTTCTTTTTCATCGAGATCAACACCACGCCGGGCATGACCAGCCACAGCCTGGTGCCGATGGCTGCGCGCCAGGCCGGCATGGACTTCGAGGAGCTGGTGTGGCGCGTGCTCGAAACCAGCTTCTCGAGAGAACGGAAATGATGACCCTGTGGCGCCGCAACCGCTTCAAGAGCAAGGCCAAGCCTCAGAAGTCGGGCTGGGAGCGGCCCGCCATTTTTCGCGAGTGGCGTGTTTATGCGCGCCGCGGCGCGTTGTTGCTGGTGCTCGTGGGCGCATTGGGCGCACTGACCTGGGCGCTGGACCGTCCGGTGCGGGTGATTTCCATCGACGGCAGCTTTCAGCGCGTCTCACCCGGCCAAATCGAGAAGGCGGTGGCGCCCTTCGCCAATCAGGGATTCATGTCTGCCGACCTCGCCGATATCCAGCGCGCCGTCGAAACATTGCCGTGGGTGGACCAGGTGCGCATCGCGCGCCGTTGGCCCAACAGCTTGCGCGTGACGGTGATCGAGCAAACGGCTGCGGCTCGCTGGGGAGAGTCGGGATTGCTCAATACCCGCGGCGAACTCTTCGTCCGCAGCGCCACGCACGTGCCTGCGGAGTTGCCGCACTTGAGCGGTCCGGAAGGCACTGAGTCGCAGGTGGCGCAGCGCTATCTCGCGGCTCAAGGGCGAATGCTCGAGGCGGGCATGCGCATTGCGGCGCTGCGTCTCGATGAGCGCGGCGCCTGGGAAATGGACTTGGACTGCGGCGTCACCGTGCGCTTAGGAAGGCGCGATGTCGACGAGCGCCTCGAGCGCTTCATTCACACCGCATCGCAGGTCATTGCCCATCGTTTGACCGAAATCAGTTACGTGGACATGCGTTATTCCAACGGCTTCGCCATCGGCTGGCGCAACCAGGGCCCGGCATCAGGGCCCGGCAAACGTCCAGACGACGCCGACGCGTAGAGGAATTTTTCAAAGACATGGCAAAGCGTTCTGATCGCAATCTACTGGTGGGGCTCGATATCGGCACCAGCAAAGTCGTGGCCATCGTCGGCGAGATCAAGGCCGACGGCGCGCTGGAAATCATCGGCATCGGCAGCCATCCGTCCCGCGGCCTGAAGAAGGGCGTGGTGGTGAACATCGAATCGACGGTGCAATCGATTCAGCGCGCGGTCGAAGAGGCGGAGCTGATGGCGGGCTGCGAGATTCACTCGGTGTATGCCGGCATTGCCGGCAGCCATGTTCGCAGCCTCAATTCACACGGCATCGTCGCCATCAAGGATAAAGAGGTGCTGCAGGGCGACGTGGAGCGCGTCATCGACGCCGCCAAGGCGGTCGCCATCCCGGCGGATCAAAAAATCCTGCATGTGCTGCCGCAGGAATACATCATCGATTCGCAAGAGGGAATTCGCGATCCCATCGGCATGTCGGGCGTGCGCCTGGAAGCGAAGGTGCACATCGTCACCGGCGCCGACAGCGCCGCGCAGAACATCGTCAAGTGCGTGCAGCGTTGCGGGCTGGTGGTCGACGACATCGTTTTGGAGCAGCTCGCCTCCAGCTATGCCGTGCTCACCGAGGATGAGAAGGATCTCGGCGTGTGCGTGGTGGATATCGGCGGCGGCACCACCGACATCGCGGTTTTCGGCGGCGGCGCGATCCGCCACACCGCGGTGATCCCGATTGCCGGCGACCAGATCACCAATGACATCGCGGTGTCCATGCGCACGCCGACGCAGTACGCCGAGGACATCAAGATCAAATACGCCTGCGCCCTATCGCAGCTCGCCAACCCCGACGAAACCATCGAGGTCCCCAGCGTGGGGGATCGTCCACCGCGCCGCCTGGCGCGCCAGACCCTCGCTGAAATCGTCGAGCCGCGTTACGAGGAACTGTTCGGGCTGATCCGCGATGAGCTGCGCCGCGCGGGACTGGAGGAGCAGGTCGCCACCGGCATCGTGCTCACCGGCGGCAGCGCCAAGATGGAAGGCGCGATCGAACTCGCCGAAGAAGTGTTTCACATGCCGGTGCGCTTAGGGGTGCCGCAATACGTCACGGGATTATCCGAGGTGGTGAGCAATCCGATCCATGCCACGGGCGTGGGTCTTCTGCTCTATGCCAAGAGCAATTTGGAGGGTCAACGCACGGAAGCGCCGCTGCTCGCGGGCGGCATGAAAAGCTTGCTGGAAAGAATGAAGGCCTGGTTTCAGGGCAATTTCTAGAGTTGATGATAACTAACGTAGGAGAACCGGAATGTTCGAACTGATGGATTCTTATAGTCAAAGCGCCGTGATCAAGGTGCTGGGCGTGGGCGGCGGTGGCGGCAACGCGGTCTCACACATGGTCCAAGCCGGCCTGGAAGGCGTGGACTTCATTTGCATCAACACCGACGCGCAGGCGCTGAAGCACTCCAAGGTGCGCACCGCTTTGCAGATCGGCTGCAACATCACCAAGGGCTTGGGCGCCGGCGCCGACCCGGAAGTGGGCCGTCAGGCGGCCATGGAAGATCGTGATCGCATCATCGAGCTGATCGAGGGTTGCGACATGCTGTTCATCACCGCCGGCATGGGCGGCGGCACCGGCACGGGCGCAGCCCCCGTGGTGGCGCAAGTCGCCAAGGAACTCGGCATCCTGACCGTCGCCGTGGTGACCAGGCCCTTCGAGATGGAAGGCAACAAGCGTTCCCGCGTCGCCGATCAGGGCATGATGGAATTGTCCAAGTATGTGGATTCGCTGATCACGATTCCGAATCAGAAACTGCTGTCGGTCCTGGGCAGCAGCACCACGCTGCTCGATGCCTTCAAGGCGGCGAACACGGTGCTGCAAGGAGCGGTGCAGGGCATTGCGGAACTGATCACGCGGCCGGGCCTCATCAACGTCGACTTCGCCGACGTTCGCACGGTGATGTCGGAAACCGGCATGGCCATGATGGGTTCGGGAACCGCCTCGGGCGATGATCGGGCGCGCGAAGCGGCCGAAGCGGCCATTTCCAGTCCCCTGCTCGAGGACATCAACCTCTCGGGCGCTCAAGGGATCCTGGTCAATGTCACCGCGGGCATGGACTTGTCCATCGGTGAATTCCAGGAAGTGGGCAACGTCATCAAGCAGTTCGCCTCCGACGATGCGACCGTGGTCGTGGGTACGGTGATCGACCCGGAGATGGCCAGCCAGATTCGCGTCACCGTGGTGGCGACCGGATTGGGCAAGCCCGTCGTGCGGGTTGCGGCGCAGCCGGCCGTCTCGCATCACGCACCGCCGCTCACCATGCGGGTGATCCGCCACAAATCACCGATGGCACCCACCGACTACGCCATGTTGGACAAGCCAACGGTGCAGCGGCAGCGCGCGGTTGGCGATGGATTGCGTGCCGAGGTCAATTCGGAGGATTTGCTGGATATTCCGGCTTTCTTGAGGCGACAGGCAGATTAGTTGGGCGACGTTCGACATTCCAAATTTTGGCGCTCGGTAGGATTGCCTTAAGGGCGCCGGTTTGGTGGAGAAGTGCCAAGACGCGAACTCATGCGGGCGCTGTGCGGTCGGACAGTGCTCTTGTTGCCTTTGGGCAATTTTCGCGTTTCATGCCGGGGTGTGCCCTGTGGTACCTTTGGCACATAACACAGTCCGGTTTCACTTAATGCAATGCTGAATCAAAGAACACTGAAGAATTCGATTCGTGCCACCGGGGTCGGGCTGCACACGGGCAAGAAGGTACTCATGACCTTGCGGCCGGCATTGCCGGATACGGGAATTGTGTTTCGCCGCACCGATCTGGACCGCCCGGTCGACATTCGCGCCCACGCGGAGAATGTGGGCGATACCACGATGGGCACGACCCTGCATCGGGGCGACGTCAAGGTATCGACCGTCGAGCACTTGCTATCCGCCCTGGCGGGCCTCGGCGTCGACAATGCGCTGGTGGAAGTCAGTGCGGGCGAAGTACCCATTATGGACGGCAGCGCCGGACCCTTTGTATTCCTGTTGCAATCGGCGGGCATCGAGGAGCAAAAGGCGCCGAAACGATTCATCCGCATCCTGGAAGCACTGCAGGTCGATGATGGCGACAAATGGGCACGCTTTGATCCGTATGACGGATTCAAAGTGAATTTTGAAATCGAATTCAATCACCCGACCTTCAAGAAGCACTCGCAAGTGGCTTCCATGGATTTCTCCACGACCTCGTTTTTACGCGAGATCAGCCGCGCGCGAACCTTCGGGTTCATGCGTGACTTGGAGAGCCTGCGCGCGCGCAATCTGGCGCTGGGCGGCAACATGGACAACGCCATCGTGCTCGATGACTACCGCGTTTTGAATGAGGACGGTTTGCGCTACGAAGACGAATTCGTGAAGCACAAGATTCTCGATGCCATCGGCGATTTGTACCTATTGGGCCACAGCCTCATCGGCGAATTCAGCGGCTTCAAGTCCGGGCATGCGCTCAACAACAAATTGCTGCGCAGCCTCATGGCCACGCAGAGCGCGTGGCAGGAAGTCACCTTCGAGAGCCTGGCCGACGCGCCCATTTCCTATGTCGCGGCTGCGGCGGCGCATGCGTAGCGTCAAGCGGGCGGGACAACTCGTATGCGGACGGCAAGAATCTCGAGTCCCGCGGACTTGGCCACGCGTTTTCGGATGATTTCCGTGGAATATCGCAGGCGCGAAGCCCACACGGCCCCCACCACACCGACGGTCAGGCGGCCCTGGGTTATGCCGGCGCTGGCCACCGCCTGCGCCAGCCGGGGGGGCAGCGCCGCGCGCACCTGCTCCAGGACCCGTGAGCGCTCGGCAGACCTTTCCTGCAGTAGTGAAAGTCTCTTGCCACCTCTTGCCAGTAACTCACTGAGACTCTTAGAGTTTTGCATTGCAGCAGCGAATTAAGCCTTGGATTGACATGGAGAAAATGTGCGCGAATTCGTGCGGAAATCCTTGTTTTGAGTCAGTTATCTGCATAGTCTACCCTTACAGCCCGGGGCATCATCGATTGTCTCGGACGACCTAAGCGATAGTTTCGGCATCGTATCGGCGTAGGAAGAATTATCCGTATGAATGTCATTTTTGTCGGCCGCAAATCTGGCCGAGTGAAACAATTTGACCTGCGACATCCCGTGATTATGTCAGCTGCAGCGCTGCTGGTTCTCGGGGTCCTGGGTACGGCATTCTCCATTGGCTTAGGTCTGGGCGCCCGCCATGGTGGCAGCAATCCCATCGATCAGCTGGGCAATTGGTCCGCTGAGCTGTTGCACCAGAAGGCGCAGATCGAAGAGACCAAGCGGGTTCTGCAGGAGAAGGTGAACGCCCTGGCGATGCGCGTGGGTCAAATGAATGCCAATGTGATCCGCCTAGACGCCCTCGGCAAGCGCCTGACCCGTATGGCAAATCTGGACGATGGTGAGTTCGACTTCGGCCACCCACCGGCGATTGGCGGCGCCGAGAACGGCGCGGACGGTCAGCCGGCTCAGATCCCCAATCTCACCGCCATGGTCGATGATTTACAGTCCCAGCTATCGAGCCGCGAGCAGCAGCTGGGCGTACTCGAGAACATGATTTTGAGTCGCGAACTCAGCAAACAGGTCTATCCCGAGGGCAGACCCGTGCAAGAGGGCTGGATTTCGTCTTATTTCGGGCATCGCGCGGATCCCTTTACCGGCTATTCCGCAATGCACAAGGGCCTGGATTTTGCCGGTCAGGAAGGCTCCAAGATCACGGCCGTAGCCGCCGGCATCGTGACCTTCGCCGCGGATCGCGCGGGTTACGGCGAAATGGTTGAAATCAACCACGGCAATGGCCTGGCCACCCGCTACTGCCACAATGAACGGTTGCTGGTGAAGCAGGGCGACATGATCCGCAAGGGTCAAGAGGTGGCCTTGATGGGTTCCACCGGTCATTCGACCGGGCCGCATTTGCATTTTGAAGTCTTGAAGAATGGCACTCAGGTCGACCCCCTGCGCTTTATTGGAGAGGATCGTTAGCCCTAAATGAGGGGCTGATCAGGCAAGGCCTTGAAAAAGGCCGCCGTCGAAACGATTTCCAGCTCTCCTGGTCTATCCGTACAATACCCAGTTTTCTTAAGGACTCCCCCGCGTGTGGAAGCTTCTGACGCAAGTATTTGGCAGCCGTAATCAGCGCCTGGTGAAGGAGCTGAGCCGCACGGTCGCGGCCATCAATGCCTTCGAGCCCAGCGTCAGTGCCTTGAGCGATGAGCAGTTTCCCGAGAAGACCCGTGAACTGAAGGCGCGCTTTGCTGCGGGCACGCCGCTCGATGAGTTGATTCCGGAGGCCTTTGCCTTGGTGCGCGAATCGGCGCGCCGCAAATTGGGCATGCGCCACTTCGACGTGCAGCTGATCGGCGGCCTGGCCTTGAATGCCGGCAAGATTTCCGAAATGCGCACCGGTGAGGGCAAGACGCTGATGGCGACGCTGCCGGCGTACTTGAACGCGCTCACCGGCGAGGGCGTGCACGTCGTGACCGTCAATGAATACCTGGCGCAGCGCGATTCGGAGTGGATGGGTCCGGTGTTTCGCTTCTTGGGAATGGAAGTCGGCGTCATCAAGAATGCGCAGACGCCGGATGAGAAGCGCGCGGCCTATGCCGTCGACATCACCTACGGCACCAACAACGAATTCGGCTTCGACTATTTGCGCGACAACCTCGCGTTTCGCCTCGAGGATCGGGTGCAGCGCAAGCTGTCCTTTGCCATCGTCGATGAAGTCGATTCGATCCTGATCGATGAGGCGCGAACGCCGCTGATCATTTCAGGACCCGCGGAGGAGAGCACCGAGCTCTACATCAAGATCAACGCCTTGATCCCGCGCTTGGTGAAACAAAAAGAAGAAAACGGTCCCGGCGATTTCGCCGTCGATGAAAAGACCAAGCAGGCCACCCTGACCGAGGACGGCCACGAAAAGGTCGAGAACATGATGGCCGAGATTGGACTGCTGCGCGAAGGCGAGAGTCTGTACGACGCCACCAATATTCGGCTCATGCATCACTTGAACGCGGCGCTGCGCGCGCATTCGCTGTACAAGCGCGATGTCGAGTACATCGTGCGCCAGGGCGAAGTCATCATCGTCGATGAATTCACCGGCCGTACCATGCAGGGCCGGCGCTGGTCCGACGGCCTGCATCAGGCGGTGGAGGCCAAAGAGGGCGTCAAGGTCCGCGAGGAAAATCAAACCGTCGCGTCGATCACTTTCCAGAACTATTTCAGGCTGTACTCGAAGCTATCCGGCATGACCGGAACCGCGGACACGGAGGCGTTCGAATTCCAGCAGATTTACGGGCTGGAAGTGGTGGTGATTCCGACCCACAAGCCGATGATCCGCCAGGATAAATCCGACTTGGTGTTTCTCTCCGAGCAGGATAAGTTCCAGGCCATTCTCGAGGACATCCAGGATTGCGTGAAGCGCGGGCAGCCGGTGCTGGTGGGCACCGCGTCGATCGAGGCATCCGAACGGATTGCCAAGCTGCTGCAGGGCGCGAAAATTCCCCACGAAGTCCTCAATGCCAAGCAGCATGAGCGCGAGGCGCATATCGTCGCCGAAGCCGGCCGGCCCGGGGCCATCACGATTGCCACCAACATGGCGGGCCGCGGCACCGACATCGTGCTCGGCGGCAGTCCGCAAACGCAGATTGATGCGATCGAGAATCCCAACGAAGCGGACTTGAAGGGCATCCACACCGCGTGGCTCGAGCGCCATGAACAGGTGACCGCGGCGGGCGGCTTGCACATCATCGGCACCGAGCGTCACGAATCGCGCCGCATCGACAATCAGTTGCGCGGCCGATCGGGCCGCCAGGGCGATCCGGGGTCCAGCCGTTTCTATTTGTCGCTCGAGGACAATTTGATGCGTATTTTCGGCGATCCTACGCGCATGAAGGCGCTCATGACCCGGGTGGGCATGAAGGCCGGCGAGGCGATCGAGAGCGGCATGTTGACGCGCCAGATAGAACGCGCCCAGCGGCGCGTTGAGCAGCACAACTTCGATGCGCGCAAGCAACTCTTGGAATATGACGATGTGGCCAACGATCAGCGCCGCGTCATTTATCAGCAGCGCACCGACTTGATGGGCGCCGAAGACGTCGCCGAGGCGATCAAGGGTATTCGCGAGGATGTGGTCGCGCAGCTGGTGGACCAGTATATGCCGGCCGGCGCACCCGAGGAGCAATGGGACTCGAAGGGATTGGCGCAGGCGATCGAGCGCGATTTCGGCCCGACACTACCCATCGTCGATTGGGTCAAGGCGGAAGAGGCCGGCGACGGTCAGGGTCTGCGCAACAAGATCGTGGCCGCGCTGGAAGCGGCTTACACGCAGAAAGAGATCAACGTCGGGCCTCAGGTGATGCGCTACATCGAAAAGGAAATCACGCTGCGCACGCTGGATCAGCACTGGCGCGAACATCTCGCGGCCATGGACTACATGCGCCAGGGCATTTACCTGCGCAGCTATGCGCAGAAAAATCCGAAGCAGGAATACAAGCGCGAAGCGTTTGAACTGTTTTCCGGCATGCTCGATCGGATCAAATTCGACACCGTCACCATGGTGTCGAAGATCCAAGTGCGCAGCGAAGCGGAGATCGAGCGCGAGAATCTGGAGCGGCAGCAGCGGCTGGCGCGCGCATTGCAGGCGCAGCATGCCGATGCCGTTTCGCCGATCGCCATGCCCGGGGCGGACGGCTCGGGAACCCCGGCGCCACCCGGCGGCAACATCATGGAATTGGAGCCGCGTTCGATTCCTGAGACGGCGGCGCCCTTCGTACGCCAGATGCCCAAGGTGGGCCGCAATGAGCCGTGTCCCTGCGGTTCCGGCCGAAAGTACAAGCACTGCCACGGCACGCTGCAGCAAGCGAGCGGTTGAGTCCCGATCGTAAGAGTTTTGCCACTCATGTCGTCGCCGCGGCGGTGACCGATGGCGCCGGGCGTGTGCTCATTGCGCAGCGCCCGCCGGGCAAGCATCTGGCCGGCGGGTGGGAGTTTCCCGGCGGAAAGCTCGAGCGCGGCGAGGATCGCAGAGCGGGCCTGGCGCGCGAGCTGCGCGAAGAGCTGGGGATCACCATAGCGACTCCCCGTCCCCTGATTCGTGTGCGCCATACCTACGACTACGGTGCCGTGCTCATCGACATGTGGGTGGTGCGGCGTTACCGCGGCAAGCTTGCGGGGCTTGACGGACAGGCGCTGCGTTGGGTGTCCCAAGAGGAACTGGAGGCGGCGGAGTTGCTGCCGGCGGACGGGCCGATCGTGGCGGCGCTGCGCTTGCCGGAGAGGTTGAGCGAAGTGTCGACCGCTGACTACGTCGTGGGCGCGTTGGGCGGCGCTGACAGCAGCGGGCGCCTGTGCGGGGTGTGGTGCGCAGGCATGGCGGATGCGCTGGCGGGAGGCGATGGCGGCGCGGATTTTCTGGTGCTGAGAAATGAGCTCTCGCATACCGAGATCACATCGATATGCGGGTTGGTGGCCATTCCGGTGTACGTGAAGGGCGTTGGGCTCGAGGAATCGTGGGGGTTGGGGGCCACCGGAATCGTTGAGATCGGCGACTAGCGGAATCATCGGGGGCCATTGCAATCAATGGCACCGACCTCAACCTGGTGATGCAGTCAACATGCGGTGCACGCGCTCTGGATCGCGAGCGATGACTTTCAGATATGCCCGCGCCGGTTGGTCAGGCTCCGTCCTTCCCTGCTCCCAATCACGCAGCGTACCGAGCGGAATCTGATAGCGAACCGCAAATTCCTCTTGAGTGAACCCCAACGCGCGACGTAATGTCTTTACCCGTGGCACCCGTCTGGCTTTGCGCAGTTCCTCCGCAGTCATTGGTCGAGCGTCTGGATCGGCGTTCGCCGCCGTTTTGACCTGGGCGTCTGTCATCGGGCGCATGGGCATGTCGGGGAAAGGGTTCAAATTCGGGTGTCATGGTACTACGGAGTATCCGTACTTTTCAAATCGCTGCCGCACGTCAGGAGAGCGGCCATATCGAGACTGTAATTATATACAGCTATTTCTGTCAATCCAGTAAGCCCGTCGTGACGCGCCGCATTCGTTGGGACCCACTTAGAGACATATAGAATTGACTATAGCGCCATATTCGATAAACTCTTTGTTATGCCAAAGAGCCCCAAAGCTTTATTGACCATGCCGCCCGCCGCGGCTCAGGCATTACGGGCCTTGGGGGAAAATCTGGCGGTCGCCAGGAGCCGGCGGCGCGAATCACAGCGCGCCTGGGCGAAACGCCTCGGTGTCTCGATTCCTACCCTGATCCGCATGGAGCGGGGCGATCCCGGGGTCGGCGCCGGTATCTACGTGACTGCCTTGTGGCTGATCGGGAGGTCGAGCGCGCTGGCTGACCTGGCCGCACCAGCTGAGGACCGTGGTGCGCTCGAAAGCGATGTTCGCGAGGCTAGACGCAGGCGTGCGGTCCGATCAGCGGCTTCGGCGGAAGCGCGGCTTGCCCGCAATCCGCTCAAGCAGGGTTGAGCACTTGGCCAGCGTGCGCTACGAGCCTTCGGACCGGCTGCATCTGTGGTTGCTGACCCAGCCGCAGCAGCCGGTGCCCATCGGTGTACTCAATCTCGTTCGCTCCAGCCAGGGCGTGTCGTTGCGCTACGTCGATTCCTGGTTGCAGCGCGGCTTTCCGCTCAGTGAGGATTTGCCGCTCATCGATGAGGAATTTTTGCCTACCGAGAAAGGTGCCGCGGTCGGCGCGGTGGACGATGCCCGGCCGGACCGGTGGGGTGAGCGAGTGATCCGCTACATCGACAAACCAGCGCGCCTGTCGCTTCTCGAGTATCTGTATTTTGCCGGCGACGACCGGTTCGGAGCTCTCGGCGTATCCACATCGCCGGATGAGTACCTGCCACGGCGCGTAGGCCCCCTGCCGACGCTAAAGGATGCAGACGAGCTTCAGGAGCTGATCCGCAAAGTGCAAAACAACGAGCCGGTTCCGCCGGCGCAGCAACGCTTGCTCGCGCCCGGCGTGACCATGGGCGGTGCTCGACCCAAAGCGCTGATCGAGATTGCGGGCGAGCAATGGGTCATCAAGTTTGCCGACGGAGACCCCGCGGATACCCCGCTGATCGAGCACGCAGCGATGACACTGGCGCAGAAGGCCGGCATCCGCACCGCGCAGACGATGCCGGTACGCCTGACGCACGGGCATGCAGTCGCCATCAAACGCTTCGATCGCGCGGCTGGTCTGCGCCTGCACAGCTTATCCGCCTGCGTGGCGCTGCGCGCCGCGGGCGAACGCTTCGGATACCCGGAACTGGCACAGTTGCTGCGTCGCAGAGGGGTGACCGACGGTGATGCTTACGTCGCGCAGATGCGCGAGGTGTTTCGCAGGATGGTGTTCAACATTTTGATCGACAACACCGACGATCATGAGAAGAATCATGCGCTGCTCATGACGGATGCGCAGCAATACGAGCTTTCGCCGGCGTTCGATGTGCTGCCCTCAGGGCAGGCGCTCGGCTTTCAGCAGATGCGAGTGGGCGAACAAGAAGGCGACTCGACGATTGCCAACGCGCTGTCGCTCTCGCCGATGTACGCGCTTACCAAGAACGAGGCCGTCAAAGAGGCGCAAGCCGTTGCACAGGTGATAGACGGATGGCAGCAGCACTTCACGGCATGCGGCGTCACGCGCGGGGACATCGATCTCTACGCCGAGCAGATCGACCGGCCGTTTCTGCGCGACCAGCGCAGGGAACTCAGAACAGATGCAGATCCGAATGCGCAATCAACTCTTCAGACCCGGAGACCGTAAGGTGGTTACTGTCGCTAAATAAAAGGTCCGGCCTTGGTTTCGTTCGATCGCCAACTGTTCGACATCCGGATTTGTTGCAGAAATAATTGAGGACGGACACATAGTGGACGTTTAGCGCAGCAGCTTGCGCAGCCATTGTGGCGTCGAGGTGCCAAACCGCGTCGGCAGGTTGTCCTAATCGCTCGGGGATTTCATTCGATCTCTTTGCGACCATGAATCTGAACAGATCGACAGCAAGGGAAACGTTCCAGAGAGGTCCCGGTCCGAAGATAACAATTTCCGGATCGCCATCCTTCCTTAGCCGGCGAACAGTTTCCGATAGCGAGCGAAGAATATCCGCCTCAGTTTGGCTTTTCCCCAAGTAGACTTCCCAAGCGCCTGCAAGCATTATTGTGTCGGGATTGAGATGCGCCAGCTCTCTCAATGCAGTCGCACGTCTTCTGGGACAAGCCAGACTCTCATTCGTGAAGGCTACAGCGGTAGGCGGGCAGAGTCCCGCGGTCCACTGAATGATATCAAAGGAATGCATCGATTGGGCGCTGACCAGACCTGGGTAAAGGTGCGCAGCGTGCGAATCACCCCACAGAAGAACAAGTGGCACTCCAGGTCGCTTGAGAGGCGTGCATTCGCTAGAGAATGCAGTTGTCGATTTCGGAGCGTGGTAGCAGTCACCAGGTCGCCAAATGACACTGGGAGTGATTTCCGACCATTCGCCGATCGCCTGTAATTGTGGCGGAATTCGCGAAGGTAGCCCCTGAGTTGCAAATGCGAGCGAGCCTAGGGCAGCTGCGAATACAAGTCCGCCCACCACAACGCGAAGATGCGGTCGCCGGAATGAAGCCAATCCCAGCTTGCCAAACCGAAAGGGTTCTTCGAGGAGAGCCTTGGTCAGCCAGGCGAGTGCGACTGATACCACTAAGGGAACCGCCATCTCAATTCCACGCGCCCCAGGATTTAGCAGTCTCCAAATAACAATCGCAGGCCAGTGCCACAAATACAACGGATAGCTAATACCCCCGATAAAGACGAGCGGCTGACGGCCAAGCGGCTTGTTAACCGCGGCCTTAGGTGTGGCAGCTATCACCATGGCGGTACCAAGCACAGGCAAAAGTGTCTGAGCGCCGGGCCAATTACTGGGACTGAGAGCAACCACTGAAACGAAGATCAGGATAATGCCTATGACGGAACTCGTTCTCGTAAGGTACGAGGCATTTTGCAAAAACCTCTGCTGTAACCTGCCTCGCTGTACGTAGACACCGGCGAGTATCGCCAAAATGGTCGCCAAGACAAGCGCACTGTCCTGAAACACAACGTCCCGCTGCCATCGTTGATTGCTCGAACCCAGCACAACGAATGCGAAAAATACTGTCGCCACAGAGAAGGCAAGGATCTCCCGGACATTTACCGCGAGGGCGGAGCGTGCGCCTGTAAGCAGATGTCTGTGTGCATGAGTCCGCAACTCAGCCTGCGCCAGAACAACTCCAGCAGCCAGCTCCCAGAAACGCGTATGCAAGAGATAGAACGATCCAGAGTAGTCAAAGTTACTCAGAACGATAGTCGCAAGCAGCGACAATGCGCCGAGTCGCGCCACCCAGCGAACGGAACCCGCCGCGCCCTTGCTGCCAAGCCAAAGCATCGCCGGGACGAGTAAATAGAATTGCTCTTCGATTCCAAGCGACCAAAGGTGCAGCAGCGGTTTATCCAATGCCGCAATGTCAAAGTATCCGCTTTCGGACCAGAGCAGGATGTTATTGGAAAAAAAAGCGGAAGCGACGATTTGCTGGCCCAACGTGGAAAATTCGGGGGCCGACAAGAAGAGCCAGCCGGCGCCCCACACGGAAATTAGAACGAGTGCGAGGGCTGGGAAAATGCGCCTTGCCCGCTTTGCATAAAACCCAAGAATACTCAGGCGGCCGGCCTGAATATCCTGGAGGAGGTGTCTGCCGATCAGGTACCCTGAAATCACGAAGAATATGTCGACGCCTACAAACCCGCCGGGGAGCGCGTTCGGAAATGCATGATTGATGAGAACCGATATGACTGCCAGCGCGCGCAGCCCTTCGATGTCGCGTCGAACCGCATGGTCGCGCGCCGTTCGGGCAATTTCCTTCGCGCAGCTTTCCGTCTGAATCATCACAATCGCAATGTGAGCATACGAAGCCTCACGCGCGACATCGACGGCGTCACGGGCTCAAATTTTCGTCGAAAAATCGTTTGATCATTTTATAGCCGTGCCGCCCATCATTTTGGCGCATGAGCCCGTGCTTCGCGCCGGGATACACCATCACGTCGAAGGGCTTGCTCAGGTCCTGGAGCTTGCGAAAGAGTTTGGTGCTGTTTAAGAACAGCACGTTGTCATCGGCCATACCGTGCATGACCAATAAATTACCCTTGAGATCCTTGGCATAGGGCAGCACCGAAGTCGCCGCATAGCCTGCGGCGTTGTCCTGCGGGCGATCCAAATAGCGCTCGGTGTAGTGCGTGTCGTAAAGCGCGAAATCGGTCACCGGGGCTCCTGAGACGCCGGCGCGAAACACATCGGGCGCTTTGAACATCAAATTGAGCGTCATGTAGCCGCCATAGCTCCAGCCCCACACCCCGATGCGCTTGGGATCCACGAAACTCTGGGAGCCAAGCCAACGCGCCCCCTGTACTTGGTCCGTGACCTCGACATCGCCCATTTTGCGGTGGATGGGTGACTGGAATGCCGTGCCTCTAAATGCGCTGCCGCGATTGTCGAGCGTGAATACCACGTAGCCCGCTCGGGTGAGGATCTGCGTGAACGAACTGCCATGCCAATTATTGAGCACCCGCTGCACGCCGGGACCGCCGTAGACATCGACAATGGCGGGATAGCGCTTGTTCGCATCGAAATGCAGCGGCTTGAACAATTGATAGTAAAGCGTCTGGCCATCGGCGGCCGTGAGCGTGCCGACTTCAGGGATGGAGTTATCGGCGAGATAGGGAGCATCCGGGTGCTGCGCGTCCAGGCGATTCTCCAGAAGCCATGCCTTAAGGGCGCCGTCCGCCGAGTGCAAACTAACCTGCGGCGCCTGTGCGCTGCTCGTGAAATTATCGATGTAAAAGCGCGCATCGGGGGACATGGCGATGCCGTGCACGCCGTCATTCTGCGTGATCTGATGGACTTGGTGCGGATCCACCGTGTCCAGGGACGTGCTGTACAAATGTCTTTCGGTGGGGCTTTTTTCCGTGGCCGTGAAATAGACGGTTCGACTCTTTTCATCGATGCCCATGACGGCGCGTTTACGGAAATCATCCACCACCCAATTGCCCGCGGTGAGCTGCCGGATCAAATGGCCGTCGTAATCGTACAAATACAAGTGCGTGTAGCCGTCACGGCTGGATGCCCAAACAAATTCATGGGAATTCTTCAGGAACGACAGCTCGTCATTCAGGTCGATCCAGGTATTGCTGGTTTCAGTCAATACCGTCCGAGCCTTACCGGTATCGATATCGGCAAACAGCAGATCCAATTTTCTCTGGTTGCGGCTCTGGCGTTGTACGCTCAAGGTCTTGCCGTCCGGCAGCCAGTTCACCCGGGCGAGATAGATGTCTTGCTCGGGACCCAAGTCGACCCAGGTGACCGCGCCGCTCTTGAGATCGATGACTCCGAGCCGGACCAGGACATTGGGGCCGCCGGTGGTGGGGTAGCGCTGAGCGAAGGTCGCGACATTGTCGGCCGCGATCTCGAATCGCTCCGTTACTTTGATCGGTGTCTCGTCCACGCGCGCGAAGGCGATGTGTTTGCCGTCGGGTGCCCACCAATAACCGGTGCTGCGGTCCATTTCTTCTTGAGCAATGAACTCAGCCATGCCGTTCTTGATGGCGCCGCCGCCATCGGTGGTGAGCGCTTTCTCTTGTTTGGCGGCGATGTCATAGCTGTAGAGATTCTGGTCGCGCACATAGGCGACATAGCCGCCCGCCGGTGAAACCGTCGCGTCCGTGGCAAATCCGTGCGTATCGATGAGCTCCACCACCGGTTTCGCTTTCTTTTTGGCGAGTTGGTAGTAGTACAGCTTGCCGCTAAGGGGAAATAACACGGCATCACCCGAGGGGGCAAAGGTGTATTCCAAAATGCCGGACAGGGCCGCGGTTCTTTGGCGCTCGCGGCGGCCGAGTTCTTCGTCCGAAAGCTTTTCCTGCTTGGGTGCGAGGGCCTTGGAGTCGACCAGCACGCGGGCCTGCCCGTCATGAATGTTGTACTCCCACAGGTCGAGACGGTCCTTGTCATCCGCTTTGCCTTTGAGATACGTGACGCGCGAGCCGTCGGGAGAGATTTTAAGGCCGACGATCGTGGGACCCGCCAGGGCCGGCCCATCGAATAGGCGATCGATGGTAAGTTCTGCGCTGCTTGCGCCCGTGGCCACCGCGCACGCGACCAATGCCGGCGCCAAGTATCGGCCCGAGTTACGAGAGTCGGTCATGAAGGTCAGCCCTGTTCGTTGTGGTAATTGCTCGAGGTGGGCAGTGTATTACAGTCGCGTCAGCCGGTAGCAGACCTCTTGCAATTCGGTCAGCCCGCGCGCCCTGAGTCTGGGTTCGAGGTCCAATATTTCGTGGCGCGCCAATTGCTCAATGGAATGATGAGCGGCGTAGAGCCGGTGGATGTCATCGCCAGACACGGGGAAGGGCGGGCCGCTCATTTGCGCTTGTGGATACTCCACCGCGATCAACAGGGTTTGGGTGCCGGGATTGGTGAGTGCGGTAACGTGCGCTACATACGCCGCACGCAGCGTTGGCGTCCAGGAGATCAGCGAGGCGCGATCGTAAATGCCGGACACCTGTCCGAGCAGCGCAGGGGTGAGCTTGAAGAAATCTCCGAGGAAAAGTGTGAGTCGTTCGGCCTCATAGGCATCGAAATCGCCGAGCGAGCGGCGCCGCACAGGAATCCCTTGCTCCATGCAAAACGCTTCCACCGCTATGGCTGAGAGTTCCACGCCGGACACCCGATGGCCTTGATCGCGCAGCCAGAGCAAGTCGAGGCTCTTGCCGCACAAAGGCACGAACACGCGGCTATCGGCGGCCAATTGCAGCGTTGGCCAGTACGCCTTCAGGTGCCGATCAACAGCGGATTGATGAAAGCCGATTTGAGAGGTGCGCCAACGCTCCTGCCAGAACTCAGGCTGCACGCGCTAGGATTCCTCGGCTGAGTCCGAATGCAATTGGTCTTCCGCCGTTCCGGGTTCGTCCGGGATCTTGTGTTGTTCGGTGAGCCAGGCGCCTAAATCGATGAGCCGGCAACGGTCGCTGCAGAACGGTCTGAATTGCGATGCCGGCGACCATTCGACATCGCGCCGGCACGTGGGACATTTGACTATCGCTGCCATCGACCCTTGTACCTAAATTTTTAAGCGCAGCAGGTCAATAGAAACGGCACATCGACTTCGATGTGCGCCGGACGCGCCGTGGCATCCAGCCAATTCAAAAAGCGAATGGTGCAGCGGTGTTGGCTGGCGCTCATCTCCGGAAACAAATCGGTATCGGCAGGCAATTCCACGCGAACCAACTGGCAGGGATTCTCGCGATCGAACTGCAACTGGAAAATCCCACCGACCGCCACTTCGGATTTGCACTTGGCGTTCTGCCGGGTCAGCCATAGCAACTCGACAATGCTGTCGCACAGCGGCCGGATCAAGGCCAGCCAGCTGTCGAATTCGGCGGCGCGAACTTCCGCGGGGCGATTCAACCAATAGGAATAGTCCGGCAGGTCGAAATCGCAGGTGCCCCCGGGGATGGCGCTGCGGTGTTTTACCGCGCTCAAAAATTCAGAATCGCGCAGGGGCGCCATGAAGTTTCCGCCGATGGCCGACAGGTCGCTGCGCAGCTGGACCAGATTCGACATCAAGGACTTGAGCCGCGCCGGATCGACTCCGGTCTTGGTCTGGTATTCCTTGAGCACGTTCACTTGGCGTTCGAGTTCCTTGAGCACATCGCCGCGCGAGTCGCCGCGCGCGGTGATCGCGAGGATTTCCAGCAGGCTGGAGACGGCGGCGCGCGAACTCCACGGGCTGGGCGACTCGGTGTGATACGCGGCTTGGGTGTAGAGAAACTCGAGGCGCAGAAAGGTTCGCATGCGCTCGTTCAGGGGCTGCTCGTAAACGACGGGCGCCTCCTCAGGATCCACCTCGGGGGAAATGTCAGGGTAAGAGTTCATGCTCCTATTGTGAGCCAACCCAAGCCCTAGGGTAAACCTTGGATTTAGGTTAAATCTCTTCGGTAAGGTGAAGATTGCGCCAAGTGTAAATATTTCTCGTGCAGGCGATCGACCGCCTGACGCAAATCCGCGACGCTTCCGGAGTTTCGCAACACGTCATCTGCCGCCGCCAAACGCGCCTCACGGCCGGCCTGGGAGGCGAGAATCGCGCGGGCTTCGGTTAGCGAACTGCCATCACGCGCTTGGACTCGCTTGAGCTGCAGCGCTTCATCGACATCCACCACCAGCACCCGATCTATTCGGTCGCGTGGCCGCCCGCCCTCGATGAGCAGGGGAATGGCCATCACCAGATACGGTCCCTGCGCGGCGGCCGCTTGCTGTTCCATGTCGGCGCGAATCAGCGGATGCAGGATGGCATCAAGCGCCTGCCGTGAAGCGCGATCGCTGAAAATCAAGGCTCGCAGCGCCAGCCGATCGAGGTTGCCGCTCGCGTCGAGCACGCCAGGGCCGAAACGCCGCACGACTTGCTCAAGCCCCGGTTTGCCGCGCTCGACCACGCTTCGTGCTGCCACATCGGCGTCGATCACGGGAACGCCGAGTTCGGCGAAGCGCTGGGTGACGGTGCTCTTGCCGCTTGCGATGCCGCCGGTAAGCCCGATTCGCAGGCCTGGCATAGCCTAGCGCCCGAGACCCGATACTCGCAGGTAGCCGTTGACCCATGTACTGCCGTACATCATGGCCAGCCAGCCGGCCGCGGCCAGGTAGGGCCCAAAGGGCATTGGCGCGCTGCGGTCACGGCCGCGCAGCGCAATCATCAATATCCCGAGCACAGCGCCGGTGGCGGCGGACAAGATGATGACCAAGGGAAGTAATTTCCAGCCCAACCAGGCGCCCAAGGCAGCGAACAACTTGAAGTCGCCAAAGCCCATGCCTTCCTTGCCTGTAACCAACTTGAACGCGTGGAATATCAGCCAGAGGCTCAGATAGCCCGCCGCCGCGCCTGTGACGGCATCCTTCGGGGACACGGGCAGAGCGGCGCCCATGGCGGGGCCTATCGCGACCGCGGCCACCAGTCCTGCCCACATCAACGGTAAAGTGATGTTGTCGGGCAGCAATTGGTGGTCGAGGTCAATGCCCGTCAGGGCTATCAGGCTCCAGGTGACCAGCAGGGCGCACACCGCCGGCACGCCGAACCCAAAATGCCAGGCCACCCACGCTGACAGCATGCCGGTCGCCAGTTCTACCAAGGGGTAGCGGACGGAGATTTTCGTCTTACAAGCCGCGCAGCGTCCGCGAAGCATCAGCCAGCTGACAACCGGGATGTTCTGCCAGGCGGTGATGGGCGCTTTGCACTGAGGGCAAGCGGAGCGGGGGGTGCTTAAGCTGAAGGGCGCCTGGGCAGGTTCTGCGGTAAGGGCGGTGCCCGCAGAAAGGACCTCCGCGGCCTGGGTGCGCCATTCACGCTCCAGAATGATGGGCAAGCGGTAGATGACGACATTCAAGAAACTGCCGACGATCAGCCCGATCAAAAAAACAGACCCCGCAAAGAGTGCGGGGCTGGAAGAATAAAGCAGCGCGACGTCGTTCAGCATGGGCTAAACAGCGATTGCGGTCTTATGTCTGAAAAACGACTTAAATCGCCTGGCCGAGCTTGAAGATGGGCAGGTACATGGCGATGACCATGCCGCCGACCAGTACACCGAGAACCGCCATGATCATGGGCTCCATCAAGCTGGCCATGCCGTCGACCGCGTTGTCGACTTCGGCTTCGTAGAACTCGGCGACTTTGGCGGACATCGTGTCCAGAGATCCGGATTCTTCACCCACCGCGATCATCTGCACCACCATATTCGGAAACAGCCCGGTGTTTTCCATGGCGCGTTGCAAGCGTTGACCCGTGGCCACCTCGTCTTTCATGCGCAAGGTGCCTTCCTCATAGACGATGTTGCCCGTGGCGCCGGCCACGGATTGCATGGCCTCGACCAAGGGCACACCGGCCGCAAACATCGTGGATAGCGTTCGTGCAAAACGGGCAATGGCCGATTTGACCAATATGGGTCCGATAATGGGGAATTTCAGCGCCATGCGATCCAGGAAGCGACGCATATTTCGCGACCGCTTGTGGAAATACATGAACGTATATATCGCACCGCCAACCACGACTCCGACGACCCACCCTTGGTGCTGCATGAACTTCGACATGTTCACCACCATTTGGGTGAACGCCGGCAAATCGGCACCGAATCCTTTGAACAAAGACTCGAACTGCGGGATCACGAAAATCAAAAGAATAACGCTGACAATGATCGCGACAACGAGGACCGCGATCGGGTAAAACAACGCTTTTTTGATTTTCTTTTTCAGTGCCTCAGTTTTCTCTTTGTAAGTCGCAATTTTATCCAGCAACGTTTCCAAGGCGCCCGCGTGCTCGCCGGCCTCGACCAGATTTACAAAAAGATCGTCGAAATACACAGGATGCTTTGCCAGTGACTCGTGCAGCGTGCTGCCGCCTTCGATGTTCGTTTTGATATCCAGCACCAGCTTTTGCATCGAGGGTTTTTCATGGCCATTGCCGATGATCTCGAAGGCCTGCACCATGGGAATGCCGGCAGACATCATGGTCGCGAGCTGACGGGCAAATACGGCGATGTCTTGCGGTTGAGGCTTTCCACCGCCCCTCATCCCGCTCTGGGTTTTGACGCGCGTGGGTGCCACGCCTTGGCGCCTTAAGTCGGCTCGCAGCGCCTGTTCGCTTGCAGCAAGGGCTTTGCCGCGCACCCTGTGGCCGCGCTTGTCCTTGCCTTCCCAGATGAATTGGATGTCTTTCTTAGTTGCCGTCGCAGATATCGCCATAAATCAGTGCCTCGCAGTCAACCTATTCGATGGTGACGCTGTTTACTTCTTCCAAACTTGTTGCGCCGGCCTTCACTTTTTCCAGACCGGAACGGCGCAAATTCCACACACCGTCTTTGACCGCCTGATCGTTGACGTTCATGGCGCCGCCGCCTTCCATGATGATGCGGCCGATGGTGTCGGTAACGGGCATGACTTGGTAGATCCCCAGACGTCCCTTGTAGCCGTCCGTGCACTGGCCGCAGCCGACTGCTCTGAAAACCTTTATGCCCTTCGCGATGTCTGCCGGCTCGAACCCTTCCTTTTTGGCGGCCTCAGCCGGGATATCGATGGGCTGTTTACAGTTGTTGCAGAGTTTTCGGGCCAGACGCTGCGCAATGATGAGGCTCACCGACGTGGCGATCGCATAGGGCTTGACTCCCATGTCGACCAATCGAGTGAGCGTCTGCGGAGCATCATTGGTATGCAGTGTCGAGAGAACCAAGTGGCCGGTCTGGGCCGCCTTGATGGCGATTTCGGCGGTTTCCAGATCTCTGATTTCACCGACCATGATGATATCCGGATCTTGGCGCAAGAATGCTCGAAGCGCCGACGCAAAGGTCAGTCCCACCTTGTTGTTGACGTTGACTTGATTGATGCCGGGCAAGTTGATTTCGGCCGGATCTTCGGCCGTCGAGATATTGCTGTCCTCGGTGTTGAGGATATTCAGACCCGTGTAAAGGGATACGGTCTTGCCGCTGCCCGTAGGTCCAGTGACCAATATCATGCCTTGCGGTTTGGCGAGGTACTTGAGGTAAAGTTCGCGCTGGAAGGGCTCGTATCCAAGCGCATCGATGCCCAGCATCGCGCTGGAGGGATCGAGAATACGCGTCACCACTTTCTCGCCGAAAAGCGTCGGGCAGGTGCTGACGCGGAAATCAATGGCGCGATTCTTCGACAGGCGCATTTTGATGCGACCGTCTTGCGGGACGCGGCGCTCGGCAATATCGAGTCGCGCCATGACTTTGAGTCTAGCTACGATCTTGACGGCCAATTGCGCCGGCGGCGTGGCTACTTCTTTGAGAACACCATCTAATCGAGTGCGTATTCGGAAAGACTTTTCGTACGGCTCGAAGTGAATGTCCGAAGCGCCCTTTTTGATCGCGTCCAACATGATTTTATTGACGAAACGTACAATCGGAGCGTCTTCGACGTCGTCACGTCCCAGCGATTCCCCATTGGGATCCTCTTCGCCGCCGGTGACTTCCAGATTTTCGAGATCAAAGTCATCGTCGGTGAGGCTGGGCATCACTGCCTCGGCCTGGTCGATTGCCTTGGTGACCGCGGTTTGCAGCTTGTCGTCCTCGACGACCACGAACTCGATGCTCATCGAGGTCTGGAACCGGATTTCATCCAGCGCGTGCAGATTGGTCGGATCGGAAACGGCCAGGAACAAGCGCTTGCCGCGCTTCATCAAGGGTAGAACACGGTGCTTTTGCATGAGCTTTTCGCTCACCGCACGAACCGCGTCCAGATCAATAGCCACGGCGTCCAAATCCAATAAAGGCACGCCAAACTCATTGGATGCCGAAATGGCAATATCTCGCGCGGTGGCCAGGTTCATCGACACCAGGTGTGTGACCAGACTGCCGCGCTTTTCCCTTGCCTTGGCGATGGCGTCCTGCATGGCGTTCTCATCCAGCAGGCCGTCTTGCACCAATCGCTGGGCAAGACCGCCCAATGCCGCACGACTGGCGCTCCCAACCGACGCTATTGCGTTGTCATTCATGGACTTGCACTAAACCCCATGCTTGCTTGGTCTACTATCCGTGGCCAGCAGAGCAATTGTCAAATCATCCCGAGGATAGTCGCACATTGGCGGCATGGCGCTCGTGACTTCGATCGCAAAATGAGCCTAGCCGAGGGGTTGCGGCCCGGGAAGGCTGCAAAAAAGAAGCCCCTCCTTGGGGAGGGGCTTCGGGTGCTGTGGCACGGCGGAGACCGCCGACAGCGAACTATCACTACTTGCAGTTGGTCGGCACGTACTTGGTCACAATGCTGCCCTTGGCTGCTGCGCCCATCGACTGCGCTGCCGCAGTTATGTTACCAACTGACGTGCAGGCCCAGTCAATATTGCCTGTCGAGGTATTCGCCAACACCAGACCCGCTATGAACGGTGTAAGGAGCAGAGTATTGCTGGCCCCCAACTGCGGGATTCCAGCAGAAGTCCCGTCGTACGAGATCGTGATGACTCCCGTGTTGCTCACGGCAATAGTCTTCACGTATTTGGTCGACACGAAACTGGTATTCCAAGAACTCGCGGCCGCAGAGAGTCCGGTAAAACCGCCCGATTGGAATGATTCGGCAACCGCAGTCTTCGCCGAGTCCGCAAGATTCAGGCCTTCCGTGACTTTCGCGCGGATGGTGTAGTCCTGATATGCCGGGATGGCGATCGCGGCCAAGATACCGATGATGGCCACCACGATCATCAATTCGATGAGCGTGAAACCCTTTTGCATTTTGTTAAACATTGTTACTCCTGGAAATGAACACGAAATGAAGACTTGATCGAACGACGGCTTGCGCCAGTGACAGGGAATCAGCAAGCGTCATGCCAATATCACCTATACCATCGTAAGCACATGAATGTATTGGGTAATAATCGGAACCTCGACTCGCCATTGGACATATTGGCGTCGTTGAGCGGCGTCATGGGCGACGCGCCACGTCAACTAGTGACGAAATCTGTCAGTGGAAGCCCGGCCATTCACAGCCGTGGTCGCCGGAGCAGATCACTTCCCCAGAGATTTCAAGGGACCGATGAATTTCTCGTAGTGGCGCCAGCGAGCAACCGAACTCTTATAAATCTTCTGCCGCACCTGCCAGGCGCTGGCGGTGACCACCCGCCGCTTGGTGGTATGGAACTCCAGGCACCGTGGGTCCCATTCGAGACCGATAAACTCCAGCATTTTACGCGACCATGCCTCTTGATCGGCCACCAATTCCTCGTAAGGCACGTCAAGAATAAATCCAGGCGGTAGTACCGCGCGCCAATGCGTCATTATCCGCTGGTGTTCGCGGTAGTAGTGGGCGAGGTCCGACAAATCGAGTGTGAAGTTAAGTCCCGTCAAGAAATGCTGGAAATAGCAAGATAGGCAGGTGTCGATGGGATCTCGCTGCATATAGATGACACGAGCGTTGGGGAACACCGAGTAGATCAATCCCAGGAAATCGGAGTTCACAGGCGCCTTGTCGATGACGCGCGACGCATTCGAGGAGCGCCCATCAAGAAGGCGCAGGCATTCATCAGCTACTTTAAGCCGGGCTGGCTCACTTAATATACCTTGAATTATGCCCGAATCCTTCGACATTAGATCTGACCAAAAATTCAACTCTCCGGCTCCAAACGCCGCCGGGTGTGAAGCGATGATTTGCTCGGCGAGAGACGTGCCTGAGCGCGGCATCCCCACTACAAAGACTGGCTTTGTTGAAAGCGATCCCGCGGCCCCAATTTTCGATATCGCCTGCCGCGAATACACCCGAATCAGCTGGTCAAGGAGATGCGAGCGCTCCTTCCTGTCATAGCCGTCCGCAACAGTCTTCAATAACTCGTTGCCGCGCTTGAAATTCTGAAAAGCCTGCTCAAAATCACTGACGTCGTCGCAATATTTGCCGATGGCAAAGCGCAAATTCGCCTCTTCCAATGGCTCGATCCCGCTCGTCGCGATTTCCTCCGCGCTGTTTAACCACTCGCTGTCGGCGTTCGTCATCTTGCGAGTGCCGGGCAGCGCCGCCCAAGCATTCGTCATCTTGGGGCTGAGTTCTATAATGCGCCTGTAGGTCGTTTCGGCCTCTTCGAATTGGCCCTCCACCGCGGCGATTTGTCCCATCCCGTACAACGCGAGGGTATTGCGAGGGCCGCTCTTCAGCACCTTTGCAAAACAAGCTCTGGCATCGCGCAGGCGCCCTAGAAACACGAGAGTCAATCCGAGATTGATCCTCGCATCGAGATCGTTCGGCTTCAACCTAAGCGCACGCCGCAGACATTCTTCTGAATCGGGAAGATGGCTCCTCTGTCGCATCAAAATCCCTAAATTGGTATGCGGTTCCGAGAAATTCGGTTTCATTGCTATCGACTGGCGAAAACACTGCTCCGCCTCTGCATAACGGCCCAAACGGGACAGCGAGGACCCCAGATTGTTGAGCGCTACCGCATGCGAGGAGTCAAGCTCGACCGCCTCCTCGTACAAGGCGGCGGCTTCGGCATAGGCGCCTTGCTCAAAGGATCTATTACCTCGATTAAAGAGAAGTTGAGCCTTGGCCCGGTCGGGGCGATTAGCCGGAGCCTCCGCCGAATTCTGACTTAACACGGGAACTTGGCTCTGCGAAAGATGCAACACCAACGACTGAGTCACTTCATCGACGATCTCTCGCGCAACGCCGTTCTCGATCAACCGCCATTTGAAGGAATTCGCGAATTTCGCCTTTTTATAGAAGTTAAATTGCAATGGGCGCACCTCGCTGTCAGCCCGCTGCAACAATTGCTCCAGCGAACCGGAGGGGCTGCGTTGCGCTGAACCCTGGACGAGGGATGCGGTGGGTGGCGCAAATTCGTCGGCCAAAGTGACGCCGATGACGGCGGCTTCACGCCCGTCTAACCACCCGAGGATCATGCTGCATCCATGCAGGTTTCGACGCTAGAGATCTCGTTCAGGCAGGGTTCCGATAGCATCAAGTTCATTGCCGGCTCTCAAAATTGCGTCCCGAAGGAGCAGGTAGGGGTTCGGAGTGTGACTATTACATAATCAAAGGATTCTGCTTCGTGCTTTGAGTCACGAAAGGGCTATTCGATGCCCAGTTTCTTGATGCGGTACCGCAATGCCCGGAACGACATCCCCAGGATCCTCGCCGCCGCCGTCTTGTTATAGCGAGTCTGTTCCAGTGCCTTGCGAATGGCGTCACGCTCGATATCTTCCAGGTGATTCCCCAGCGCTCCTGCACTTTGGGTAGTGGTGGCGGCGGCAGGTGCGTCGCCACGGGTTGGCCGCAGCTGGATATCGCCGGCGTCAATTTCCCCGCCTGTGCTCAAGGTAATCGCGCGCTCGAGGATGTTTTCGAGTTCGCGCACATTACCGGGAAAGGCGTAGCTCGCGAACGCTGCCAGGGCATCCTTGCCCAGCATCGGCGGTGTAATCTTCATGCGCCGTCCCAGCCGCCGCAGTATCGCCTCAGCGAGTTCCGCCACGTCTTCAGGTCTTTCGCGAAGCGACGGTACGCGCAACTCGATGACGTTCACGCGATAGAACAGGTCTTCACGGAATTTTCCCTCAGCCACCAGCGTCGACAGGTTCTTGTGTGTGGCTGACAGGATGCGAACATCGACGCCGACTTCGAGCTGCTCGCCCAGCGGCCGCACCGCCTTTTCCTGGATGACACGCAGTAGCTTGACCTGCATATGCAGAGGCAAATCGGCGATCTCATCCAGAAACAGCGTGCCGCCTTCGGCGGATTGAATGAGGCCTTTCTTGTCGCTCACCGCTCCGGTGAAGCTGCCGCGCTTATGGCCGAATAACTCGCTTTCCATGAGTTCCGTGGGAATGGCGCCGCAATTCACGGGCACAAAGGGACCGTCGCGCCGCGGACCCGACTCGTGAATGAGCTTCGCCACCAACTCCTTGCCGGTTCCGGATTCGCCAAAAATATGCACCGGCGCCTGGCTGCGCGAGACGCGTCCGATCATATCGCGCATGTGCTGCATCGACTTGGACGTGCCGAGCAAACGGGGACCGAAAACGCTGGTGTCGCTGTCTAGCGTTCCCGACAGCTTGATGGCACTCGCCACCAACTTGCGCAGTCCCGCAAGATCCAGGGGCTTGGATACGAAATCGAAGGCGCCCAGTTTGAGGGCGCGCACCGCAGTCTCCATATTGCCATGCGCGGTAATCACCGCCACAGGCACATTTGGCGAGTACTGCTGTATCCATTTGACCAGTTCCAAGCCATCGCCGTCGGGTAGCTGCATGTCGGTCAAGCACAAATCGAGGTGCTCGCTCTTGAGCAGTAGCTGCGCGTCCGCGACACTGTGTGCCGTTCGCGGATCAAGGTCCATGCGCTGCAGTGTGATTGACAGCAACTCGCACAGATCGGGCTCGTCGTCGACTACCAAGACAGCGGGTTTCTGCATATCCCTATTGTAGCGTGGGTAATCTCGCAAAATATCGGCCGTTGCGGCGTCCGCACTGAAGCTGGAGGGATGCCTTCGTCCAGTCGCTTTCGGGACCAAGAACAACCACGTCCCCGCCTATTGGCGGCTGCAGAAACCTCACTGTGCCGTGGCTGACAAACGCTATCAAATCGGTACCGCCGTAACGCCTCAGTCCGCCGTCGCCTATGATCTCGGTGCGCGGGCGGCGTGGCTGGAAAAGAGCCGGGCAGGCATCCTCGAGGTGGTCTAGCGCAAGATCGATGTCGCGTCGCACCGGCATTTGCGCCGAATGGTCGGCTTTGTCCGGAGCCACGCGGCAGCTCACCAGGTAGGTCGTGTCGCGCGATTGCGGCAAGGCAGGCTGCGAGGCGGCCATAGTCAATTCCAGGTCGCGCGGTAAGCCATGCACCGCGATCGTCGCACAGTCGCTCTCGTCGACACGCAGACTGAACGGACTCAAGGCATCATCGATTTGAGCGCGATTCGGCAGACGCCGCTCATCGTCGCGGTAGAGTCTTTCACCGCGGATGAGCATGCGTATGTTGGGGGCATATCGATCAACCAGTGCCGAAACACGAGCCCCATTGGCTCCGTCGGGACCGAGCGCGTAAAGGCCGGAAAAATTGATCAGTCCGGACCCGGGAGCAAGATAAGGCGCAACGAAAGAATTCGTTTGGGCACCCATCGTAAAGAACAGGTTGGATTCCGACTTTAGCTTGACCGGCACCTCAATGTTGATCCAATGGTCGTCCCAGGGCGCCTGATTCCAACGAAAATCCGCGCCCATCCAGAGTTGTACGCCCTGTATCCCAAGAATACACGCGATAACGTAGTTACGAGCTTTCGGCTGCGTTGCAAACAAGCGAATCAGCAATGCGACTATCACGACCGCGGCGACACTGGACATCGGCAGGAAGTAGCGGCTGTTTCCAGAACCGCTCAGCCACATCACCCAATCCACGGCGAAGCCGCAGCCGATCGCTATCAGTGTACGCGTGGAGGCTGCGTCGGCGCTCATCGCCGGTTGAAACGGCAAAGCTACCCGTCGCTGCCACAGCCAGCGACACAAAAGGACCGCAACCAATATCAACAGTACGGCGTACCGCGGATCGGGGGCTCGCGGTTCTTCGTGCACCATGGTCACAGGATCGATCATGGCGAACGGGCGCCAGAGAGCCTGGGCAAATGATTCCGGAATGAAACGGAAGGCGACCGACGACTCGGTAGGGTATTCCGGTGAACGGAAGATACGGTTCATCAGGGGAAACAGTGGGTTGCCGAATCTCTGCTCGAGCCGATAAGACCAGGGCGCGGCGGCGGCGGCGAAGCCTATTCCCAGCGAAACGCCGTACGCAACGCCCTGGCGGATGCGACCCGTCAAGGTTAGAGGCAGCACGGTCAAAATGGCAAAGGCGGCAATCGCATGCACGGCGTTTGTCAGCTTCAACCCGGTCGCGATGCCGCATAGAAGGCCGGCGCCGATGACACGCGCCGTACTGGGTGCTCGCACGGCGAGGGCGAGCAACAACCAGCCGCCCAACACCAATTCCCCGGTCGTGATGTCGGCGAATGTCGATCCAATTTGTTGCAGCAGGATCGGATTGATGAGTGCGAAGCCTATTGCGCAGAGGCCAAACAGCACACGCTTGCGTGCGTCGTCCCAGGGGCAAACGCTGACGGCCAGTTCGTAAGTGAGCCATAGCATGATGCTGTGAACTATCGCCAGTACGGAACTGATCGCCAGCGATGAAAGACCGCTACTGGCCAAGAAGTACAAAGGCACGTAGACGTAAGGATTGAAGTAGGACTGCGGACCGGCGGGGAAGTAGTCCTGAACGAAGCGGTCGTGGACTGCACTGAACCCCGCATAAAGGTGATAGCTCAGTGTGTCCGACGCCATGTCTTTACCGAGGAGGTAATTGATGACCAGCGCCAGTACTGTGCACGCCAGATAGACGGGAAGTCGGTAGGGTGCGCCAACACTTTGTGTTGCGGCGATCTTCATTTTCCGGCTTGCGTCAATCTAGCAAAGTAAATGCCATGCCGGCGTCCGCATTCAAGCGGCAGGGATCCCTTGACCCACGCTTCTTCGCGCCCAACAAGAATCTCGCGAGGGTTTCGGGTAGGGTCGATGAACTTGACTTCCCCCTGGCTGACCCAGGCTGTCAAGTCAGTCGCCCCATAAAATCGCTGCCATACCTGACCGATGTGCTCAGATTGAGGGCGACGAGGTTGAAATAGAGCGGGGCAGGCATCTTCCAAGCGATCCAACACGACATCGACGGCTCGGCGTGCCGCGATTTCCCTCGACTCATCATCGGTGTCGGCCACGAGATGGCAGGTTGCGAGATAACTCGTGTACCGAAGCTTGCCCGAGGATGGAATTGCCGGCGCCGCTATAGGACTCTCCAAGGGTCGCCATACAGTCGGCCGCATTCCCCGTACGGTGATCGCTTCACAGTCGCTCATATCAACGCGAAGGCCAAACGTGCGCAGTGCATCGTCAACGTCCGATAGACGTGGCAGGCGTTGCTCTGAATTTTCGTAGATTCTATCCCCGCTGACCAGAACGCGCAGATGCGGCGCGCGAAGCGCAATCATGGTGCGAACTTGCGATGCAGTTGCGCCGTCCGGACCGAGCGCGTACCCGCCGGCGAAATTAATGATGCCCGAGCCTTTAGGCAGGAAGGCAGCGATGAAGGAATTCGATTGCATGCCGATCGACAAATATAAACTCGGCTGGGCCACGAGCTTCTCAGGAATTTCTACATCGAACCAGCGTCCCTCCCAGGGCGCCTGATTCCAGCGATATTCAGTTCCCAGGGCAAGCGCACCTCCTTGTGCGACGAACACGGCGAGCAGTATGCCATTGCGGCCCAAAGTGTGATTAACCAATAATCGAAACAAAAGTGCGACTGCCAGCACTGTGGCCACGCACGCCATCGGCAAAAAATATCGACTGTTTCCCGAGTTGCTCAGCCACACGATCCAATCGAAGGTAAATCCAAATCCAAGAGCCGTGAGAGCGCGAGTTGTCGCCTTGAGCGCCGGGGTTGCGGGCGGAATCGCACTATGCGTGCTCGACCGTATTGCCCAAACAATAGCCGTCAGCAAGAAGACGACCAGCAACAAGGCGTAGCGCAGGTCTGGGGCCTGAAGTTCCTCGGAAATCATGCTGTCCGTACCAGTCATCGCGAAGGGGCGCAAAAGCGCGTCCGTCAACGAATCAGGGATAAAACGGTAAGTCTTCGCCGACGCGACCGGAAGCTCGGGCGACTTAAACACACTGTTCAGCAATGGAAACAGTGGATTTCCAAACACGCGTGCCAGCCGATAAGACCATGGGGCGCTGGTAAGCACAAAACTGGTTCCGAGGGTCGCCCCAAAATAAAACAGGCTGCGAATTCGTCCGGCAATCGGCAATGGCAGGAAGATCACAAGGAAGAATGCACCGACTGCATAGAGCCCGTTGGTAGGTTTCAATGCCGTTGCAATTCCAAGCAGGACGGCCGCCACAATCACCAACTTCGTGAGTGGGCGTAGAATGGCTTGGACTAATAGCAGCCATCCGCCAACTACCAAAGCAGTGGTCGTGATGTCGGAAAAACTCGTGCCGATTTGCTGCAGCAGAATAGGATTCATGAACGCCAGGATGGTGACGCACAAGCCGAAGAAAAAGCGCTCCTTGCGATCTTGCGACGGTGAGACTCTGCAAGCGAGTTCATAAGTGAGATACGGAACTACGCCGTGAATCATCGCCAATACTGTGGCTACCACTAGTCCCGGCAGACCGAGTTTTACCAGAACATAAAACGGCATGTAGGCGTAGGGATTGAAGTATGACTGAGGGCCGGCCGCAAAATAGTCTTGTTCAAAACGATCGTTGAGCGCACTGAAGCCCGCATAAAAATGGTAGTGGACCAAGTCCCACGACATCTCTTTTCCAAAGATATAATTCAGGGCAACCGCCGAAATCATGCATGCGGCGTACACATACCATCGATAGGGTGCGGCTTCCCGGTCCACAGTGACGTGGTCAGGCGATGTAATAGCGGGCTGGACGGTCTCAGAGAACATTACGATCGCGCGGAGGCATGGCGAACCTGATCGGGCGCCACGGTTTCTTCGTGATAGGAGTCTTCTGTGTTGATGCTCCAGATATCCAGTTTCGGCGCCTTTCTTGTGATCAAGTCGACTGCGACGTTGGCGGTCAGCATGGAGTGGTCTTGATTATTGTACCGGTGCATTCCGTTTCTACCGATCGGATATAGGTTGGAGAACTGATTCAAAAAATTGCGTAAGTCGCCAAATTGGTTGTATGCGCCAAAGTACGCAGGATAGGCATTGGGGACTCGAACAAGAGTGCCGTCCATCACATCTTTACGTTCGATCAGCCCAATTTTCTCGAGCTCACCGGCGGCGAAGTCCAGAAATTGTTCGTCCTCCATCGCCCACAAATCGTCGCCCTGGTCGCAGAAATACTCCAGACCCAGCCAGACGGTTTCCGGGTCGGCGACAAGTGCGGAGCTCCAATTATTGAAAATTTGCAGTCGCCCGATGCGCACATCCGGCTCTTGTATGTAGATCCAGTTGTCGGACGGAGTTAGGCGGCCTCGCATACCTCGGAGAAGCACGCCAGCCGTCATGAAACTTCGATAGGGGAGAGCGGCAGCGATCTGCTCAATATGCGAGTCATCAGGCTTCAACATCGCGATCAGATCTTTGACGGGCATGGTGGACAGGAAATGGTCACACGGAACGCGCCGCACCGCGCCCGCAGCCTCATCGAACACGTCGACGCTGACGACCTTGTCTGCCAGGCGTTTCACGCCGACCACTCGTTGTCGCAAGTGAATCGCTCCCCCACGTGAGGTTACGCGCCGGGCAACTTCCTCCCACATCTGACCGGGTCCGAATTTTGGATACAGGAATCGCTCGATCAGACTGGTTTCGGTCCTTTTCTGATCTGTGTCTGATGAATTTCGAAACGGGCTCGCGAGTGCGTGCGCAATTGCCTTCGAAACCGACAAACCTTTGATGCGCTGCGCACCCCATTCAGCAGAAATTTCTTTGCACGGGACGCCCCAAACTTTCTCGGTGTAGTCCTTGAAGAAGGTGCGGTACAACCGGGCTCCGAAACGGTTGATGAGAAAATCTTCCAACGTTGCCTCAGGCGATCGGGACTTGAGCTGCGCTTGGCCATAGCTCAATCCGATCTTGAAAGCTTCGACTAACCCGAGATTCTTGACCGTACTTGTGTTGAGTGTCAGGGGGTAGTCGAAATACCGGCGCCGATAGAAAATTCGCGAAAGACGTTTACGAACCAGCATGACGGCATCGGAAGAAGCCGGTGCGAGTACCTCGGGCGTCAAATCGCGCGATTGGCCCTGGTAATGGATGCGCAGCCCGCGAGATGACTCGGTGTGGCCTTCGGCCACCGGCAAGATCTCCTGCCACCACCGCATGACCCAATCCGACTTGGAAAAGAACCGGTGGCCGCCGAGGTCCATTCGATTGCCGCGATAATTGATCGTCTTGGAAATGCCGCCCACTTGGGTGTCGGCCTCAATGACAATGGGTGTGATGTCGGACCGCCTCAAGAGTTCCAGGGCGGCAGTCAGGCCGGCAGGTCCGGCGCCGGCTATGACCGCAATTTTCCGTTCTTGATCGACGGTTTTCATGTTGCCGACGGCTCCGATCTTACTTTTCGGCAGTCGTAGAGGTTCCAGTCCTTCCAAACTCCGTCGTGTTCGTGGCGCAAGGGTTCGAATCCTACCTGTTCCGGCGAAATAACAAATCCAAGCTGCGGATCCGCGCAGACTTGGCTCAAGTTCTTGGCAGTAAGCGGATGCGTAGCGGATCCGTTGTTGCGTCGACTGCCGGGCTTGGCACGCAAGTTGGTCAGTATCTTCCAATCCGGGTCCATGAGCGGCAGCAGCATTTCCGAACGACGCTGAACCTCAAGCGCAGTTGCGCGCGAAAAAACCACGCCGCTCGATTGATCCAGAGCCAGATAATTCGGGCGGCCCAACGTGAACCACACGAACGCGCCGACATCACGCGGTGGAGCGACAAAGACCGTGCTGGTCGGTGGAATTACGCTTGCCCAATCCCCGAATTCATGAATCTCCGCGGCGGCGGCCAGGGTGCGGGGTTGCTTGAATGCCGCAGGAAAAGCAATTATTGACAACGTGATGAGCATCATGGAGATGAGCATGGGCAGCCATGTCGTCCGGCCGTCCCTTGTCCCACACCAGACCAGTACGCCCAGCAGCACGGCCGGGATTCTCAGTGCGAAAACGTCTTGTAAATGCACGACGCCCCAGGGTGCGGGTCCCAATGGATGGATTGGGCGCGACACGATGTTCCACAGTTTCATGGAAACCCACACCACGATGGCGACGCCAAGCGCAGCTGATACCCAACGAAAATGAGTGGTCAGACGAGAGCTGATCTGTGCCCGGGTCAACCAAAGTATCAATGCCAGCGCCGCACACGCCGGGCCATCGATCCCGGGCAATGTCCAACCCGACACAAGCAATAGTGCACAAAGAGGGCCGCACTTTTCATCACGCCAGACCCGCAGTGCCGTGGCGGGAACCAATGCTGCGCCGATGAAGACGGCAATCCAAACCCATCGCCAGGCTTGACCTTGCACCAAAATCGCGACCGGACCAATGAGACCGCCGATGAATGCCACAGCCAAACCGGTGGCGCCCACGAGCGCTGCTGCCACGCAGAGTCTGCGTATCCGATCGTCTGTCACTGCGATTGCCGTAAACCCCAGGGAAATGAATGGCTGTGCGTTTATGTTCCAATCGTGAATCGACCAGAGTTGCAGAAATAGGAATTGCGAGCGTTCGCGCACCACGTCCAACCACGGGGCATCCATCATGGTCAACATATGCGAACCAGTCGACAGGTTGACTGCAGCAATTGCGATGACGAGAGCTGCGAATATGCAGCCAACCGCGCCAATTGCGCTCACCCGCACCGGTACCCAGAGGAAAACGACCAAGAGCAATCCGGGTAGCGCCACCAGCGGGTGGATAAATAATGCTCCCAACGCTAGCAATAAGCCGAGCCGCTTCATGCCACGGAAGTGGCAGCCAAGCGCGGTGATGGTCAATGCTTCGGCCGGTAAGCGTGCTGTCAGAAATGGATCCAAAATCCGGAACACGCCGGACGCGCCATAGTCTCCCGCGATGATCAAAAGAAATGCGACCGCCAGCCAGGCGGCCTCGCGGCCGGTGACAGACCGAACAAAACTCCAAGTTGCCGCCAAGAACCAAACGGTAAAAGCCAGGGTGAGCAGTCGAGCGGCAGTCTCCAAGCCCAGTGGGGCAATACACCACGCATACAGAGGAGAAAACAATGTGAATTGATCCTGTGACGTGTTTTGCAGATAGAGATCGGCCGTGAGTGGTGGATGGAGTCTCGCGAACGCCTGGAACGCATAGATCTGGCCGTCCTCCGTGAGGCCGTGGTAGCCGTGCATGGCAAGCCAAAGCGTCACCTGCAGAAGGGCAACGGGGATCGCGGCGAATCTCCATTGAAACCCGGGGTTCGACGAGTGCATAGCCGGAGGTCTTTTGTAAAGCTTGCATTATGCACGAGGGGATCTGCACCGCGCGCGAATTGATTTCGCGCGAACCGCGTGTAAATGGTGATCGCTTTGCCGGCTGGCATTTTTACGCCCAGACTTCGACGCTGCTACAATGCACGAACCTGGTTCACCGTGCTCCAACTGGGCTGCATCCACAATGCCGCGTGATGTCGATTTGCGAATGCATTCTGGAAAGCCAAGGCAGATCTCAATTCATATCCTGACGCTCCCGCAACGCCTGCTCAGATTGTTCGGCGCGAACGCCTCAAGAACGATTGCCGGGCACAAGTTCTATTTCGACGCTTCGACGGATATAGGGCGCAGTCTCCTGGTAACCGGGCAGTTTGAACGGCATGCGATCGATCAATGCTCCCGGTTTATCAGAAGCGACAGCATAGTCGTTGATGTTGGTGCCAACGTCGGTGTCCACACCGTTCATTTCGCAGAATTTGCGCCGTCTGGCCGGGTGATCAGCATTGAACCTTCCCGTTCAACGCTGCAGTATCTCCTTCGCAACATCGCTCATCTCGCCAATGTCGTCCCATTGAATGTCGCACTTTCTGAGACGACCGGCATCCAGTCCCTCTTCGTGGCTTCTGACAATGCTTACTCGGGTCTCAAGGACACTGGACGCAAGTCGATCCTTCGGCAAGAAGCGGTCGCGTGCTTCACGGGAGACGAGATTCTGTTACCGCTGTGCGGAAATAAGCCGGTCGATTTCATTAAGATCGATGTGGAGGGACTGGAGTTGCAAGTGTTGCGCGGGCTGAGGGCAATTATCTTGCGACATCGACCAGTAATTTTCTGCGAAATTTTTGGTGGCAAGCAGTCCAATCCCGATCCCGAGGCTACAGTTCGCTATTGTACGTCGCTTGGATATGACGTGTTCACTCTCGTTGGAAAAGATCTTGCGCCGTCACGTTCACATGACGACAGGCTATACAACTATTTCTTTATCCCCACTCCAGTCGAATCCGGGAGCCGTGCTCGATGATTCAGGATCTGATTTTTATGACCTGCTTGATCATGGGTTCCAGGATAACAAGTGCACGAAAGACCAAGAATGCACCACAACTCAATGTACGGCGGGCCAGTGCCAGTCGCAATGAGCCATAACCGCGGTCGCGCGCTTGCCCTGATACACCGTTGACCCCAAACATGCAGATGGGATCAGCCAGAAACTTGATCCTGACCGAGGCATCGGACCTCAGGAGAATATTTACATACTGGTCCGCCTGCACATTCAGTCGGCGAAAGAATCTGTGGCGCAGGAGCTGCCGCCTGCGATAGATGACGCCCTGCTGACACCAATTCAGAAATTGCAAGATGAGGAGCGTCCGCGCAGGACGATAGATCCTGCCGGAGGAAAAGAGTACCGGAGCGACCAGAATGTCGACGATACCATCCCGCAGAAAACTGCTTACTGTCGCTGCCGCGTCCAGCGGATAGTCGTCGTCTCCCATGAACCAGACGTACTCTCCTGTCGCTTCGCGCAGTCCCGCGTTGTATGCCGTGTACACGCCGCGACCCGCGTCGGGGACGTAGCGCAGCAGCCCGTCTGATGCTGGCTGGAGGCGAGGTGACACTACGATGACTTCGACGTGCAGGGCCGGCAGCAATTCCCGGATCCTTCCCGCAAGCAACCGCGCAGTCTCCAGTCTGCTCAGCGTTGGAATGATCACAGAAAGATGCACTTCAGTACTCGCTCAAAGGTTGCTAGGCACGTGCGACCCGTCGGCTTTTCTTAGATGGTGATGGGCTCGCTCCAAGAACGCCAGCGTGACGAGCCCATACGCCAGCCGGGACATGGCCGCACCTTCCAGTCCGTAGCGCGGAATGAGGACAACCATCAGCACGAGCGCTGCAACCAGGGACGCACTAGAGATCATGGACACCACCCTGGCGTGGCCCAAAGCTAGCATCAGATAGTACGGGGCGACGACGCAGGCCAAGAGCAGGAAATTGAGTCCCAAAAGCCATGCTGCGCCAATCTGGGTGCCGTCGAAACCCGTACCAGCGAAAATCTTTAGCAGTAACGGCCACGCCAGCATCATTGTGATAGCGATGCCGAGTGCCGTGGCACTAATGGCAGTGAAAAACTTCCGGTATGCCCGCGCGATTTCGCCGCTGCCAGTGCCGCCTTGGGCGGCAAGTCGGCTGAACGCCGGAAACGAAAATGCAAATACGCTGCTGGGAATAAAGTGTATGAGCTGGGTGATTTGCACATATATGTTGTATTGGCCGGCTGCGGCAGCACCGAGAGTCCGGCCAATGATAATCCGATCTGCGCTCGCGTATGCGACGCCGGCCAAGGCCGTCAGCCACATCCAGCCGCCGTACCTGAACAGCTTGCTGGCCTCTGTCCAGCCGGGCAGTGCGAACATCCGTCTGTCCGGTAGCAGCCGGCGAAGCGCCACGGCGCGCGCCAGCGTTGACGCCACGTAGACTGCACATTGCGCAATCAGAATCGCAACCAGTGATCGGGTGTGCCAGGCAACGATGATCACCGCGGCGGTCAGTATGGCCCTCGAGAATATCTCAATCAGCGCCTGCCGCCTGAAGTGCTCAAGTCCCCTGATGGCGGCCGCCAATACGGCCTCGATCTGCTGGATGCCTATGACGAGTACGGCCAGCAGCAATACCTGCCCTACTTGCGGTGCCGGGGCGACGGTGGTGCCGAACACCCACCGGGACAGAGGCTCATTGAGCACGGCCGTCCCGAGGAGCAACACGAGATCGATCACGGCGACCGTTATTAGCGAAACAGTGATCACACCGGCGACAGTCCGGCCGCCGGGATGGCGCTGGCCGCGGAGCTCGGAAACGAATCTCGTGGTCGTCGCGGCAATCGCCGGATTGACTGCCATGGACAGTCCCGAGGCCGCAAGCGCTATAACCAGAATTCCGTAGTCCGATGCCCCGAGGGCGCGGACTAGGGCGCCCAGAGTGGCAAGTGTGGATGCGGGGGCGGCGGCGGCATCCAGCGCACTCCATAGCGCGCGCATTGCTGCGGCCGGTTCGCGCACGACCGGCGGTGCTTCTGTCTGCCCCATCATGCTCTGCCGTTAGTCAACGTGGAATCCCAGTATCCGGCGGTCATACTCAGGCGGCGGCGCAGGGAATTGGGCAATTTCCTGAAAACCCGCCCCAGACGATAGCCCAGGTACTTGGCCGCATTGCGGACTACCACCTCGGGTAACCGCCAGGGAGCGGCAGTCGTCATGTAGCGCAGTTCCGACTTCATGAAACGAAGCCCTTCCTCTTCCGCCTCCCCCAGTTCGCGCAGCAGCTCCGGTAGCTGCGCATGCAGTACGCCAAAATCGAAGTATCTCTGCATCTCCTGAAAGACCGAATAGTTATGCGAATGCCGCACCAGCGCCGTCGCGCAATAGCTCACTGACCAACCGGTCAGTAGCATGCGCAGACCGACGTGTGTGTCTTCGCCGACAATGAGCGTGCTCGGGAAACCACCGCATTCATTGAGCGCGCTGATCCGGTAGGCCGCAAAAGAATTCGAAATGGGCGCCGTCCTGATGCCGTGCCGCGGAGCACTGGCGAGCGTGCGTACGTCGCTGGTTGTGGGGTACAGGAACGATGCGCTGTGCCTGCCGAACGGGCTCGCATTGTGATGGGGGAGCTGTCTGCCGTATGCTGCGCCGACTTGCGGATCGGAAAAGGCATCAAGCAGCATGGTCAATGATCCAGGTCCTTCGATCACAGCGTCATGAGTCAGAAACAGGGCGAATTTCCGACCTTGGCAGAACCTGTCCACAGCCTCCTGGCGCGTCCGCCCATGGTTGAAGGTACGAGGATTGATGCGCTCAACTTCGAATCCAAGTTCGGCTGCCAGCGTATCACTGCCGTCCGTCGAACTTGAATCAACGACCGCGACCATTGAGGGATCCGGAACAGCGCCGCGCAAGGCGGCGGCGGCCTCGCGCCAGCGCTCCCCGCCGTTGCGCACCGGTATGATGATGCGGGTTTCGCACAAGGCGGTGTTGTGGACAGACATGAATCACATGATACAGAGGCTTCTCGCGACAATTCCATGACGGAGTACCAAGACAGAAGCGGAGAGTCCCTCCAACGGAAGAGCGCCAGCCAGGCCGACAGGAGTGTGGCCGTGCTCGTACCCTGTCACAACGAGGCCTCGGCAGTGGCGCAGGTGGTGCAGGAATTCCGCCGCAATCTGCCGACGGCGCTGATCTATGTCTACGACAACGGCTCGACGGATGACACGGCGCAAATCGCGCGCGACAGCGGCGCCATCGTCCGCACGGAGCCGCTTGTCGGAAAGGGCAATGTAGTCAGGCGGATGTTCGCGGACGTTGAAGCGGACATCTACGTGATGGTGGACGGCGATGGCACCTACGACGCTGCCGCAGCGCCGGGGCTGGTCGAGCGTCTGGTCCGTGACGGTCTCGACATGGTCAACTGCGCGCGCGTACCGGCAGCGGACGGCGTCTACCGACCGGGCCATAGGTTCGGCAATCGCATACTGACTGGTCTCGTCGCTCGCGTGTTCGGCAAGGGCTTGAAGGACATGCTATCCGGCTATCGCGTCCTGTCACGTAGGTTCGTGAAGTCGTTCCCCGCGCTCTCAACAGGCTTTGAAATCGAGACTGAGATCACAGTTCACGCTCTCGAGCTGCGGGTACCAATTGACGAGATGTCTGCGCCCTATTTCGTCAGGTCGCGGGGATCCGCCAGTAAGTTGCGCACGATGCGCGACGGCATGCGGATCCTGCGGGTGATCGTGCACCTGGTGAAGGAGGAGCGCCCCTTGCAGTTCTTTTCCATCATCTTCGCCATCCTCACTGCTGTATCTCTGGTTCTCGGCGTGCCCGTCGTGATCCAGTTCCTCGAGACTGGACTTGTCGGACGCCTGCCGAGTGCAGTGCTCGCGACCGGCCTGATGATCCTGGCATTCCTCAGCTTGTTCTGCGGCCTGGTGCTGGATACGGTCACGCGGGGCCGGCGCGAGCTGAAGAGACTCATTTACCTCGCGGCAGACCGCTAGCGGTAGCGAGAGGAGCAGCTGTGTCCGTCAGAAGTTTCGCGCAGAACCTGTTTCAGCGCCTCGGCTGGGACGTACGCCGAACGGCTTACCCCAGCTCCGAGGAGGTACTGCTCACGCGGTTCCTATCCGTCGCGCGTCCCTCCGCGGTCTTCGATGTAGGGGCCAACATCGGACAGTACGGACTGTCTCTTCGCAAGTGCGGATTTACGGGGCGTATCGTTTCGTTCGAGGCGATTCCTTCTGTACATGCCCGGCTCTTGGCCGTGGCAGCCCGAGACCGGGACTGGATCGTCGCGCCATGCTGTGCGCTGGGCCGCGCGCCAGGAGAAGCCCTCATCAACCTGGCCCGAAACTCGGTCAGCAGCAGCCTCCTACCCATGCATGAGGCTCACCTTCAGGCCGCACCGGATTCCAGATACGTGGCGAACGAAACCGTCCACGTAGAGCGGCTCGACGACATTGCGCCGCCACTGTTGCCCAAGGACGGTAGGCTTTTGCTCAAAATCGACACGCAGGGCTACGAAGAAGAAGTCCTGGCCGGGGCCGATCGGGTGATCGAGAACGTGTCTTCCTTACAACTGGAGTTGTCGGTGGCACCGCTCTACCAAGGCGCGCCGAGCCTTCGACGCATTCTAGAGCTATGTGAAGGTCTCGGTTTCCATCTGCACGGACTTATTCCCGGCTTCTACGAAGAAACGTCGGGCAGGCTCCTGCAAATGGACGGTCTCTTCCTGAGAAATGATACGCCCCAGACCAGAGATTAGTCCGGCAGTACGTTCTGCCGGTCCGCGTGCGCTATTCGCGGTGGCTGCGATAGTGACCACGGCAATTCTGCTGTGCACACTGCAAATGCGCCTCGCCGGGAACTTGCACGGTCTGGCACTCAGCTTCTTCGTGCTGTTCGCCTACAACGACTGCTCGGGCTCGGTATGCGCGCTGCTCATACTCGTGGCCGCGCTCTTCGGATCTCTCTACCTTCCGGCGCGCCGGGTTGTGCAATGGGCCGGTGATCATCCTCTGGTCATCGCAGTCATCACGGCACTGCTGCTTGCGCTCGGTACCTTGGTCATCTACCACAATCATCCGCTGGCCATGGATGAGTATGCAGCGTACTTCCAGAGCCGCGTTTTCGCGGCGGGCCATCTGCACGGCAGATTTCCAGCCGGGCTGCTGGACTGGCTCATTCCGCGTGGATTCCAGAACTACTTCCTGAATGTGTCACGCGCCACAGGCAGTGTGGCGGAGGCATACTGGCCGGGCTTTGCCCTGCTACTCACACCTTTTATGTGGGCGGGAGTGCCGTGGCTGTGCAATCCCGTCATATCCGCGCTGACGCTTCTCGTGATTCATCGGCTTGCGCTCGAGCTGTTCGACGATCGCGAGGCGGCCGGTTTTGCGCTGCTACTGACGATCGCCTCGCCCGTCATCTTCGCCAACGGCATCTCCTATTATTCGATGCCGGCGCACCTGCTGGCCAACTCTGTGTTCGCCCTCCTTTTGGTTCATCCGACTGTGAAGCGCGCCGTTGCAGCCGGTGTCGTGGGTTCACTCGCGCTCGCACTGCATAACCCGGTGCCGCACATGCTCTTCGCGTCACCCTGGCTGGTCTGGCTCGCCACTCGCCAGGGCGGGGTTCGCCTGCTCGCCGCGCTCATCGCGGGCTATCTACCTCTGGTTGTACTGCTGGGACTGGGCTGGTTTCTGTTCTCCGGGCACCTGTTGCACGAGGGGCTGGTGTCGGTCACCGCGCCGCCTGCACCCTCACATCGCCTGCAGCACATGATTGAGATTTTCTCGCTCCCTAATGCCATGGTCGTGCTTGCGCGCCTCATCGGGATCGCCAAGACATGGGTTTGGGCCGTCCCGGGAATAGTGATTCTCGCCGCCGCCGGCGCCGTACGGTGGCGCCAGGACGCGTTGTGCCGGCTATTCACGGCTTCGGCACTTCTGACACTCTTTGGATATTTCCTCGTGCCGGTGGACCAGGGGCACGGCTGGGGTTACCGGTACTTTCACTCTGCGTGGATGACCTTGCCGCTGCTGGCGACGGCTGCCCTGTTCCGACCTGCGCGAACCCCGACGGAAGCCGGCCCTTCAGCACGGCTATTTGAGGACAGCGAGACCAAGGGTTTCGTCGCATCTTGCATTCTCCTGACACTGATCTTCGGCATAGGGTTCCGCGCGTGGCAATTGCAGGACTTCGTGGCCCGCGACGTAACCCAGGTGCCGCAATATACGGGCACCGAGAGGCGGGTTGTCATTCTCGACAGCCGGTCCTCTTTTTACGGGGCGGACTTGGTGCAGAATGATCCCTGGCTGCGAGGAAACGAGATCCGGATGTACAGCCATGGTGCGGCCGCAGACCAGCAGATGATGGCGCAGTATTACCCGGAGCTTCACAGGGTGTATGCGGACCGGTACGGCACAGTGTGGTCGGGACATCGGTAAAATGGCGCGATTATCTATCAGGGACATCACTATGAGGCTAAGCGATGCGCACAACCCCCGGCCCCTGCCTAGGGCCTTTGCGCCTCGACAGGCGATGTGCGTGTTCAGTGAGTAACGGACGCAAACCCGCGGGGATGATCGGGCGACTTTTGCGAAATGTCCGAACGGTGTTTACCGGAAGCGCGGCGAATGATCACACACCGGCGGTGGAGGAAGTCGCTGCAACCGACGCAGTCGCGACGACTGTTATCGCCGGCACTACCGCCGAGGCAGCTCCCGCGGCCGCAGCGGATCCGCCCCCCCCACCGAGCGCGAGCGACCTGATCAACGAAGGCCTGCGAGAGCGGCAGCGGGTCGGAACGGCCGCGGCGCGGCCCTTTTTTGAAAGGGCCGCGCAAGTCGAGCCGAATTCCCACGTACCTTGGTTCATGTTGGGCAATGTCGCCAGCGAATTGGGGGACCTTGATCCGGCCGTGGCCCATTACCAGCGTGCGCGTGACCTTCATCCAGGCGACCACGTAATCCGCTATAACCTTGGACTGAATCAACTTTGGCGCGGATACATCGATTTGGCCATCGAGGAGCTGCGCGCAGCCTGTGGCCTCAATCCCTCCTACTTGCAGGCACAGTCCAGTCATATTATGGCGCTGCACAGCTCGGATCGGATCAGTCCGGACGAGATCGCTGTGGCCATTCGGGAGTGGGGGTCGCGTTTTTCCCGGGAACACCCGGCGTCGCCGCCATCGGCCGCGCGTCCCGGCACTGACCACCCAGAACGCTTGCGCGTCGGATTCATCTCCGGTGATTTTCGGACGCACTCCGTGGCGCACTTTTTTGAACCCATCTTGAGCGCCCGTGACCGCGGTGCGTTTTTGTATGTCTTGTACAGCAACTTTCATCTTCAGGACGCGGTAACCGAGCGATTGCGCGCATACGCGGATGACTGGCGCGATGTCTGGCAACTCGCTGACGATGCACTGATCGAGCTGATCCGGACCGATCGGATCGATATCCTCGTCGACCTCTCGGGACACACGGTATACAACCGATTGGCGGTTTTCGCGCGGCGTGCGGCGCCCGTGCAAGTCAGCTATCTGGGGTACCCAGCTTCGACCGGCCTCGCGACGATGGACTATCGCATTACCGATGCCGTTACCGATCCGCCGGTGCCTGCCGATGATTGGCATTGCGAGCGCCTGCTGCGCATGCCTGATTCGCAATGGTGCTTTCGCCCCTTTGGTACGCCGCCCACACCGGGTCCTCTGCCGGCCCTCGGGGCCGGCTTCGTCACGTACGGCAGTTTCAACAATCTGACCAAGGCCAGCGACACGCTGCTTCGTTGCTGGGTGCAGATTCTCGTCAAGTTACCGACTGCACGCCTGCGTTTGACCCGCGTTCGCAGTGCGCAACGCGCGGCAGAAATCATCGCCCTGTTCGGACGATCGGGCATAACCCCAGAGCGTATCGAGTGCGTATCCTTTGCAAACGACCCGCCGTACGGGCAGCAATTTGCCGGAGTCGACATCGCATTGGACAACTATCCCTACAACGGTGTCACGACGACCTGCGAGTCGCTCTATGTCGGCGTCCCGGTCATTTCGTTGTACGGCCGCAATGGCGTCTCGCGCAGCGGCCTGAGTCTTCTTGGCACGCTCGGATTGGGTGAGCTGGCGGCATCGACACCGGAGCAGTACGTTGACATTGCGGTTGCGCTGGGAAGCGACCTATCGCGGCTTGAGCAACTGCGCGCATCGTTGCGTAGCCGTTTTGAGCAATCCGCGCTGAGCGATGAGAAGCGTTTCGCGGCGAACTTCGAGAAGCTGCTGCGCACCGCCTGGCGCGAGCACGTCGATCACTTCAACTAGCTTTGTGTTACCTCGACCCCTCCCAGCGTTGTGGATCGCTGAATACGATCCTGAAGACACTTCCATCACCGCCGCGTGGCTCGTACAGCAAGATGGCGCGGTTGAGTTGACACAGTTCGCGCGCAATGAATAGCCCAAGTCCCGTGCCGCCTTTTCGGCCCGTAAAGAAAGGCTCGAAAATGCGGTCCACTGCCTGAGCCTCGATCCCGACTCCACGATTCGCGACTTCCAAGTACGGTCGATTTCGGGGATTCAACCTGCCGAGCTTGATGTCGAAGCTGATGCCGTTGCGAGCCTCACCGTACTTCGTGGCGTTGTCACACAAATTCCAAACCACTTGATGCAAATGGCTGGGATCAAATCGTACCTCCAAATCATCGCCGCCTTCGTGAACACCGATTTGCGCTTCGCGAACCTGCATGGTTGCGCAGAATTCCTCCAGGAAATCTTGAAGCCAATCGCCGAGCTGTAGGCGGCTCGGCTTGGTAGCCTCACGCCGCGACAGCTGCAGCACGTTGTTGATGATGGTGCTGACGCGCTCGGAGTTGCTTTGAATGATGTCCGTCAGCCTGCGCTCATCGGCGCCGATGTTGGTGCTTTCCGCAAGGAGTTGACCTGCATGACTCATCGCGCCGACGGGATTGCGAATTTCGTGTGCGATGCTCGCGGACAGCCGGCCGAGCGCGGCAAGCTTCCCTTGTTGCACACGCTCGGCCAAGAGACTGGTGTCTTCGAGAAAAATCAATGTCGGGCCGGGCTCCGCGCCCAACGGAGCAAAATGTGGTTGAATCACCCGCGCCCCGTCAGCGGCAACGAAGCTCGATGGAGAGTTTTCGCCATGTTCACGTTGTCGCCATGTGGACAATGAATACAGCAGGCGCGGCGATACTTCGCCCACCAGCGCGCCCGGGATCGCATTGTTGTCACCGAGAATTTCCGCCGCCGATTCGTTGATGAGCCGAATCTTGTCCGCCGCGTCCACGACCAGAAGGCTTTCGCGCAAATGCTGCACGATGTACTGCGACAGCTCGGCAAGATTGGCGAGATCCACATCTTTCTGGCGAACCAGGGCCTCGCTTTCGCGCATGCGGACGGCGGCAAAAGATGCAGCGGCGGCAGTGGAAAACAACACCGCGCCGAGCAGACCTGCGGTGGCATAAGAGTTGATGTCGGTAATACCGCCGAGCTGTTGCCAAATGGTGTCGACAAGAATGGCGATGGCGGCAACCGCCGCCAGGAATAGGGCGCTGCGCGTCGGCAACAGAAATGCCAGCGCGCCGACGGGCACCAGGAACAAGACTCCCAGGCCGCTCGCGACACCGCCACAGGCATGCAGCAGCAATATCAACGCCAGCATGTCGACGGCTGCCTGCAGGATGATTTGGACGTTTGCGTTTGCCAGCTTGCGGCGCACCAGCAGAACGCTGGCTAAGCCGAAACACAGATAAAATATGGTGGCGCCAAAGAACAGTTGCGCGGAGTACACGGCAAAGCCGCGCGCGCCTCCGAGAGAATAGAGTCCGAGCAGCACCAGCGGGACCAGTACCCGATACAAATTGAGGACGGCGAGCACGCGCCAACTCAAGGCGGGATCGCGGTCGGTGGAGTCAAGTTGCCGATTCAAGTAATTGGTTGCTCTCTTTGCGCTGTACTCAAGCTTAATTCAGAATAGCGCGCCTTATGTGATCCGATCGGCACTGCGGGAAAATTCATGAATTTGCACGAGTATCAGTCGAAGGAGTTGTTCTCCCAGTACGCCATTCCCATCCCCAAGGGACAGGTAGCCGACTCGCCGAACGGGGCGGTGGCCGCCGCCAAGGGCTTGGGGGGGTCGTTATGGGTGGTCAAGGCGCAAGTGCATGCGGGTGGCCGGGGCAAGGCCGGCGGCGTCAAAGTCGTCAAGGATCTCGAGGCGGTTCGAGCCGCCGCCAAGGCGATGCTGGCCACAACACTGGTGACCCATCAAACCGGCCCGGAAGGGTTGCCGGTGCATCAAGTGTATGTGGAAGTCGGTTCGAAAATCGCGCGGGAGATTTACCTCAGCCTGGTGCTGAATCGCGACGCGGGACGTCTTGCCTTTGTGGCTTCCGCGGCGGGAGGCATGGATATCGAAGAGGTGGCAGAGCACACGCCCGAAAAAATCATCCGCGTCAATGTGAATCCCACGGCCGGGTTGCAGGACTTTCAATGCCGGCAATTGGCGTTCGGCTTGGGATTCAAGGATGCGCAAATCGCTCAGTTCGGAAAAATCGCACAGGCGCTTTACAAGCTGTACTTGGAGCGCGACGCCAGCTTGGTCGAGATCAATCCCCTGATAGTGACCGCAGAGGGCAACTTATTGGCGCTCGACGCCAAGATCAACATCGAAGACAACGCGCTGTTTCGGCAGAAAGACCTGGCCAAAATGCGCGATGCTTCGCAAGAAGATCCGATGGAGCGCAAGGCGGCTGAGCACGATCTGAACTATGTGTCGCTCGATGGCAATATTGCCTGCATGGTCAACGGCGCGGGTCTCGCCATGGCGACCATGGATTTGATTCAACTGCATGGCGGCAAGCCCGCAAACTTCTTGGACGTGGGTGGCGGCGCGACCAAGGAGCGGGTTTCCGCAGCCTTCAAACTGATTCTCTCGAATGCCAAGGTCAGCGCAATACTCATCAATATATTCGGCGGGATCGTCCGCTGCGACATCATCGCCGAGGGAATCATCGCCGCCGTCAAAGAGGTGGGCGTCAGCATTCCCGTCATCGTGCGGCTCGAAGGCACGAATGCGCCGTTGGCGCGCGAATTACTCGCCAAGAGCGGTCTTGCCATCACGCCGGCGAGCGATCTGACCGATGCCGCGGTCAAAGCCGTGCGCCTGGCGGGAGGCCGGTCGTGAGCATTCTGGTCAACAAGCATACGAGGGTGATTTGCCAGGGCTTTACCGGCAAACAAGGCACGTTTCATTCGGAGCAAGCGTTGGCGTACGGTACCCAGCTGATGGGCGGTGTCACGCCGGGGCGGGGCGGCGAGAAACACCTGGGGTTGCCGGTGTACGACACGGCAAAAGAGGCGATGCTCAACACCGGTGCTACGGTGAGCATGATTTACGTACCGGCGCCGTTCGCGGCGGACGCCATCCTGGAGGCAGCGGACGCGGGCGCCGAGTTGATTGTGTGCATCACCGAGGGCATACCGGTGAATGACATGGTGCGCGTGAAAGCCACGCTCGCCGGCTACAAAACGCGGCTCATCGGTCCGAATTGTCCGGGCGTCATTACACCGGAAGAAAGCAAGATCGGCATCATGCCGGGCTTCATTCACAAGAAGGGGCGGGTGGGCATTGTTTCTCGGTCGGGAACCCTCACCTATGAGGCAGTATTCCAGACGACCAACAACGGGTTAGGTCAGAGCACCTGTGTGGGTATAGGCGGCGATCCGGTGCGCGGCATGAATTTCATCGATGTTTTGGAATTGTTCGAAAAAGACCCACAGACCGAAGGCATCGTGATGGTGGGCGAGATCGGCGGCAGCGACGAGGAGGCGGCAGCAGCGTTCATTCGCAAGAACGTCAGCAAACCCGTGGTTGCCTACATCGCGGGGGTGGCGGCACCGCCCGGCAAGCGCATGGGTCATGCGGGTGCAATCGTGGCCGGTGGCAAGGGTACGGCGGCAGCAAAATTCGCAGCGCTCGAAGCAGCCGGCATTACCACCGTGCACTCGCCCGCGGAAATGGGTTCCGCCATGGCAAAGCGTCTCAAATGAGGGCGAGGACTTGAGCCACCCTACGCAACTGCGCTGTGTCATGGCGCAGCTAAACCTGGTGGTGGGCGATGTTGACGGCAATACCTCGCGCATCGTGGCGGCTGCCAACGAAGCAAGGGACCGCTATCGGGCTGACATTGTCATGCTGCCGGAACTTGCCGTGTCGGGTTACCCGCCGGAGGATCTCTTGTTTCACTCCGGCATGCGCCTGCAGGTGGCGCGCTCGCTGGAGCGGCTCAAGCAAGAGGCACGCGGCATCACGTTGATCGCAGGTTATCCGGAATACGCGGGCAGCAAAATTTTCAATGCGGCAATCGTGATTCGCGATGGAAAGGTGCTCGCGAATCATCGCAAGGCCTGTCTGCCGAACTATCGGGTATTTGACGAGAAGCGCTATTTCACGCCCGGTACCGAGCCGACCATCATCGAAGTTCATGGCGTGAAGGCGGGCGTGATGGTGTGTGAGGACGCCTGGGATTCAGCGCCAGCGCGTCAGGCGCGCCAAGCGGGAGCGCAGGTGCTGCTGGTGATCAATGCCTCGCCGTACGAGGTCGATAAACAGACGCAGCGCGAGCAGCATGTGGTGCGCGAGCGGGTGCGAGAGGCCGGCGTGCCGGTGGTGTTCGTCAATTTGATCGGCGGTCAGGATGAACTGGTGTTCGACGGCAATTCCTTTGTCATGGATGCGCACGGCACCGTTACCCAACGCGCCCCGGCTTTCACTGAGGGCATGTACGTGGTGGACTTGGGGTTGGACGCCGCGGGCGTGGTTCACCCCATCCCTTCGGACATCGTGCCACTGCAGGGCCAGGAGGAAAGCGTCTACGGCGCGCTGGTGCAGGGCACCCGCGACTATGTGACCAAGCATCGCTTTCCGGGCGTGGTGATGGGTTTGTCGGGCGGCATCGATTCCGCGCTGACCTTGGTTTTGGCGGTCGATGCGCTGGGCGCGGACCATGTGCATTCGGTGGCCATGCCCTCGCGCTACACCTCGCAAATGAGCAAGGACGACGCGGCGTTGCAGGCGAGAATTCTGCACGTGCAACACAGTGAAATTTCCATCGAAGGGATGTTCGAGGCGACGCTCGCTGCCTTGAAGGATGAATTCGCCGGCCTCGCGCCGGACACGGCGGAAGAGAACATTCAATCGCGCTGCCGGGGAGTGCTGCTGATGGGTATTTCCAACAAGACCGGCAAAATGCTGCTCACCACGGGCAACAAGAGCGAAATGGCGGTGGGCTATGCCACGCTGTACGGCGACATGGCGGGCGGTTTCGCGCCCATCAAGGATTGCAGCAAATTATTGGTATACAGGCTGGCCCGCTGGCGAAATGCGCAGTCGGAGGTGATCCCGAAGCGGGTGATCGACCGGCCACCTTCAGCCGAACTGCGCTTCGATCAGAAAGACACCGACAGCCTGCCGCCCTATGAAATACTCGATCCGATCCTCGAGGCGTTTATCGAAGAAGACCTGTCGGTCGATCAAATCGCCGCGCGCGGCTTCGATCGCGCCACGGTGGGGCGAATCTTGGATTTGGTGAAGCGCAATGAGTACAAGCGCCGCCAGGCACCGCCCGGCGTACGGGTGAGCGGCCGTGCGTTCGGCCGTGATTGGCGCTACCCGATTACCAGCGGTTACAAATCGCACTAACCAACTCCGCTGAGGAATCGGCAGCTAGAAAATGCGCCGGTACCAAGCCTTCTTGTGCTCGATGTCCTTGGTCGAGCCCGGATAGTTGGCGGTATAGACGCGCTCGGCATCTTTCGCAAGATCGGTCATTTTGAGGTCGTAATAGGCATTGACGATGACTTTCAACGAATCCTTCACCGCCGGTGCGCCGTCGTAGTTTTCCACGCAGTATTTGGCGCGATTGAGCGCGCCCACGTAAGCGCCGCGGCGCATGTAGTACAGGGCTACGTGCAATTCGAAGTCAGCCAGGCGATTGCGCAGGTAAATCATGCGCTGCTGGGCATCGCCGACGTACTGGCTGTGCGGAAATTTCTCGATCAGCTGCTGAAAGGAATCAAACGATTTCTTGGCATTGACGGGCGGGCGCTGCGACAGATCGACGTTGAAGCGGCGCTCCAGCCAATTCGATTGGCGCTCGAAGTACACCAGGCCTTTCATGTAGTAGGCGTAGTCGACTCTGGGATTGGTCGGATTTTCGCGAATAAAGGTATCAGCCGCATCGACCGCCGGCTCTACCTCACGATTCTTGTAGTAGGCGTAAATCAAATCCAGCTGCGCCTGGCGAGCCGGTTCACTGAAAGGGAAGCGCGACTGCAGCGCCTCGAGCTGTTTGACGGCCTCCGCGTAGCTGCTATTGCGAATGGCTTTCTGCGCTTTGGCGTAGATCTGTTCGGGTCCCGATTTGGCGTCGTCCCCGCGGTGGCTGCGACAGCCTGTGGCCAACATCAACACACTTAGGCCGACGAGAAGTACCCGGCTCGGTTGGACAAGATCACGCAGTCTCACAAGCGATTCCTTACAATGGGGGGTCCCGATCGGCGGGCCCGAAAGCGCGGCAGTATACCCGATGGCCCGACGGTAGCTTCGAGTGCCCCTATGACCCCAGAGTTCCAAGTGATCGAACTGCAAATTCCGCCGGAATTGGCCGGCTTTCGCCTGGACAGCGCCCTGGCCCGCCTGATGCCGCAGCATTCGCGTACTCGAATCAAGGGCTGGATCGAGGAAGGCGCGGTACTAGTCGGGCGGCAGACTTCGAGGCCCCGCGACATCGTCGCCGCGGGCGCCCATATCCGGGTGCAGATGACCGCGGACACACCTCAGGCGCAAGTGCTGCCCGAGGCGATTGCGCTACGCCTGGTCCACGAAGATGCGGACCTCGTGGTCATCGACAAGCCGGCGGGTTTGGTCGTACACCCAGGCGCCGGAAATCCGAGTCATACCCTGCAAAACGCCTTGCTGGGATGGGACCCGGCGCTGGCCAGGCTGCCGCGCGCGGGCCTCATTCACCGGCTGGACAAGGACACCAGCGGCTTACTCGTGGTGGCCCGAACCGCCGAGGCGCAGACCTCGCTTTCCCGACAGCTCATGGCGCGCACCATGTCGCGCGAGTATCTGACCGTGTGCGTGGGCGTCATGACCGGCGGCGGTACCATCGATGCCCCCATTGGGCGCAATCGCAGCGATCGGCTGCGGATGGCCGTGCGTGAGAGCGGACGGCCGGCGGTGACGCATTATCGTGTGCTCGAGCGCTTTCGTGCGCACACCTACCTGTCGGTGCAGCTCGAAACGGGCCGGACTCATCAGATCCGCCTGCATTTGTCGCATCAAAAGTACCCCGTCGTCGGCGATCCGGTCTACGGCGGCCGGTTTGCGCAGCCGCGCGGCGCGGCGCCCGAGCTGGTCGATTCGCTGCGCGCCTTTAAGCGTCAGGCTTTGCATGCGGCGAGTTTGGGATTCGATCATCCGCGCAGCGGTAAACGACTGGTATTGAAAAGTCCCGTACCGGAGGATTTTAGGCAATTGCTGCTGGCACTGCGCGATGACGCCGGCACCGCCGCCGCCCATCTCGAGCGTGCGCGGTGAGCGGCTTGTGGTTCGAGCCTCAATGGCCGGCGCCGGGCGGCGTGCGTGTATTGTCGACTCTGCGCGGCGAAACGGGCGGAGGCGGTGCCAGCAAGTCGCCATATGCCTGCTTCAATCTCGGCGATCACGTCGGCGATAACGCGCTTGCCGTGGCCAAGAATCGGCGAATGCTAAGCCGCGAGGCCGGGTTGCCGGCGGAGCCCTCCTGGTTGGCACAGGTGCATGGGGTCACCGTCGCGGACCTCGATGAGAGGGCCCCTGAGGCAGCCGCGGACGCGGCGATGACTCGCCGCCCCGGGAAGGTATGCGTCATTCTCGCGGCGGACTGCTTGCCCATCGTTTTTGCGACGGATACCGGCGACGCGGTGGCCGCCGCGCACGCAGGTTGGCGCGGGCTGGCAGCCGGTGTGATCGGCGCGACGGTGCGTGCCATGGCAGCTCAGCCTGAGCGCCTGATCGCGTGGCTGGGACCGGCTATTGGCCCTGAGCACTTCGAAGTTGGTGCGGAGGTACGCGAGGTGTTTTTGAAGGGCGATCCGGGAGTCCGCGATGCCTTCGAAGCAAACGCCCGGGGTAAGTTCCAGGCGGATCTGGCGATGCTGGCGCGCAGGCAACTTGAAGATCTCGGTGTAAACCGCATCTACGGGGGCGGCGAATGCACCTATGCGCGCGCCGATAGGTACTTTTCGCATCGACGCGATGGGGTCACGGGCCGGCAAGCCACGCTCGTTTGGCGAGAAGCGTGAGTAAAACCGTTGAATTGGCGGCTTTCCATCCCCATTTCGTGAACATTCCGAGCGCTTTCTCAAGGGTTACCTATGCGACAGGACAAGCTGACGACTAAATTCCAGCAGGCACTGGCCGATGCCCAGTCCCTGGCGGTTGGTCGCGACAATCAGTACATCGAGCCGGTGCACCTCATGGCGGCGCTGCTGGATCAACAGGGCGGCACGGCCCGACCCCTGCTGGAGAAGGCCGGCGTTCAAGTGCCGAAACTGCGCTCCGATCTGGCCGGTGCGCTGGACCGGATTGCCAAAGTCGAGGGAGCCGGCGGCGAAGTGCTGCTCGGCAACGATCTCAACAAACTGTTGAATGTAACGGACAAGCTGGCGCAGCAGCGCGGCGATCAATTCATTTCCAGTGAGCTGTTCGTGCTGGCGGCCTGCGACGATCGGGGCGAACTCGGCCGTCTGTTGAAGGCGAACGGCGCAACACGCTCGGGCCTGGAAAAGGCCATCGACGAAGTACGCGGCGGCGCCAAGGTGGAAGATGCGGGAGCCGAGGAGAATCGCCAGGCGCTGGAAAAGTACAGCATCGATCTCACGGAGCGCGCGACTCAGGGCAAACTTGATCCGGTGATCGGGCGCGATGACGAGATTCGCCGCACCATTCAGGTCCTGCAGCGACGCACCAAGAACAATCCGGTGCTGATCGGCGAGCCCGGCGTGGGTAAAACCGCGATCGTCGAGGGCCTGGCGCAGCGCATCGTGAACAATGAGGTGCCTGAAGGATTGCGCAACAAGCGTATTCTGTCGCTCGACTTGGGCGCGCTCATTGCCGGCGCCAAATTTCGCGGTGAGTTCGAGGAGCGGCTGAAAGCCGTTCTCAACGATCTGGCAAAACAGGAAGGCCAGGTCATTCTGTTCATCGACGAATTGCACACCATGGTCGGTGCCGGCAAGGCCGAGGGTGCCATGGACGCGGGCAATATGCTCAAGCCCGCGTTGGCGCGCGGCGAACTGCATTGCGTCGGCGCGACCACGCTGGATGAATACCGCAAGTACATCGAGAAGGACGCGGCACTCGAGCGCCGCTTTCAAAAAGTATTGGTGGATGAGCCGTCGGTGGAAGACACCATCGCCATCTTGCGCGGCCTCAAGGAGCGCTACGAAGTGCATCACGGGGTTGAAATCACCGATCCCGCCATCGTGGCGGCGGCGACTCTGTCGCATCGCTACATCGCCGACCGGCAGTTGCCCGACAAGGCCATCGACTTGATCGATGAGGCGGGCTCGCTGATCCGGATGGAAATCGACTCCAAGCCCGAGGCGCTCGACAAGCTGGACCGGCGCATCATCCAGCTCAAGATCGAGCGCGAGGCGCTGAAGAAGGAGACCGACGAGGCATCCCGCAAACGGCTGGGCATGCTCAACGACTCCCTCAAGGCCTTGGAGAAGGAATACTCCGACCTGGAAGAGGTGTGGAAGGCAGAGAAGGCCACGGTCCAAGGGGCTGCGCACATCAAGGAGGAATTGGAGCGCGCGCGGCAAGATCTGGACACGGCGCGTCGGGCGCAGGATTTGGCGCGCATGTCGGAGCTGCAATACGGCCGCATTCCGGCGCTGGAACAAAAATTGGCGAAGGCGCTGGAGGTCGAACAGAAACCCAATCAATTGGTGCGCAATTCCGTGACCGAAACGGAGATCGCGGAAATTGTGTCCAAGTGGACCGGCATTCCGGTGTCGCGCATGCTCGAAGGAGAACGCGACAAGCTGTTGCGCATGGAGGACGTGCTCGGCAAACGGGTGGTGGGTCAGCCGGAAGCCGTGAAGGCCGTGGCGGATGCGATTCGGCGCACGCGCGCTGGGCTGTCGGACCCCAACCGGCCCAGCGGCTCGTTCATGTTCCTGGGGCCCACCGGCGTCGGCAAAACCGAGCTGTGCAAGGCGTTGGCCGAATTCATGTTCGATACCGAAGAGGCCTTGATCCGCATCGACATGTCGGAGTTCATGGAGAAGCACTCCGTCGCGCGCCTCATCGGCGCCCCCCCGGGGTACGTGGGCTACGAGGAGGGCGGCTATTTGACCGAAGCGGTGCGCCGCCGCCCGTATTGCGTCATCCTGCTCGATGAAATCGAGAAGGCGCATCCCGATGTATTCAACGTGCTGCTGCAAGTGCTGGACGATGGGCGCCTCACGGATGGCCAGGGGCGCACGGTCGATTTTCGCAATTGCGTGGTGATCATGACGTCGAACCTGGGCTCGCAAGTCATTCAGGAGCTCTCGGGCGAAGCGAATTACGCCAAGATGAAGGAGGCGGTCATGCAGGTGGTGACCCAGCATTTCCGGCCGGAATTCATCAATCGAGTCGATGAGATCGTGGTGTTTCATTCGCTGGGCCGCGAGCAGATTCGATCCATCGTCGATATCCAGTTGGGACGCTTGCGACAGCGGCTGGCGGAGCGCGATATCACTCTGCGCCTTGACGATGATGCGCGCGACAAGATCGGCGAGGCGGGGTTCGACACGGTGTACGGTGCCAGGCCGCTGAAGCGCGCCATCCAATCGCAAATTGAAAACCCGTTGGCGCAGCGGATCCTGAAAGGCGATTTCATTGCCGGCGATCTCGTGATCGCGAAGCTGAAGCGCGGCGAACTGGCGTTCGAGAAGGAACGCCTCCACTAGACGTTGGCACTGCGATGGAGAGCGTTTCGCTATACTTCGCGGTGCTGCTCCCTCCGAGAGAAAATACATGCCGTTTTACGAGTATCAGTGCAAGAGCTGCGGTCACGAGCTGGAGGCCATGCAGAAGGTCAGTGATCCGCCGCTGAAAAAATGTCCTGATTGCGGCAAGTCGCAGCTGCAGCGGCTGATGTCGGCACCTGTGTTTCGGTTGAAGGGCGGCGGCTGGTACGAGACCGACTTCAAAGGCGATAAGGATAATCAGCGTAATCTGGCCGATCGGCCCGAGACGGACGCGCCGAAAGACACCAAGGAAGCGGACTCCAAGCCTGCGGACGAGAAAGGCAAGGAGAGTAAGGACACCAAAACCGCGGAAACCAAGGCTTCCGAGGCAACCGCCGCGAAGGAGCCCGCCGCAAAAGAGAAATCGACCGACAAATCGACGGAGAGATCCTCAGCCGGCGGTGCCGCTCAAAAACCAAGAGCCGCCAACAGATCCTCGCGCGGCGGGCGTCTCAAGAAACAGTCGATCAAGGTCAAACGGCGTCGCTAGATCAGGCTTTGCCAGGCCAGAGGACTTGCCCGGGCTGACTCTAAGCCTTAGCATCGCGCGCTTCCCCCTTTTGGTTGCTTTTGCTTATGCGCACTCATTATTGCGGCCGGGTCGACGAGTCGCTGATCGGCAAGGTCGTGACGGTCGCCGGCTGGGCCCATCGTCGACGCGATCACGGCGGCGTCATTTTTGTGGACTTGCGCGATCGCGAGGGTCTGCTGCAAATCGTTTTCGATCCCGACAGGGCTGACATGTTTGCCTCGGCCGAGCGCGTGCGCAATGAATTCGTGCTCAAGGTGACTGGAGTGGTGCGGGCTCGCCCGCCGGGGACGGCCAACGCCAACTTGAAATCCGGGCAGGTCGAAGTGCTGTGCCAGGATCTGGAGATTCTGAACCGCTCCGAGCCGCTGCCTTTTCAGCTCGACGAGACGGTGAGCGAGGAAGTACGGCTGCGCTTTCGCTACCTTGATCTGCGCCGCGAAGAGATGCGCGAGCGCTTGCTGCTGCGACACCGCATCACGCGCGCCATGCGCCAGTATTTGGATGAGGCGGGGTTCATCGACATCGAGACGCCCATGTTATCGAAGGCCACGCCCGAAGGTGCGCGCGATTACCTGGTGCCCAGCCGCACGCATGCCGGGAAATTTTTCGCCTTGCCGCAGTCGCCGCAAATCTACAAGCAGCTGCTGATGATCTCCGGATTCGACCGCTACTATCAGATCGTGCGCTGCTTCCGCGACGAAGATTTGCGCGCCGATCGTCAGCCGGAATTCACCCAGCTCGATATCGAGACCTCCTTCCTGGATCAAGCCGAGATTCAGCAATTGATGGAGGGTCTGATGCACCAGCTGTTCCGCGTGGTTATGGGCGTTGAATTGCCGAGCCCCATGCCGCGCATGAGCTACGAGGAGGCGATACGCCGCTACGGGTCGGACAAGCCTGATTTGCGAGTGCCGCTGGAGTTGGTCGATGTGGCGGACTTGGTCAGGGGCTGCGATTTCAAGGTGTTCGCCGGACCCGCCGGAGATCCTCGCGGCAGGGTTGCTGCCCTGTGCGTGCCGCAGGGCGCTAAGCTGACCCGCAAGGAGATCGATGACTACGCGGCCTACGTCGCGCGCTACGGTGCGAAAGGTCTCGCCTACGTCAAAGTCAACGAGCTGGCCAAGGGCCGCGAAGGTTTGCAGTCGCCGATTTTGAAATTCTTGAGCGACGCTGCAATCAGCGGCATCATGCAACGCGTCGCTGCAAAAGACGGGGACCTGGTTTTCTTCGGCGCGGACACGGCCAAGGTGGTGAGCGATGCGTTGGGCGCGCTGCGCCTCAAGGTGGGTCAGGATTTAAAGATGGTTGCGCCCGGCTGGCGCCCGCTGTGGGTCGTGGATTTCCCGATGTTCGAGTGGGACGCCGACGCCAAGCGCTGGCAAGCCATGCACCACCCCTTTACCAGCCCCGCCAACTTGGACTATGCGGCGCTGGCGGCAAGCCCCGGAGAAGCGATTGCCAAAGCCTACGACATGGTTTTGAACGGCTCGGAAATCGGCGGCGGATCGGTGCGCATTCACAACCAAGAACTGCAGTCCGTGGTATTCGATTTGCTGGGGATCACGGCCGAAGAGGCTCGCTTGAAGTTTGGATTCTTACTCGATGCGCTCAAGTACGGCGCACCGCCGCACGGTGGGATTGCCTTCGGACTCGACCGGCTGGCGATGCTGATGGCGGGCGCCGACAGCATCCGCGACGTGATCGCGTTTCCGAAGACTCAGACGGCGGCGGATCTGTTGATGGACGCCCCTACGGAGGTCAGCGAGGCGCAACTCAGAGAGCTGCATATTCGCGTGCGAACTCCTCCTCCGAAGATTGCTTGACCCTTGCAGCAATTTCGCCGACCCGAATCCGTCTTGATCGTGATCTACACCGAAGGCGGCGAATTTCTGTTGCTGGAGCGGCGCCGGCCACCCGGGTTTTGGCAATCGGTTACGGGCAGCATGGAGTGGGGCGAGTCCGCCGATGCCGCGGCTCGACGCGAAGTGATCGAGGAGACCGGCATCAGACAAGGCGTGCTGGTCAATTTGCAGTGGACGCAGGTGTACGAGATCCTGCCGGCCTTCGGCAAAGTGTATGCGCCGGGGGTTATCCGGAATCTCGAACATGCGTTCTCATTGCGGCTGCAGCATAGAGTGCCGATAACGTTGAGCGCTGCGGAACATGAGCAGTTCCATTGGGTGTCGGCCGCCGACGCCATGGAAACGGCATCTTCCAGCACGAATCGCGCGGTCATTGCCGAACTGCGCTTGTAGGAATCAAGCGGTGAGCACGGTTGTGGTGTATGTGCATGGGCTTTGGCTGAGCGGCAACGAGGCCGGCATCCTGCTACGGCGGCTGGCCAGGCAGTTGAACGCGAAGACGCGTGCATTCTCCTACGCGTCCGTGACATCGAGCATCAGCGACAGTGCACAGGCACTGGCAACATTTTTAAGAGAGCAGCGCGCGGATACTCTGCATTTGGTAGGCCATAGCCTCGGCGGATTGGTGATATTGAAGCTGTTCGAAAGCGGGCAAGCCATGCAGCTGCCGCCCGGACGAATCGTGCTCCTGGGTTCGCCGCTGAATGGCAGCCGCGCGGCCCAAAATCTGGCGCGTCTGCCATTCGGCCGGAAAATCATGGGGCGCGGTGTACACGAGGAATTGCTCACTGAGCGTCAACGCCGTTGGACGGGGCAGCGCGAACTGGGCGTGATTGCAGGCAGCGTGGGTATCGGCTTGGGAAGGCTGGTGGGCGTGCACGGCGCACCCAGCGATGGCACGATCTTCGTGGAAGAAACGCGACTGCAGGGCATTTTGGAGCACTTGGTCCTGCGGGTCAGTCACACGGCTCTGCCGTTTTCTCCGACGGTTGCGCGGCAAACCGCCGCGTTCTTGAACGACGGCTGCTTCTTGCGTTAGCTTCGCTCGTCGCGATCCAAGTTCTTCAAACGGAATAGCAGATCCAGTGCATCGCGCGGGCTCAAGGTGTCGGGGTCCGCCGCGCGCAGCGCTTCCAAGGCGGCTGATTTCTGAACTGGAGCTGGCGCCGGTGCGAATAGGGGCAGTTCGCCTTGAGGTGAGCTATGGCTTCGCAGCGCGTCACGCTCGCGCTCCAGCTCAGTCAAATAGCGCCTAGCCTGAGCTGTCACGGATTTTGGGATACCGGCCAGCGCCGCGACTTGCAAGCCATAACTCTGGTTGGCCGGCCCTTCCTTGACGCTGTGCAGGAATACCAATCGATCGCCATGTTCGACCGCCTCGACATGCACATTCGCGACGCCGGGCGCCTCTAAGGCTAAGCTGGTGAGCTCGAAGTAATGCGTGGCAAACAGCGTAAAGGCACGGATTTTGGCGGCAATGAAGGCCGCGCACGCCCAAGCCAGCGAGAGTCCGTCGAAGGTACTCGTGCCGCGTCCCACTTCGTCCATCAGCACCAAGCTTTTATCGGTGGCGTTATTGAGGATGTTCGCCGTCTCGGTCATTTCGAGCATGAACGTTGAACGGCCGCCGGCCAGATCATCGGATGCGCCGATGCGCGTAAAAATGCGATCCATGGGCCCCAACACCGCGCGCCGCGCCGGGACGAAACAGCCGATATGGGCCAGGATCACGATGAGCGCGGTCTGGCGCATGTAAGTGCTCTTGCCGCCCATATTGGGTCCCGTGATGATGAGCATGCGGCGGGAATCATCAAAGCGCAGATCGTTGGGGATGAAAGGTTCCCGCGCAGCGCGTTCCACCACGGGATGGCGGCCACCGTCGATATTCAGCATCGGTTCGTCAACCAATTCCGGCTGCGCGCACCGAAGCGCCGTGGCGCGCTCGGCGAAACAACTCAATACATCGATTTGCGCGATCGCACTCGTGCTCGCCTGCAATGCCGGCAGATTGGCGCATATCTGATCCAGTAGCCCTTCGTACAGGACCCTCTCCCGCGCCTGCGCACGCTCGCGCGCGCCCAGTACCTTGTCCTCGAAGGATTTCAATTCCGGTGTAATAAAGCGCTCGGCCGATTTGACGGTTTGACGGCGCAAATATTCCGCCGGTACTTTGTCGGCCTGGCTACGATTTACCTCGATGAAAAAGCCCTGCACCCGATTGAAGCCCAATTTCAGGCTGGAGAGGCCGCTGCGCTCGCGCTCACGCAGCTCGAGTTCCATCAGGAACTTCTCGGTGTTGCCGCCCAGGGCGCGCAGTTCGTCCAGCTCCGCGTCAAACCCCTCGGCAATCACGCCGCCGTCCCGCAAGTAATGAGGGGGTGCATCGACGATGGCGCGTTCCAGCAAGGCGTGCTCGTCGCGGTGGTCGCTGATGTCCGCGGTGAGCTGCTGCAGCAGCGGCGATTGGGCGGCAGCGATGAGGCGCCGCAGAGCGGGCAGCGCGGCGAGTGCTGCGCGCAGCTGAGCCAGATCGCGAGGCCGCGCCGAGCGCAGGGCGATTCTCGCCAGAATTCTCTCCAGATCGCCGATCGCCCGCAGGGATTCCGCAATTGGGGCGTACTGGTCCTGATCGATCAGGGTTGCCACGGCATGATAGCGGGCGCGCAGGATGCCGCGATCGCGAAGCGGTCGGTGCAGCCAGCGGCGCAGCAATCGGCCGCCCATCGCGGTCGCGGTGCGGTCAAAAACACCGGCCAGGGTCAGATCGGGGGAACCCGCCATGCTTTCGTCCAACTCCAGGTTGCGGCGAGTCGCAGGATCCATGATGAGCGCGGCATCGCGTTCTTCGGTTGTGATCGACAGCAAGTGCGGCAGCGCTGATTTTTGGGTCTCGCGGACGTAGGCCAGCAAGGCACCCGCCGCGGCGATGGCCAAGGGTTTATCCGCGCAGCCAAACCCGGCCAGATCTCGCGTGCGAAATTGCTCGGTGAGGGCGCGCGTTGCAGAGTCGATGTCGAAGTGCCACGGCGCCCGTGTCCGCCACGGATAGCCTTCGGCGGCCGAGGATCGGCTTAAGTCAGGCTGTGCGCCGTCGGGTGCCAAAATCTCCGCAGGGCGCAGCCGCTCGACTTCCGCCTCGAGAGAGGCGAGATTTGCAAGCTCCATGACGCTGAAGCGGCCTGCCGACAGGTCGAGCCAGGCGAGTCCGTAGCGCCCTTCGTGGCCGCAGACGCTGGCCAGCACGTTGTCGCGCCGCTCCTCGAGCAGCGCCTCATCGGTCACGGTGCCGGGCGTGACAATGCGAACGACCTCACGATCCATGGGACCTTTGGTTTTGCCGGGATCGCCGCGTTGTTCGCAAATGGCGACCGATTGGCCCTTGCGCACCAATTTAGCCAGGTAGCTGTCGAGGGTGACGGCGGGCACGCCGGCCATCGGAATCGGCGCGCCGGCGGACGCGCCGCGCTGGGTCAACGCGATGTCCAGGAGTTCCGACGCGCGGCGCGCATCATCATAGAACATCTCGTAGAAATCGCCCATGCGATAGAACAGCAGCACGTCGGGATGCTGCGCTTTGATGCGCAGGTACTGCTGCATCATGGGGGTGTGGCCGGTGTTTTTCGTTTCTAGATCATTCACGATGGACATTATCGCATTGGCAGGCAACCTCGACCGGCTCGTTACCCGAGTATTTCTGTGCGCGACGAGCCATGCGCAATTCTAAACTAGTAAACTTAAGGGCATGTCAGACTCCGATGCGATCTTGAAACGTCTTGCCGCGCGAGTGGGCCGGCGCCTGCTCAAAGAGCATCGCCATGTGGCGACCGCGGAATCCTGCACCGGCGGATGGATTGCCAAGACGCTGACCGATGTCGCGGGCAGCTCGCAGTGGTTTGTCGAAGGATTCGTCACCTACAGTAATGAGTCGAAGGTGCGGCGGCTGAGTGTGCCGCGCGCCGTGCTGGAAAAAAAAGGCGCGGTCAGCGAAGCGACGGTTCGTGCCATGGCCGCGGGCGCAATGCGTCGCACGAAAGCGCAGATTGCGGTCGCAGTGACCGGTATTGCGGGACCCGATGGAGGGGTTCCCGGAAAACCGGTGGGAACGGTCTGGCTGGCATGGGCCACGCGTCGCGGCGGCGCAATACGAGTGGGTACGCAACTGAGGCACTTTCGCGGCGATCGCGACTCCGTGCGCCGCAAAACCGTGCGAGTGGCACTGCAAGGGTTGCTCACGCGCAATCCTTGAGCGCAACGCCCCGAGGTTTGCTTGCGATTATTCTTTGCGCTCTGGCCGGATGTCGATGCCGCAACGCGGCTCGCGCGTGTTGCCGCCTCGTTAGAGCTCACGAGTCCAGGCCGATTGGTGGACGCCAAAAACTATCACGTCACGCTGGCGTTCATCGGCGAAGTGGCTGAATCAAGGCTCGCGGTGCTGCGGCAGGTTGGCGCATCACTGCGTGCTCCTCGCTGCACCGTTGCGCTCGATTCGCTGGAGTTTTGGCCGCAATCGCGGGTTGTGGTCGCCGCTGCACAGGAGACTCCGCGGGGTCTGCTTGGCCTGTGGACGCAACTGCATGAGGCGACCGGCTTGCCTCGGGCGCAACTGCGTGCGCATGTAACGCTTGCGAGGAAGGTTGCGCAACCCCCTGTGATGCAAGCCATGTCTCCAATTCTTTGGCGAGCGACTCGCTTTAGCCTGGTTCGCTCAGAAACGGGCGGCATGGAGTCCGCGTATACAGTAGTCGATACCTGGCCACTACTGGATGAAACGTAAAATCCAGTGGAAAACTCTGTGAATTCATTGCATATGAGATGAGCGTTGGCCGCTGAATATGAAATAATGGCGGCACACTTTGTTGAGGAATGCCCATGGATGAGAATCGTAAAAAAGCTCTTGCTGCCGCGCTGAGCCAGATCGAAAAACAATTTGGCAAAGGCTCGGTCATGCGCCTGGGCGACGCCGGCGCCACCTACGAGGTGGATTCGATTCCAACCGGTTCGTTGGGACTTGATATTGCGCTCGGCGTCGGCGGCATTCCGCGCGGTAGAGTCATTGAAATTTTTGGCCCGGAGTCCTCGGGCAAGACTACGCTGACGCTGGCCATCATCGCTTCGGCGCAGGCCAACGGCGGCACCGCTGCGTTCGTCGATGCCGAACATGCGCTCGATCCGGTGTACGCCGAAAAACTTGGCGTCAAGGTCAACGACTTGTTGGTGTCTCAACCGGATACCGGTGAGCAGGCGCTGGAAATCACCGACATGCTGGTGCGCTCCGGGGCGGTCGACGTGGTGGTCGTCGACTCAGTCGCTGCGCTCACACCGAAGGCGGAAATTGAAGGCGAAATGGGCGATCAGCACATGGGACTCCAGGCGCGCCTCATGTCCCAGGCGCTTCGCAAACTCACCGGCAATATCAAGCGGTCCAACACCATCGTCATTTTCATCAACCAAATCCGCATGAAAATCGGCGTCATGTTCGGCAACCCCGAGACGACCACCGGCGGTAACGCGCTGAAGTTCTATTCGTCGGTGCGCATGGACATTCGGCGCATCGGAGCGATCAAGAATGGCGAGGAAGTCGTGGGCTCGATGACTCGCGTCAAGGTCGTCAAGAACAAAGTGGCGCCTCCATTTCGCGAAGCGGAATTCGAGATTATGTACGGCACGGGCATTTCCAAGGAGGGCGAACTCATCGAATTGGGCGTCCTACACAATATGGTTGAGAAGTCCGGCTCTTGGTACAGCTACAAGGGCGAGCGGATCGGGCAGGGCAAGGACAACGCCCGCACCTTCTTGCAGCAGCATCCCGAGATATCCAAGGACATCGAGGCGCAGGTTCGCGCCAAGTTGATTCCGGAAAAAGCCACCATGAACCGGGGCGGCGACGTCAAAGAGGCGTAATGCCCTGATTGGCCGGCCGGTCGAACCCCTAGACGCCCGTGCGGCCCGGGTGGCCGCGCTGGATGCCCTGGCGCGACGGGACTACGCGTCCGAGGATTTACGCCTTAAACTGCTCGAGAAGGGTTACGATGCCACTGTCGTGCTGCCCCTGCTCGACGCGCTGCGCGACGAAAAATTACTCGATGATCGGCGTTACCTTGAAAACTTCGTGGCCTATCACGCTGCGAGGGGCCAAGGGCCGCTTCGCATCCGGTTGGACCTGCGTCGGCACGGCTTGCAGGGACCGGAGGTACAGGAGCATCTCGATACCTATCCTGACTGGATCGCGCAGCTGCAAAAGGCACGATTGAAGAAATTTGGCGCCAAAACAGGCACGAATTACGCTGACAGGCAGCTGCAAGCGCGATTCTTAAGTTACCGAGGATTCACGAGCGCTCAGATACGAATGGCCTTAGGCTTTGACGTTGAACTTGATTCAGACACGCAAGAGACATGAAACGCGACGCAAGATTGAGATCAATGACGACCTCGGAAATCCGGGCCAGCTTCCTGGAATTCTTCCGTAAGAATGGCCACAGAGTGTTGCCATCCAGTTCGCTCGTGCCGGCGAACGACCCGACGCTGCTGTTCACCAATGCCGGCATGGTGCAATTCAAGGATTCGTTCTTGGGAAAGGACGTGCGCGACTACTCGCGCGCCGCCACCGCGCAACGCTGCGTTCGAGCCGGTGGTAAACATAATGACTTGGAAAACGTCGGCTACACCGCGCGCCACCACACTTTCTTTGAGATGCTGGGCAACTTCAGCTTCGGCGACTACTTCAAGCGCGAGGCCATCCACTTCGCGTGGAACTTCATCACCGGCACTTTGGAGATTCCGAAGGACCGGCTGTGGGTGACCGTCTATTCGGAAGACGATGAGGCTGAGCGCATTTGGGTCGAGGAAATCGGCATCGACCCGACGCGCTGCACGCGCATGGGCGAAAAATCCAATTTCTGGGCAATGGGCGACACCGGGCCGTGCGGCCCATGCTCGGAGGTATTCTACGACCACGGCGCCGAGATTCCCGGAGGTCCTCCGGGAACGCCCGATGAGGACGGCGATCGCTATGTCGAGATCTGGAATCTCGTGTTCATGCAGTACGACCGTGCTTCGGACGGGGTGCTGGTCCCCTTGCCTAAGCCCTCGGTAGATACCGGCATGGGTCTCGAGCGGGTCGCGGCGGTGATGCAGGGAGTCCACAGCAACTACGACATTGACCTGTTCAAGTCATTGATTCGCGCGACTGCAGACATCACAGGGACTGAGGATCTCGAGTCGTCCAGTCTGCGGGTCATCGCCGATCACATCCGCGCGTGCACGTTTCTGATCATTGACGGTGTGGTGCCCTCAAATGAGGGTCGTGGATATGTTTTGCGGCGCATCATCCGGCGGGCGATTCGCCACGGCTATAAATTGGGCCAGACCCAGCCTTTCTTCCACAAGCTGGTATCGAGTCTGGTCCGGGAAATGGGCTCCTACTACACCGAGTTGGTGAGCGGCGAGGCGCGCGCGACGCAAATACTCGCCCAAGAGGAGACTCGATTTGCCGAAACGCTGGCCACCGGTATGGCTCTGCTGGATGCCGAGGCGGCGAAACTGACATCGTCAGTGATTCCCGGCGAAACCGTGTTTCGGCTGTACGACACCTATGGATTTCCGGCGGATCTCACGGCGGACGTCGCGCGCGAGCGAGGCCTTAGCATCGATCAGGCCGGATTTGACGTCGCGATGGAGGCGCAACGCGGACGCGCGCGGGCGGCGAGCAAGTTCGGCGCGGAACTGCGTGATTCGGTCAAACTCTCCGGCAAGACGGATTTTTCCGGTTACGAGCGTCTGGCAGACGGTGCGCAGGTGACTGCGCTCATTTTTGACGGTGCAATTGTCGATCTATTGAAGCCGGGACAAGAGGGTCAAGTGATCCTCAATCACACGCCTTTCTATGCCGAAAGCGGTGGCCAGATCGGCGATACAGGCGTCCTCAAGAGCGCGAGTGCACGGTTTATGGTGCGCGATACACAGAAGATAGGCGCATCGTTTTCCCATGTGGGCGTGCTCGAGAGCGGTGAATTGCGTGTAGGCGATACGGTGGCCGCGCAGGTGGACGTCGAGCGTCGGAAAGCCATTGCGCTCAATCATTCCGCTACCCACCTGCTGCACGCTGCCCTGAGGAAGATTCTCGGCACTCATGTCGAGCAAAAGGGTTCGCTGGTTG